>ENA-OUOG01002693-OUOG01002693.1-marine-metagenome-genome-assembly--contig:-NODE-2693-length-17877-cov-7.934157_pt1 | contig 17877 bp, 17 predicted proteins | sample MGYA00248635_ERZ508505 | MGnify/ENA primary metagenome ERZ508505 (study PRJEB26176, sample SAMN06267871) | marine metagenome | isolation source: Saanich Inlet, British Columbia, Canada | place: Pacific...
TAAAAAAATACAATTAATATGAAAGGAATAGTTTTAGCAGGAGGTTCAGGTACAAGATTACATCCACTAACTTTAGCGGTTAGCAAACAATTAATGCCCGTGTATGATAAACCCATGATCTATTATCCAATTGCTACCTTAATTTCTGCTGGAATTAGAGAAATATTAATTATTTCTACACCACAAGATGTACCATTGTTTCAAAAATTATTAGGAGATGGAAGTAAAATAGGTTGTAGTTTTCAGTATGAAGTTCAAGAAAACCCAAATGGTTTAGCAGAAGCGTTTATTATTGGTGAAAAGTTTATTGGTTCTGATAAAGTTGCCTTAATATTGGGCGATAATATTTTTTATGGATCAGGTTTAGCAGATCTTTTAAAATCAAATAACAATCCAGATGGCGGTATTGTGTATGCTTATCACGTAAATGATCCAGAAAGATATGGGGTTGTAGAATTTGATGAACATAATAAAGCCATTTCTATTGAAGAAAAACCAGAACATCCAAAATCTAATTATGCAGTTCCTGGAATCTATTTTTATGATAATGAAGTGGTAGCCATTGCAAAAAACATTCAACCCAGCAAAAGAGGCGAATTAGAAATTACAGAAGTAAATAATGTATATCTAAAAAAAGGAAAACTTTCTGTAGAAATTTTAGATAGAGGTACAGCATGGTTAGATACAGGTACATTTAACTCTTTAATGCAAGCTGGTCAATTTGTACAAGTAATAGAAGAAAGACAAGGTTTAAAAGTAGGATCTATAGAAGAAGCAGCTTTTAGAGCAGGTTTTATCAACAAAGAAGAAATGATGGCACTCTCAGAACCCTTATTAAAAAGTGGATATTCTAAAAATTTGTATAAAATATAATGAAAGTTACAGAAACATTTTTAAAGGGTTGTTTTGTAATAGAACCAACCGTTTTTGGAGATAAAAGAGGAAGTTTTTTCGAGGTTTTTAATCAGAAAGTATTTGAAGAAAAAACAGGATTAGAATTAGACTTTGTACAAGATAATCAGTCTATATCTCAAAAAGGAGTTTTAAGAGGTTTGCACTTGCAAAAAAAACAATTTGCACAAGCCAAATTAGTAAGAGTTATACAAGGCAAAGTTTTAGATGTAGCTGTAGATGTTAGAAAAGATTCTGCAACTTTTGGAAAACATTTTTCAATAGAACTTTCAGGAGAAAATAACAAGCAATTGTTTGTGCCAAGAGGATTTTTACATGGTTTTGCTACTTTAGAAGATAATACCATAGTTTCTTATAAATGCGATAATTATTACCATAAAGAATCAGAAATGGGTGTTATTTATAGCGACTCATTTTTAAATATAGATTGGCAAATAAAAACAAAAAATAGTATTGTGTCAGATAAAGACCAATTATTACCTACTTTTTTAGATTTTAAAAATCAAATTTCTTAATTAATTTAAAATCAGAGATAAAGAAACTCGTAAAAATTATTTTTTTATAAAAAAAATTGTATTTTTAATTAATATAATCCCCTAGCATTAAGTAAAATTAATGCTTATAAATAGAATAATTATTAAAAAAAGAGCCCCCCTAACTTTTTTATTAATTTTCAGTACATTAATATTATTTTCTCAAAACTTAGAGAAACCAATACTTAATTACACCTACGCATGTGCTTCAAATAGTTTCAATATTTTTGAAGTAGAAATAGCATACAATACAACAGTATTTAATAATGACAATACTTTTTCTGTAGAATTGTCTGATCAAAATGGAAACTTCTCCTCTCCAACAGTTGTAAAAATAATTTCAGATCAAAACTCTTCTTTTAAATTTAAAACTAATTTTCAATTACCAACAAGTGTTTATGGTACTGGATATAAATTAAGAGTAGTTTCATCATCACCAGAAAAAATAAGCCCTAAGTCAGATTCTTTTGAGGCTTAATATATAACATCTGAGCAACTTATTTTAAATAATTATACAGACGTACTTTTATGCAAAGGAGCTAGTAAAGAACTTAAATTAAATATTCAAAATGCAGCTCAATATCAGTGGTATAAAAACGGTTTAAAGTTTTACTTAGGAGGACCAAATTTAACCGTAACTGAACCTGGATTGTATTACAGTGAAATTTATTATGGTTCTTGTTTTGCTGCTGTAGTTTCTAATATTGTAGAAGTTTCTGTACTTCCTGGAATTGATGCAAGCATTAAAGGAGGTACTGTTGTAGAACTTTGTACAAGTTCTAATTATACACTAGAGGCATCAGAAAACAATCCAAATTATACTTATACTTGGTTTAAAAACAATGTAAAAATATATCATTAAAGCTACACATAACAATGGTTGTTCAGATACTACAGAGATAGAAGTTGACAAAATAGACCCATTAGAGTTAACAATAGATACAAGTACAAAAAATAAATTAATTGCCAATTCTTTTGGAGGCACTGCACCTTACAGTTTCAGTATAAATGGAGGAGATTTTACTTGGGAAAATACATTTACAATTAATGTAACAAGAACTTATACCATTACTGTTAGAGATTCTAATAATTGTGAAATTTCAATGTCTGTAGAAGGTGTTTATATAGATATTTTTATTCCAAATTTTTTCACACCAAATAATAATAACGAAAATGATTTTTGGTACCCAGAAAGGGTGGAAGATTATCATGAAATTGAAGTTTCCATTTACGATAGATATAGTAGGCTTTTAAAAGAATTTAAGGGAGTTCAAAAAGGTTGGGATGGTATTTACAATGGTAAACCAATGCCTACAGGAGATTATTGGTATGTTGTTTATTACAAAGATATCCTTGGAGAAAAGCAAAAATTAATAGGAAACTTTAAACTTTACAGATAAATCTTTATGAAAAAAATATATATACTAGTTGTTTGTATAATAACTAATTTAGGTCTTTTTGCACAAGAAAATAATTTACCTCAGTATTTAAATTACATGGGCGATAATCCTTTTGTAATAACACCTGCTTACGCAGGAATTGGCTCTGGATTAAGAATTAGAGTCAATGGAATGTCTCAATGGTTGGGTGTAAAAAATGCACCAGATACACAATCATTTTCTATAGAAAACAGAATTGGAGATCGCTTTGGAGCAGGTTTAGTGGTTTTTAATGATAGAAATGGGAACACAACACAACAAGGAGCAAAACTTACTTTTGCAAGCCATTTAACGTTAAGTAGGTTTAACGATAGTTTTTTCTCTTTTGGTTTTACGTACAGTTACAATATGTTTAGAATTGATACAGGTAATTTTTCAGGTCCAGATTCTTCTGTTGTAGATAATAGAAGTGTAAATTCTTCAAATTTCGATTTGAGTTTTCTCTATCGTTTTAATCATTATGGAATTAGTGTTAATATTTCTAATCTCTTAGATAAAGATAAAGATACGTTTACAAATGGAGAGCCTTTAGTATTAAGAATATATTCGGTTTTTAACTACTACATCTTTAATAAATTTTCTGCAAATTATGAGTTAGAGCCATCATTTTTAGTAGAATATTTTGAGTCAGACAAAAGATCTAGAACAGATTTTAATTTAAAACTAAGAAAAAAAACACATGATGGTTACATGTGGGTAGGGTTAAGTTATAATTTTTTAAATGACCAATTTTTGAATCCAAATAGTGTAGCACCAATTGTTGGTTTAAAAAAAGGGAATTTTTATGCTTCTTATGGTTTTGGAATTAATACCAATAAAACCCAAGCTTTTAATGTAGGTTCTCATATGATTACTATAGGTTTTGATTTTGTAAGAAGTGCAAGTGCAGCTAGATGTACTCAAAAATATTATATCTTTCAGTAAATACTTATTCTTACTGGTCATTAATTTTTTAAAATTCTATGAATAAACTTTTTTTAAAAATGTGCTGTTTAAGTTATTTTTAATCAAAGTTCATTTTCATTTTAGAACTCCACATATAAAAACTACTTTTGTCTAAATTGCATGAAATTTTTTTGTATTGTTATCGTTTTTTTAGTGATAGTATAAAAAAATAAAAAAGAGTAATTATATAAAAGAATATAAAAACAAGGTTTAGTATTCCAAAAAATTAATGGATAGAAAAAAAATTATTCAGCATAATGTTTCGTTAGGTTTTATATTTAAAATATTAAATATGGCAATTGTTTACCTAACAATTCCTTTTCTTCTAAGCTACTTAGGTAAAGCTAATTATGGTATTTGGGTAACAATTTTTTCTATAGTAAATATTTTATTTTTTGTTGATGCAGGTATAGCAAACGGATTAAAAACAAAATTAACAGAAGCAATTAGCAATAAGAAACTTTTACTAGCAAAAGAGTATATATCAACTGCGTTAGTAATAATTATTGGGATTTCTATTTTTTTTTTAATCATAGGTGTACTAATTATTAATAGTGTTAATTTAACTAGTTTGTTAAATGTAGAAAATATAATTTCAAGTAATAATTTGCAAGCTATTTTTTATGTAATACTCATATTTATAGTATCTAATTTTATTTTAAGTCTATACAAAGTTTTTTTCTATGCCATTCAAAAATCTGCAGTTGTAGAGTTTTCTATGTTTCTTTATCGTTTTGTGGTTTTTCTCTTAATTTATTATGCAATAGCTTATTCAGAATCTTCAATTTTAAATGTTGCATATATATATGGATTTACAAATCTTTTGGTAAGTCTCATTTTTAGTTTTGTGTTTTTCTACAACAGAAAAGAAATTTTACCATCAATTAAAAGTTTTGAGAGTAAAAGAATAAAAGACTTAATGGGTTTAAGTATTCGATTTTTTGTTATACAAATTTGTATGATTGTTATTTTTATAACAGATAATATTATTATAAGTAATTTATTAGGTCCAGAAGAAGTAACGAATTACGATATTATTTTCAAGTTATTTCAAGTTATAATAACCATAGCAACTATTTTAATAGATCCATTTTGGTCTTTATTTACAGATGCATATCAGAAAAAAGATTATATCTGGATAAAGAAAACTTTAAAAAAGATAAACAAACTCTTTTTACTTGTTTTAATAGCAACAATTATATTAATTCTTTTAACTGATGGTATCGTTTCTATATGGATAGGTAAAGATTTTGAAGTAATCAAAACACTGACTTATTTTATGGGCTTATTTACCATAATAAGAATTTTTCCTTTAATATACATGTATTTTTTAAATGCTATAGGACAAGTAAAGTTTCAAATGTATCTATTTATTTTTGGTGCTTTAATAAATATACCTATTTCAGTTTTTTTCGTAAAAAATTTAAATTTAGGAGTTTCTGGAGTTATTTTAGGCACATCAGCTAGTATAATTGCAATGGCTTTTTTACTACCTATACAAACCTATAATATCTTAAAAAAGGCATCCATAGAAAACAATGAAGTTAATACGTCAAAAATATAATTACCACGTTTCTCTAGATACTGTAGAAGAATTTGAAAAAATAATAGCTTCAGATAGCTGGGTCTTCACTAAAAATGAAAAGAATAAGTTTTTCTCGAAAATCCTATATAAGTTTTGGGATACTATAACAAAAACTAAAAAAAATCTAAGTTCAACTAAGGTTTCCAATTCAGAAATATTTGTAGTTCTTATGGGTACAGATTTTAGTAAGTGTTTACCCTTTTTTTTATCAAAAGCAAATAAGTATTTATATTTATTTGATGCTTGGCCAGATAAACATCAACAAATCATAAATTTTATAAATAGGTTTAAAGTAAAGTATTTATTTCTTACATCTTCTCAAGCAGTAAAAATTATCCAATCCAAAGTTCCAAATACAAAATGCTATTGGATTCCTGAAGGAATAAATCCATCTAAATACCAACATAAAATTTATAGAGAAAAAAATATAGATGTACTTGCATTAGGGAGAAAATACGATGTTTATCATAATAAGATAATTAATTATTTACAAAATAATAAGTATACATATTTATATGAAAAAAAAGAAGGTCAATTGGTTTTTCCAACACAAAAAGATTTTATAGAAGGTTTAGCGCAAACAAAAATATCTATTTGTATACCTTCAAACATTACCCATCCAAAACGATCTGGCAATATTGAAACCATGACAATTAGATATTTACAATCTATGTCATCTAAATGTCTTATTTTAGGTCATGCCCCAGAGGAAATGATTACTTTATTTGGCTATAATCCAGTTATAGAAATAGATAAAAAGAACCCTGAAGGCCAAATAATAGATATTTTAGAAAATTATTCAACATATCAACCTTTAATAGAAAAAAACTATAATTGCGTGTTAAAAAATCATACTTGGCAAAATAGGTGGAATTCGTTAAAGCAAATATTGAATGAGAAATAAAATTTGTTAGTAAATATATGAAACCTTTATTAAGTGTAATTACAGCCACATACAATAGCGAAAAGACGCTTATAGAAACTGTTAACTCTGTTTTAAAACAAAATTACACCAATTTTGAATATATAATAATTGATGGAAACTCAACTGACAATACCCTTAACATAATAAAAAATTTTGAAACTATTTTTAATGAAAAAAAAATTATATATAAATGGATTAGTGAAAACGACTCGGGTATTTATAATGCATGGAACAAAGGGTTAAATATTGCTACAGGGAATTGGATATCCTTTTTAGGATCAGATGATGTTTATTATGAAAATGTTTTAGAAAAGTATGCTGAAAAAGCCATAGCAAAACCTCAAGCACATTTTATACATTCAAAAGTTAAACTGATAAATGAAAAAAAAGAAGTAATATTTAAGATATCAGATACTTGGAAATGGAATAATTTTAAAAGAGCTATGAAAATTGCACATGTAGGTTCTTTTCATAATATAGAATATTTTAACAAATATGGCGTTTATAATGAGAGTTATAAGATAGTGGGTGATTATGAGATGTTATTAAGAGCAAAAAACAACTTAAAAACCGTTTTTTTTGATAGTTTTACAGCAGAAATGAAAGACGGAGGAATTAGTAATAAAAATGTATTAAAAGCATTTAAAGAAGTTAGAAAAGCAAAAATAGAAACAGCAAATATTAATAAGTTATTTGCTTTTTTTGATTTCTATTTCTATGTATCAAAACATTATTTATCAAAATTAAAAAAACACTTACTATTTTAGTTTATTGTTTTATTTTTAATGAACATGATAAAAAAACTATACCAAAAAGGTTTACAAAAAAGCGGAAAAAATTATACTTTAGATAAAAGAATACCTAATGGTTTATTAAGGTACTCTTTATCTAAGAGAATATTTTTGTTATTTAGAGGTTTCTTAAAACTTAGGAAAAGAGTTTTTGTTGGTAAAAAAGTGGTTTTTTTAAATAAAAAAAACATCAGTTTTGGTAGCAATGTAACCATAGAAAATAATTGCTTTATAGATGCATATGCAGCAAACAAAGTAATTTTTGGTAACAATGTGAAAATTGGGGCTTTTTCAAGCCTTTCAATAACAAGTCACATGTCTAAATATGGTGTAGGTTTTAAAATTGGTAATAATAGTGGTGTAGGTAGATTTGCAGAATTTGGGTCTTCTGGAGGTATTGAAATTGGCGAAGACGTAATTATGGGTTCTTATGTTAGTTTTCATTCAGAGAACCATAATTTTAAAGATATTTCTAAACCAATAAGAGAGCAAGGTGTAACTTCTGAAGGTATAAAATTAGGTAATAATATTTGGGTTGGTGCCAAAGTAACTTTTTTAGATGGTTGTAAGGTTGGTAATAATTGTGTTATTGCTGCAGGAGCAGTTGTAAAAGGTGTTTTTCCTAACAATGTAGTTATAGGAGGTGTACCAGCTAAAATAATTAAAGAAGTGTAGTTTTCATGAAAAACATTCTTTTTATACATCAGTCTGCAGATTTATATGGTTCAGACAAAACGTTACTTTATCTTGTCGAATCAATTAAAGATATAGCTAATCCAATAGTAGTTGTACCAGAAAAAGGGCCATTAACTGAAGAACTTAATAAAAGAAATATTCCTGTTTTTATAATACCTGTCATAAAAGTTTCTAGGCAGTTATTTACAAGTTTAGATTTGTTTAAACTACCATTTCAAATTTATAAAGCTCTTAAAGCTTTAAAAAATAAATTAGGAAATAAAAAAATACATCTAATACATTCTAATACAATTGCGGTTTTTTTAGGGGCTTTTTATAGTAAAAAATATAAAATTAAGCATATTTGGCATGTTCATGAAATTATTCAACATCCAATAATTGTTGCAAAAGCATATCCATATCTTGTCAATTGGTTTTCAGACGCTGTAGTATTTAATTCTTTTGCTTCTGCAGAACACCTATATAAAGACAAACCAAAACTTAAAAAAAAATCTAAAATTATTTATAACGGTTTAGATAGAAATACGCCTTTTTTACCAACAGAAGAAAAGGAAATGTTAAGAAAAGAATTATTTAAAAACATAAACAAATCATCAATAATAATAGGTTTAGTAGGAAGAATTAACAGACACAAAGGGCAACAATTACTTCTAAATGTTTTTGATAAAATTGCAAAAACGAATAATAATGTATTTTTACTTTTTGTTGGGTCTACAATAAAATCACAAAATTATTTATTAGAAGATTTAAAAAATGAGATTTCGAATAAAAACTTAAAAAACAAAGTATCTATTATATCTTTTCAAAAAGATATTTGGAAGTTTTATGATTGTTTAGATATAGTTGCTGTACCTACAACAGACCCAGAACCTTTTGGTTTGGTAGCAGTGGAAGGTATGCTTTCAAAAAAACCAGTTGTGGCGTCAAATCACGGAGGTCTTAAAGAAATAGTATTACAAAATAAAACAGGTATATTGTTTGAGCCTAATAATAAGATAAATTTAAAAAAATCACTAACTACTTTAATAGATAATAAACCATTAATTAAACAATTTGGTGAACAAGGAGAACTAAGGGCGAAAAACGAATTCTCTTTAGAGAAATATATAAATAATTTTAAAACCTTTTATAATTCATTTTGAAATTAGGTTTAAAAAAAATATGGTCAATATTATTTGTAATAACATTTATTTTACAAAGAGAAATTACTTCTTTAGAAATTAATATAATTGTTTTAACTACAATTGTTGGTTTATTTATATTACTTAATAAGTGTAAACTAATTAAAAACGACTATTATTTAATTTCTATTTTATTCTTAATAATGGGAATTGGTTTTTTTTCTGCAATTTTTAATAAGCCAACTGCTTACAATTTTATTAGAGATGTAATCTATTTTACAAAACCAATATTATTGATTTTGTTGGGTTATTTTTTTTCTAAAACTATTAATGATTGGAAACTTGTTCTTAAGTCCTTAATTTATTTAGGAGTAGGTTATTCAATATATCATATTTCACATTTTTTACTTTTCACAAATTTTAATAATCTAACAATATCTCATATTAGAGGTGTAAACGGGCTTTCAAATATTATAGTAATGTTTGCGATAGCTTTAATAATTTTAGGTAATAAGTATCCTAAATTTAGTATATTTAAAAAGAAAAGTACAAAGTATTTCTTTTTAGTACTGTTATCAATATCATTTATGATATACTTTTCTAGAACAATGTTTGTGGGTTTAATTTTCCTAGTATTAGGAGTCCTTAACTACTTAAAGTTAAATAAAAAAGGACTTAAATACCTATTTATTATAACATTGTTTTTTATCGGTTTATATACATATTTATTTACAGTAAAAATTGATAGAAATGGAAAAGGGATAGAAAATTTTCTGTACAAATTAAAAATTGCACCTAGCGAAATTTTTTCACCAGAAATAGATTTGAACGATCATGCAAAGTTATGGGACCATTGGAGAGCTTATGAAGCTTATTGTGCATTTCAGGACTTAAATAAATCTTCAATAAATTACGTTGCAGGTAAAGGTTTTGGTGCTTTAATAGATTTAAAGTTTTCTGCACCTATTAGTAGCGAAGGTACAGTAAGATATATACCAATACTACATAATGGATATATTTTTATCTTATATAAAACAGGAGTTTTAGGGTTAATACTTTATTTATTTTTTCTATTTACTTTATATTTTCAAGCTTATAAAAAAACACAAAGTTTAGAAGTTAAAAATTTTAGTAATTTAGTATCAGCAACATCTTTATATTTAATATTTTCATCTTTAATAATTACAGGTTTATATAACCTTCAAGAAGAGACAGCAATGTTTTTAGGTGTTTTTTTATTTTTAAAATCTAATTCAAAAATAAATTTTAATGAAAATAGGAATTATAGGAACTAGAGGAATTCCCAATCATTATGGTGGTTTTGAACAATTTGCAGAACATTTAGCTGTTTTTCTAAAAGAAAAGGAGTGTGAGGTTTATGTATATAACTCTTCCAATCATCCTTACCAAGAAACTGTATTTAAGGGAGTAAACATAATACATTGCAATGATCCAGAAGATAAAATGGGTACCATTGGACAGTTTATTTATGACTTAAACTGTATTTTAGATACAAAAAAAAGAAATTTAGATATTATTTTACAGTTAGGCTACACTAGTAGCTCAATCTGGTCTTTTTTATTCCCCAAAAAACCATTAATTATTACAAATATGGATGGTTTAGAATGGAAAAGAAGTAAATACACTTTCTTTGTTAGAAAATTTTTATTGTTTGCAGAAAGATTAGCTGTAAAACACAGTCATTTTTTAGTTTCAGATTCTGAAGGGATTAAAAAATATATAGATGATAAATATAAAAAAGATTCAAAATTTATTACTTATGGTAGTAATGTTGTAAGCAATGTAGACGAAAACGTATTAAAAAAATTTAATGTAGAAAAATTAAAATTTAATATGTTAATTGCTAGAATTGAACCAGAAAATAATGTTGAAACAATTTTAGATGGTGTTGTATTGAGCAAAGTAAAAACTCCTTTTCTTGTAATTGGAAATTACGAAAACAATAAGTTTGGTAAAAGGTTAAAAGAAAAATATATAAACGATTCTAGAATTATTTTTTTAGGAAGTATTTATAATAATTTAGAACTAAACTCTTTAAGATATTTTTGTAATTTATATTTTCATGGTCATTCTGTAGGAGGTACAAATCCATCATTGTTAGAAGCTATGGGGTCTAATAATTTAATTATTGCACACAATAATATCTTTAACAAAGCAGTTCTTAAAGAAGATGCTTATTATTTTTTTACAGCAGAAGATGTTAGTTTTTATTTAGAAAATAAATCTAAAGAAAACGAAACTTTAAAAATAGAAAACAATAAGACAAAAATTAATAACCAATATGATATTAATAGAATAAATAGCAGTTATCTATCATTTTTTAAAGAATGCCTTTCTAAAAAAGGAGGAGTAAACATTATTTAACTATACTTTTATATTGCGTTTATTTATCAATATAACTTTCCGTTTTTGAGTGAGCTGTTATTTTTTTGTTTTTAATTACAAAACCAATCTGATATTTATCACTAGGTAATTTGTTTAAATAAAGCAAACTGTTAAAACCACAAAAATCTAAATTTTCTCTATTAAAATAAGAGGTAACATCGGGTCTAGAAATTAATTTTGTATTAAACAGATAAGTTTCTGTTTTATTTGAAAACGAAACAAAAACAGAATCGTTCACATTTGTATTTACAGAGAAATTAAATGCCCAACCTCTAATTTTAACAATTTCATCTACTATTGTAAGTTCATCAATACCTATCTTAACTTCTTCCTTGTTTTCTAAAATGCTATTATTTACTTTTATAAATTGCTTCGATTTTTTTTCAATATTTTTCTTAATATTAAAAGTTAAAGAATCTAAATATTTATTATTCTCTTTTCCACTAAAAAATAATTCTAAATCTTTATCTTTTGGATATATAAATATAAAATCGTCTAAAGTTTTTATTGCTACTTTGTCCTTAAATATAGGAATACTAAAGTTTTCAATAAATTTTGATGTTGTAACATATAATGTTTCTTTTTCTGAAGAAAAATCACCTTTTAAAATAGCAGTGTTAAGAGATTCTAAGTAGGAATTTGTTGGTTTAGATCTTGCTACATATCCAATAGTTATATTCGTATTAGCTTTATTAGCTAAAAACATTAAATCTTGGTAGTCTTGATTGTATAGCATTTTGTTTTGAAAAGGAGGATATGTTACAACCTCGTCAAATTCTTTAAAAATTGAAATCCATTTTTCGTCGTTTAATTTAGTAGAATAGCTGCCATAATTTAAATTTCTTGAGGTAAGTATATGTTCAATATCGTAAAGTTGTAAACTTAATAAAACTACAAAAAAACTAGTTTTAAGCAGTTTATTAATAGGTAATTTAGAAAAAATTACCATACTAAAAATTGTAAGCAAATAATAAAAAGGCCAACAAAATCGACCACTACCTCTAAAAATTCCACCTAATTTATCTAAAAAATCTGGAATTGGAAATTTAAATAAAATTTTGTTGCCTAAAGTAACAGTATTGCTAATAGAAAATAAAAGCAACAAAAATGTTAACAATAGAATAGGAATTAAATATTTTGTTTTTCTTAATAATCTTTTTCTTATTGCTAGATAAATAAAGTAAAATATTGCTGTAAGTACAATAATTATCATACCCAAACCTAAATAACTAAAACCTTCATGCTGGCCATCAGACACTTTATCCAAACCAGGAAAAAAATTAGAATAATAAGTATAAGAATTAAAAAAACTATTTAAGTTAAAGGTATTTTCTCCATAGGTGCCAGCATTACTAACTCCTGTGTTTTTTTCAAAACCAATTAAACCTAATACATACCAAAACAACAAACCAATTGATAAAGAAATTATTGGGAAAATAAATAAGTGTTTTTTAGAAATAGATTTATCGAAGAAATAGTTCTTTAAAGGTAAGATTACAGAAAAACCAAAAACCATAAAAGATAAATAAGGATGAATGGTTGTACTAATAAAAAAAATGAAAACCTGTTTCCAATTATTTTTTAAGACATTTTCTTTAGTGGTAGGTAGTAAATAGTAATAAATTGATGCCAAAATTAGCCAATGTGCTGTTAATGCAGGGTGCATACCTCTAAATATAAATAGCGGACTTGTAATCACAAAAAAAACTGCTAGTAAGGTAATTATTTTATTAACTTTAAATAAATTTAATATTTTTTGAGTATAAATGGCTCCTAATATAAATGTTGTAAACATAAAAAAACCTAAGTATTGAAAATCAGCTGGTAAAATACCAGATATAGGTTTTAATATTAGAGCTAGTAAAGGAATTGAGTCTGTAAAACCAATATTAGTTCCTATTGGATAAAAATAATTATTCATATTTCCAATAGGAAAACTCCAAGGAGCTTCTCTAAAATAGGTCCATCCAAGATAGTGCTGACCCCAATCATGGTAAGCAGATAAAAGCCAATTAATATTTGTAGGAATTATTGTTTTAAGACCATAACATACTTGAAAAGTTAAAGTTGCAATTAATATTGTAGTAAAATAAACCCAATTTAATTTTAAGTAAGAAAAAGAAGCAATATTCTTTTTTTTAACAGTGTACTCTTTTTTAATTTTTAATAAATCAAACCAAATTTTAAAAAAATAAGTAAATTTTACTTTGGAGTCACCTCTATCAATCCATTTTTTTAAAGGAATTTCTAGCATTTTATTTAATGCAACTTCCCTACCATAATAATTAAGTATTCTAAAAAATATTTCTACATCAAATAACCATTTAGATATAAATGGTCTTGTAAAAATGTTTTTAGAAAGTTCTTTTTTAAAGATTTTACAACCACATTGTGAATCATATACTTTTAATGATAAAATATATGAAATTAATGTAGCTATTACTCTGCCAATATAATGCCTGTAATTTTTTCTGATGATTGTTGCACCAACTCTTAATACTCTAGATCCAAAAACAAAATCAGTATCTTTATCTATATAAGAAGTTAAATCATAACATTCTTCTAAAGAAACTGCTAAATCTGCATCTAAATATGCTATATTATTAAAGTTTAAATTAGAATTACAATAATCAAAACCTGTTTTGACTGCAGCAGCTTTACCTTGATTTTTATTATGAGAAATTATAAATATGTTGTTGGGAAATTTATTTTTTAAAGATTTGATAAAATCTATTGTATTGTCTTTAGAACCATCATTTACAAAACAGATTAAGGTATCTTCTTGTTTCTCTAAAAATACAGCATAATCAGTTTCCAAGAAAAATTCACCTTCATTATAACAAGGTATAACTATACATAAATTGTAATTTGCTTTCTCCTTCATTTTTTCTGACATTTAACTTTATTAAAGAAACAAACAAATATATAATATATTTTAACTAAAATAATTACATTTGAAATTACTTTTAATCTTTTATGTTTTTTAAAAAAATAATAAATTTTAATAAAAACTATTTCAGTTTATTAATAACTCTAATATTCTGTTCTCTTCCATTACCTTTTTTATTTAGTAATATTTTTTCTTTTTTATTAATACTTTATGTTTTTTTTTATGCAATTAAATTTAAAGTAAAGCCAATATTTAATAGATCCAATGTTTTACTTATAGTGCTATATTCCTTAATGGTTTTATCTTACTTTTGGTCCATAGATAAAGAGTTGACTTTAATTGGTTTACAGCTAAAATCTGCATTTTTAATTTTGCCTTTATTATTTTGTTTTATTCCTAAATTTAGTGAAAAAGATATAAAAAACATCTTTCTGAGTTTTTCATTTGCTATGGGAGTTTATGCATTATTCTTTATCATAAAGGGTTTGGTAGATTATTTTCTTACAGGTAGTTTGGTAAATTTGACAAGACATGAACTTGTTAGTCCTTTAAACTTAAATAGAATTTATGTTTCATTATTTACTGTTACAGCTATTTTTAATTTAGTTTTTCACCAAAAAAAGGAATTATTACACAAAATTTTATTAGGCTTATTGGTGTCTTTTCTCCTTTTACTTAGTTCTAAAACTATAATTTTAACCTCGTTTGCAGTATTTATATACTTTAAAAGGTCATACATAATTATTAGATTTAAAAATCAAAAAGTCTTATTTACAATTATCTTTTTAATTTTTTCTTTTATTTGGTTTAAATACAATCCAAAATTTTATACAGAATTAATTCCTAAAAAAATTAGTGAAGTACTTACAAAAAAAGACTTTGAGAAAAATTACTATTTTAATGGAGCAGAACTTAGAATTCTTTATACAAAATTCTTATGCGAATTAGAAAAGGAAGAAAATATTTTTTTTACGGGCTATGGTTTAAATACTTCTCAAGTAAAAATTAATCAAAAATGTGTAGAATATAATTTGCCTGATGGTTATGGAACTACATACAATTTTCATAATCAATATAATCAAACCCTTTTAGAATTAGGTGTTTTTGGATTAGTAATGTTATTTATTATTTTATTTTTAGCATTTAAAAAAGCATTAAGAAACAGAAGTTATTTTTTTATTACTATTTTTATAATAATTTCTATTTTACTGTTAACAGAAAGTCTTTTTGAAAGACAAAGAGGTGTTTATTTTTTTATTTTATTGTCTTGTCTTTTATTTCATATTAAAGATGATTCTAAAATAGTTTTAGAATAAAAAAATAAATATTCGATAATTTACGTTTAATAATTAAATGCATAGAAAAGATAAAAAAAACTCCATATTAATTAGACCCTTAATAATCTTAATAGATTTATTGATTATAAATGCTATTATTTTTTTTATATCAGATAAAGAGTATTTAAATCTTTTATTTACATCATATACTACTATTTTTTGGTTGTTTATTGCTTACTATACAAAGTTTTACAATGTATATAGATATACGCATGTTGCTAGGTTAGTAACACTTTTATTCTCTCAATTTTTTATATTTGCGTTAGCATATCTTAGTTACTTTAGTGTTTTTAAAGAAGGTGAAATTATAAATAAACAATTTATAGTATTTGCTCTTATTTTTGGGGTAATTACCTTTTTTAAGTTTTTAGTTTTTTATCTACTTAAAAGATACCGGTTAGAAGGGAAAAACTATAGAAATATTGTTCTTTTTGGTGAAATTAGTTCTGCAAAAAAATTAAATAATCTATTCCATACAAAAAACGATTTGGGGTATCGCTTTTATGGTTTTTTTTCTAATAAAACTTATAAATCAAAATTCTATTTAGGAAATTATAGTAAAGGTTTTAAATATATACTAGAAAATAGTATAGACGAAGTATATTGTGATCCGACAAAAGTAAGTTCAAAAGAATTGATAGAAATAACCAAATTTACAGAAACAAATGATTTACAATTAAGACTTTTACCAGAAAACAAAGCAATTTATAGTAAAGATTTTATTTTAGAATATGTGGGTACTATACCTATTTTAAAACCTAAACCTTTACCATTCGAAAAAATAGAAACACATGTTCTTAAAAGATTATTTGATATTATTTTTTCATTTATTGTTTGTATTACAATACTATCTTGGGCACTTCCTATATTATGGGTTATTATTAAATTAGATTCAAAAGGCAGTTTCTTTTTTAAACAAAAAAGAGATGGTCTAAATGGAAAACAATTTTACTGTTACAAAATAAGGTCTATGAAAAATAATAGCGATGCCGATAAAATTTCTGCTACTAAAAATGATATTAGAATAACAAAACTTGGCGCTTTTTTAAGGAAAACAAGTTTAGACGAGTTGCCACAATTTTTTAATGTTTTAATGGGAGAGATGAGTGTTGTTGGTCCTAGGCCTCATATGAACATTCAAACAGAAAAATATCTGGATGAAATAGATAATTATTTAACAAGAAATTCTGTAAAACCAGGTATAACAGGTTTGTCCCAAGTATCTGGATACAGAGGAGAAGTAAAACAAAAATCTGATATTATAAATAGAGTGCGTTTAGATATTTTTTATATAGAAAATTGGTCTATTTTTTTAGACATTAAAATAATAGCACAAACTTGTATTAATTTTTTCAAAAAAGAAGAAAAAGCATACTAAATAAATAATAGCATGAAAATAACAGGTTCTATAGTGCTTTACGAAGAAAATCTAAAAGATTTACATACTGCAATAGAGTGCTTTTTAAATATACCAATTCAAAATAAATTATATTTAATAGACAATACACCAACAAAATTTTTTGAGTATGTTTTTGTAAATGAAAACATAAAATATATTCCAGTAGAAGAGAATATTGGCTTTGGTTCTGCACATAATAAAGTTATAGATAAGATAGAAAAGTATTCAGATTATCATTTAATTTTAAACCCAGATGTTTCTTTTAAGCCCAAAATAATTACAACATTAATTAATGAGTTAGCAAAGGATAGTTTAACTGCAATGATAGCTCCAAAAGTCTTATTTCCAGATGGTAGACATCAATATTCCTGCAGAAGATACCCAACCGTTTCAGAATTAATAGCAAGAAGATTTACATTTTTAAAACCTATTTTTAAAAAACAAATTTTTAAAGGAACCTATAGGGATATAGATTTAAATCAGGCATTTTTTGCAGAATATATTACTGGTTGTTTCCACTTATACAAAACTAAAGATTTTATAAAACTAAAAGGTTTTGATGAACGCTATTTTTTATATATGGAAGATGTAGATATCTGTAAAAAAATAGATGCTCTTGGCAAGAAAAAATTATATTTTCCACAAGAAGAAATCGTTCACGTTTTAAAACAAGGTTCTTCTAAAAACCTTAAACTATTTTTTAGACACACATCTTCTGCATTTAAATACTTTTTAAAATGGGGTGTTTAGTTTAAGTAACCATTAAAAATGTCTTTATTACTAGGTAGAAATCCAAAGAAATTAAAATATATTTGCAAAACAACAAACAACACAAATGAATATTCTTATTTTAGGTTCTGGAGGTAGAGAACACGCTTTTACATTAAAATTATTAGAA
>ENA-OUOG01002695-OUOG01002695.1-marine-metagenome-genome-assembly--contig:-NODE-2695-length-17867-cov-7.467285_pt1 | contig 17867 bp, 9 predicted proteins | sample MGYA00248635_ERZ508505 | MGnify/ENA primary metagenome ERZ508505 (study PRJEB26176, sample SAMN06267871) | marine metagenome | isolation source: Saanich Inlet, British Columbia, Canada | place: Pacific...
GTTTCTTCATCTAGACAATCTCCTTCAAGTGGTAATTTACCACTCAGTGGACTGTCCGGATTTAGTGAACCACTACAGTCTGTACAATGGCTAAGTCAATTTGTAATTGTCTGATCTTGTTCTCACAGGCTTGGAGTGAAGCAAGTTGTGCCTTGGCACTATCAGACAGTTGGTCTGTATCGTGGTCTGTGCCGTCAATTGTGATTGTGGGCTTTGGGGTCTCCTCTCATCATCTATCAATGCTGGTTAATGGCTGTTATGTCACCACTCTACAAACATTCTTAAGTATTACTAAAAGACATTCAAAACGAACTAGGTCAGTTTTTTAAGTACGAACACGAGTATATGAAGAGTCCGTTCCTAAAAAAACTAGGTCGATAGATCACAAAGATCTAGCTCTCTCACTAGTCGTAGCGATTTCGTCAAAAATCGATGTGTCATTTCTTTCGTCTGTTCAATAGTGGTTTCTGGGTTGTGCTCGAAATAAGCCGCTGAAAGCGTTTGAGCTTGCGTTCTACCCTTCATAAAGAGGCACAAAAATGTGCTATTTGCGCGGCTCCATTGAATACCTCCACCAGTAGCTGGGCTGACCATAAAGCCAATGTTCTCGCCACTCAAGGATCTTTCCATCTCGCAATAGTTAAACTGATGACATTGCTGACGGGCTTTTGCTTGTGGAGGCTGTGGAGGAGAAAGAGCTAAATGACCTCTTGAGTAAAGAATCAATATCGCTTGCAGTATCAAAAGCGGTTCAGATGAGTTCAGTTGCATAAGCTCTGCGATCGTAGTCCAAGAACATTGTTCTAGCCGTTGGAGTATAGGGTGGTAAACCTTTGGATCTAAATTTATAGAGAGATTGCCGGTTTTATAGTTTAAAGAGACATCTTCGGAAGAGCACATCAGGAGTACCTTGAAATACCCGATCCGTTTTAAACGCTCGCTCCTATCCAAGTGTGCTTTTTTCATAGACCAAAGGTCGTTTCGAAATGTAGTGCCAGTGAGAATGTTCTCTAGTTGAGTACCTGCTTCGCCACCAGATTGCCTGGCGAGAAATGATTGTGCAGCTGGCAGAAGTGACAATTGTGGGTAAAGTTTAGACGGCGCTGCCGTCCCAATAAAGCGCAGATTACTCCGTTGATGAAACATCTGAGCCCACTCAACAAAACTCAGGTTTCGCCAATCCTCGTTTAATAATTCGTGACAGAGATATTCAGGATCCTTATTTTTCAATAATTGCACAAAGGCTTCAAGGGTGTTGGAAAAGGGGATCCGGGTTTCGGAAGCCACGCTCATCAGCGATTCTAAATATTCGGTGAGCTCAACAATCCTCTGCTGAGGGGATCGTTGTACGGAGCCATCCTCCCTTTGAAACGCGAGCGCCAACTTACGCCAAGGTTCGAAATGACTGTAAATCCCATCGACATTCAAACCGGTGTAGACAATACCATCCTGATGTAATTTGGTTTTTACGAAGTTAAGGGCCGCGTTCAGAGACTCTTTAGGGACCCAACTAAAAAACCCATGGAAGGCAATGAGATCATATGTTTCCTGATGCTCAATTAAGCTGAGGTCTTCAACCGAGGCACAATGAAATTGAATATTTGGAGGTGGAGTGCCCGAAAATCTGTTGACTAAAAGGTCTTTCGCCCATTGGATATGGGATGACATGAGATCAACGCCAGTACACTTAATCGATGGATTTGCGATGCCTGTAAGGATTGTGTTCAGGCCCATGCCACAACCCATATCAACAAAAGACCGACTCGGCGGTCGCTCGAGCCCGTGTATCAGTGAAAAGAGTTCGACGTGTACTGGATTAAACTCTGCATAATAATTAACAATATAGGATGAGGTCGTGTAGTAACCGTGTTGCTTCATAGTGGGTTATCTGGATGACTGAAGTATAGATGTCCTCTAAACCACATATCTGTCATGAAGCCTTGAAGCTGACTCTCAGCTTCTTTACGGGTCGCTCCATTTTTTATAAGTGTTTCAGTAATGTGATTCGCGGGAGTATGGGCCTGGATCAACTTAAAGATCTCGACACTTTTTAAATCCAGAGCAAACGGAGTTTGCAAAAAAGGATGTCTCCCCCAAATCCTCCCTTCTGGGTACTCAGGATGCTCAAATTTTTGTAAGCCTTTCAAGGCGGGCATAACGCTTGTCCCATGGGTACCCCGCAGGATACCTGATATGTAGTTTCTCTTTGTTTTTACTAAGTTGAATCGGTGCACCCCTCGATTCATAAACAGGGAATCAACTATCTCCGCTCGCACAAAAAAAGGTAAGTCGAGAAATTCGGGAAACAATGCAAGAAATTCAGCTTGTTTGAAGTTAGGCTCGTGACCGATGTAGTAGTACCCGTTGTCTAGCCAACTGTCGAACGTCATTCCAATTCTCTGGGTAAACTGCAAAATTTCGCTGACTGAGTATGCCGTATCTTGTGGATTAAGAAATGTATCAACAATCCCTGCTTCATAATTCAAGTCACGACATTTACTGACATAGCGATGAATTGGATGATTCTTATCCAAAACATTCTCAATAAGATGCTTTATGCGCTGTGCGTTCTCCCCAGTCTGGGTAATACCCATTCGATCAAAGGAACGCTGCAACGGGTAGATAGGATATCTAAGCGTAGAACCATACAACATCAGATGCATTACACCGTTTTCTTTCAACACTGCCGCCAACGCACGACCACCAGCAACTGGATCCGCCAGATGATGAAGAACTCCTGTCGAAATAATGAGATCGAAGGTTTGATCGAGCTTAGAGACCTCTAACAGAGACAGTTCCACTAAATCTAAGTTACCCAAAGAGTGACGTTTTTTGAGTTGGTCCGTATGACCCAGACTTGTTGCGGAAAGGTCAACTGCTGTTATTTGACAATCCGGATTAGTGTAGGCGATTACTGCGCTTTGACTGGTCCCACAACCTGCAATCAAAATCGATAAAGGTCGTTTCTTGGCACCTGGCCAATAAGTATTAAAAGTTTCTATTTTGGACGGGTCACCGAGCGATGAATGATCATTCAACCACACAGAAAGGTCTTCAATCGGTTCAGGATAAGGAAACCCACTGTATTGCGATTTAATTAAAGGATTTTCTATCATAAAAAAACCCTAGGCATTTCTGCCTAGGGTTTCCATTCACCTATCGATCCTTAAGCAAGAATCAAATTGTTGTTTGCGTCGATCGTGCTATCAGAGATACCAGTCACTCCAGTCAACTTAATCAAGACGTCTACTCCATCGTCCTGAGTGGCGTTGGCATCACCAGAAAGATAAACATAAGAGTTCCCGCTATGTTCGAACACAACAAAGTCTCCGTCCGCGTCCATACCTTTAGTTGCGGCAACGATCCGTTCTGCTAACGTATCGTCGTCTGCATGGAAGGTTGCGATACCCTCTGAACTTACCTTTGCCACAGTTGCTGTTGCATCCGCTGATGCCGAATCCACCGTGACGGCTGTTTCGTGGTCAATGATGTCGCTACCGAGCTCGAAGTCAGTGATTTCCTCGAAAAGTGTTGAGCTTGGTGCACCGGCCGATGCGGCCTTAGCGAAGATAAAGGTATCAATGCCAGCTCCACCAGTGAGTACATCGTTACCGTCACCGGCTGTGATTGTATCAGCACCAGAACCACCCTTAATCACGTCGGCTGACGCTGAACCAGTTACAGTCAAATCACCAGTGAACGCGGACGCATCCAAGCTCACGGCGTTTGTGAAACCAGTGGTTGCACCAGATGCGATTACAAGATCAACATCACCTGTAACTACGAACGAACCAGCGCTTACGTTATCGATCGTATGAGTACCGTTGCCTGCCGCGTTTCCATCATCTGCTGCTTCAATTGTGTTTGTTACGGATGATGGCGTGCTATTTGTAGTTGTTGACACGATATTCACGGTCGAAATTCCAGATGAGAGTACCAATGCAGCGTCACCAGCTGCAGCGTCTTCACCCCTGACATTCAGCGCAGTAGCAGACCCGTTCAACTCGAGAGTGAACGTTTGATTCGGAAGACTTCCGGAAACAGTGATTGCATCAGCGTTACCAGTATCCGCCGCAGTACCGTTACCCGTAAGTTCTAACGTCTCTCCTGCTACGTTCGTAATCGACAAGGATTTTGCGTTATCACCCGTGAGACGGAAGATATTCTGCTCAAAGACAGACGCATCAATTGCAGTAACAGCAGCACTTGACGTACCCAACACCTCAACTCCGGATACACCGCTACCATTCAGGATAGCAAGCGCAGATGCGTTGTGCGAAGTGCCATTCAACGTGGTTGCGCCTGTAATAATCGCATCGCGATCGCCGTCCCCGAGACTAATAGTATCGGCCTTTGTCAACTGCGCTACTGTCATGATTACCGTGTCATTACCACCATTACCGGTAACAGTGTCATCACCGGCACCTGTAGTGAATGTATCAGCGGCATTTCCACCTACAAGGGTGTCGTTACCAGCGCCAACAACAATGGTGTTCTTACCTGATCCACCATTAAAGCTGATGTTATCGCCACCACTACTTGTAAGCGTCAGGTTCCCAGTCATTCCTGTCGCGTCAATTGTCCCATCAATCGCAGTGGATGAAGTGGCATTCTTGAAGTCGATCGTATTCGTGACCGTGAGATTTCTGTCACCAGTAATGTTCAAAGCACTCGCGGCTGCAACGGTCAAGGTTGCGATAGTGCTTGCGTTTGAAGAAGATGTTGAAGCCCCGCCAGCAATTGATACGTTTACAGTCTCGATACCAGCCATTGTCACTGTATCAACACTTGCCTTATCCAAGGCTAAGGTCGCTGAATCAGTTGAACCAGTAACTGATTTAAAGGTTGGGGTGACGTTATATTCCCCATCACCGTCCTTGATACCAATTGTGACGTCAGTACCGACTTGGGTGATCGCAAACGTATCTTCTGTCCCGGTTGTTGACCCTGAGTAGGCATTGACCCACAGTTGGTCTAAGCCAGTAGCAGTTGATGCGTTAAACGTATATGTGTGAGCAGTACCAGCAGTTCCATCGTTGACATCAACATACACTTTTTCCACAGAAGTGAGGACAGGTGTAATTGTTTCAGCTGCTGTCGTATCTTGCACAGAATATAAAGTATCGGTGCCACCCGCAGCGTCGATTACATCTGAACCGCTGAAGTTCCCATCGGTGTTCGCGTAGATCAGATCATCGCCTTGGGTTGTCTTATTCGCTGCTGTGAGCGAATTTGGACCGAGAACGTCTGCATTCGTTGTCAATGCGAACGATTTACCAGCGACTTCTGCCGACGCTTCAATAGCCTCGTCTGTTATCGCAGCCGCAAGAGTTGCCGAGTCAGTTGAGTTATTCGCAGTGTTTGTTGAATAGACAACTGATGTAGTGACTGCTGAATCAAACGCAGTCTTCGCTGCGCCATAAGTCGCATCATCAGCTGCTACGTTATCCAGTGCAGTGATTGCTGCTTCAAGAGCCGCACCGCGACCGTTCGCTGCAATTGCAGACGTCAAGAACGCAGATGCACCTGCATCATCAGCAAGGCCAAGGTTAGTTAATACAGTTGTAACGAACGCAGCGTCTGTTCCACCAGCAAGACCTGCCAGTGCTTCAACAGTTGCTGAAGTTCCGTTTGCTTCTTGATACTCAAGGTACTGCGACAGGTAGAAGTTACCCGGTGCAACGTTGAATACCATCTTCGCCGCCTTACAAATGGTGACGGTTGGTGTAGCTAAAAGTCCAAGTGACATGAGTATTCCCTCTTTGGTTGTTCACTTCTATAATTACTTTGTTGAGCTTTGATCAAAGTTCACGTTGAGCCGGTGATACCGAACTCACCCAAAAACGCCGAGGTGTTCTTGGGTCAGTTCTTTCAGTGCGCCGCAAGGAACGAGGGATAAAAAAGTGTTTATAGAACAACTAGTTAAAAGGGGATAAGGGGATTTTTAAGGTATTTACCTACAATATACATACTAATAACCCAAAATTGGGGCTATTATTTCTAAAGCCAGGATGAAGATCTATTTATTTTTTTGCGAACCACGATCGGATCTGCGCTGTGAATTATCCGATAAATTCGCCTGAAAGGTTTCAAAGGCTGATGGTTGAATTGCTATCGTCAGCTCATCAGCCGTAAATAGGTCTACCGATATCCCTACATCGTTGTATATGCGGAGTATTTTTGTCAAAAGAGAGACAGACAGCTCAGCCTCCATCATTTCCATACGAGCCACTTTGGATTTGGAGATACCAGTTCGTTCAGCAAATTCTTGCTGAGACCAGCCCGCCGCAGCTCGTGCAGCACGCAGTGCAATGACGATCTTCGCCGACTCAAGATGCTCTTGCAAAGAACTAATACCCCATATAAAATGTTAAAATAATATAAATCGGGACTAATAACTTATGCCTAAAGTTACCCTCACCCAAACACTCGTTGATAACTATAAGTGTTCTGACGGTCTTAAGAAAGTGGATCTATTTGACACAAAAACCCCAGGACTGGTACTAGAGGTCCGCATAACGGGCGGTAAAACCTATTATTTACGCTATCAGAACAAGCGAAAGAAAACGCGACTATTTAAATTGGCCAACGCTCGAGATGTATCAATTCAACAGGCCCGGGCACTCTGCCAAGGTGCTCGAACGAAGGTGGCTCTTGGTCAAGATCCGCGCGAAGATGAAATCGAAGCGAGGCTGATCCCAACGCTTGCACACTTTGCCGAGGAGTATTACTTGCCGTGGGCAAAACAAGCAAAGCGGTCATGGTCTACCGATGTATCAATTCTCAATAATCACATCCTGCCTTCTCTTGGGCAGCGATATATGGATGAAATTACACGAGAGGATGTCTCTCGACTGCATTTAAAACCACTGCAAAATGGTGCCGCGCCGAGCACTGCGAACCGAGTCCTCATCATCACTCGACATATGTTCAACTTGGCCCTGAACAAATGGGAAATCCCAGGGCTTGAAAAAAATCCTGCTGCACGCATCCGCGAGTTGGAGGAAAACAACAAGCGCGAGCGATTTCTGAGCCAACCTGAGATGGTTCGTTTGATTGAAGCTGTGCAGGATAGCCCTTGCACAATGCTAAAGTATTTACTCCCTGTCCTTTTGCACACCGGTGCGCGACGCAATGAGGCCCTGATGGCCCAGTGGGATCATATTGATTTTGAAAACCGATCGTGGGTCATCCCTCAGTCAAAGTCTGGGAAGAAACGGTATATCACGCTATCAGAGGGTGTCGTTTCAATCTTGATGGATATCAAGGCATCAAGATTGTCGGATACATGGGTCTTTCCCAACCCAAAGACTGGGATCCCCTACCAGAACATTTATACATCTTGGCATCGAGCACGGGTCGCCGCAGGCTTGCCTGATGTCCGGATGCATGATCTTCGGCACACGTTCGCTTCATTGCTGGTGAACCACGGGCGCTCGCTTTATGAGGTGCAAAAGATTCTGGGACATAGCCAGATCCGCACAACCGAACGCTACGCACACCTCGACCAAGAGACCCTCCTAGACGCGGTAAACACAGCTACCCAAACAATCCCGTTTCGAGGCGCTCCTATCGCGCTCCATGGTCCGCGGTCATCGGACCTCGGTACTGAGTAGCCCGGGGCCGGAGATCATTTCTTTCTTGAACCGTGGAAGGACTCCATGACAGGCCAGCAGCACAAGGTAACAAACGTCGAGCGATTCACTGAAGTTGGAAAGCCATGGCGTCTTGGACCAAATTGGCCAGGACGTCGCTGTCTTGCCGCAACACGTAACGGTGGCCAATGCCAGTGTCCCGCCATGAAAGGTAAGGCTCGTTGCCGAATTCATGGCGGCTTGAGCACCGGACCGCGGACCAAGGACGGTAAAGAAAAAGCCCGGCAGGCTGTTCTCAAGCACGGGTACTACACCAAAGGCGCGATTGAGAACCGACGGCGTATTGTTGAAGAGATTGCAGACATTGAAGCGTGGGCCAGGGCCCAGGGATTTAACCTCGACTTCTAACTACAGCAGCCCTTCGATACCTTTTTTCTCTAGCAGATAGATCAGCTTCGCTGATGCCGAGCTCGGCTTCTTCGCGCCACTTTCCCATTGGCGTAATGCGGACACACTCGTATTGAGTAGTGAAGCCATCACCGGTTGGCTTAAACGGTGCGACTTCCGAATAGAGGCTATTTGCTGACCGTCGTAGGCGGGCACAGGCGCCAAGCACAACGCATCAAACTCCCGCATCGTCCGTTGGTCAATCATGCCGACAGTATGGAAGTCCTCAGCCGTCTCATGGACCGCTTGTAAGATTGAACTAGTGTACGATCTTTTGCTCATGACAAATCTCCTGTAACGCCCAATGCATTGCGTATTGATTTAGATCTTCTGGTCGTAGATCGAGAAACAGTTGGGCCACCTGTTGCAATGCGTTCAGTTCTTTCAGTGTGATATTCGCCCGCTCGGCCTTTTCAAATGCATACAAAAACAGCCAGCGGTCACCGCGATTGGTGGCGATCAGTGTCCGAGCTCCAGCACTTTTCCCACGGTCCTTCATGGCAACTCGTTTTTTCACGATCCCACCGCCGAGGTCTGCATCAACCAACCCACGCTGCATCTCAGCCACGGCGTCACACAGTTGACGCTCACTGACGCGAGATCGCCGCATCCACTTAGCCACACTTCGGTTGATAAAGACTCGACTCATGCGTAGAGACTAACACTAGGTGTCACCCATGGCAACGGGTCCCTTTGGCCATTTTCTCAAATTTCCAGCTCTCATTCAAAAAGGGGGTACCCCCTAAAACAGGGGGCCCGCGTTTTGTAGGCGGTGTATGTTCATGGTGTGAGACAGGGAATTTCATTTAAATTCGTTTGGGACTGAAAGTCGTTCTGCTCTAGTATCTTTTCTACATTGCATGAATTTCTAACCGGAAGACATTAGGCGATAACGGGCGTCTCTTGTTGCGAGATACTCGATGAAAAAACCACCAAAATTATCAACTCAACGACTCGACAAAGCGTACGTTACGATTATCGGTGCTGACAATCATCCTGTTGTAAAACGGTTTTACTGGAACGGCGCAAAGCTCGAAAGCGATCATTCAGCGTACATCAGCTCAGGTTATGCACAAACGATTGAGGCAAACGATCCAAAGAGCTTAATGCGCATCATTGAAGGTCTTGCACCAAATGAGGCCCTAGCGTTAGGCGTTCTGCCGAAATGCGATCATCGATACACACTCGTTACACATGATCGGCAAACTGTAACGAGTATTGCGCGAACGAAAGAGTTTTTTCAGTTTCCACAAGGCCCCGGCTGGATGCTTCTCGATCTGGATGCTAAAGACTTACCCGATGAGATTATTGATCGCGTTGCCGGCAGACACTTATTCGACGTCATACTTGACGCGGTTCCCGAACTCCAATCCGCAGCCTATGTTCTGAAGCCCTCATCATCTGCGGGGATCATATTGCCTGATGGCACTCAGAACCCTGCAACCGGTTTCCACGTCTGGGTATTAGTGCAGGAAGCCAATCGTATCCCAGATATCCTAAAAACAATTTCGGATGTTTTATGGAGCCGGGGATTAGGATTTATCAAAGTCTCCAAATCAGGCTCTTTACTCGAACGCACGCTTATCGATCTTGCAGTTGGTAGCCCAGAGCGATTGATATTTGAGTCTGACCCGATTGTAGAGATGCCGTTAACCCGAAACGCACCAGACTCGAGAATCAATCCGAGCGGACCACTATCCTCTGTCCAAGGACCTGATACTGATGTGGAACTGCGCAAAAGAGAAGCTAGGGACAAAGTCGCCGGGTATGCGCAACGTCAAAGAAAGCAGCATGAAAAAGAGCAAATCGAAAGAATCCAGAAAAACAATAATGTGAATAAAGCCGTAGCAACGCAGCTCTACAGGCAACGAGAACATGGCCATTTACTTCACGATGATGACAGTCTTGAAATTGGCAAAGGACAGTTTCAAAAAGTGGGCGAGTTTCTCGACACGACAAATAGAAAACGAGGGTTACCTTGTCCTATAGAAGGTAGCGAATACGGTCTGACAACCGCGCAGTTCTACCAAGCGGATGCGAACAACGCGGAAACACGACTTATTTCTTTCGCTCATGGGTTACACACTGAATTTTATTTCGAGCGTTTCAAGCATCTCAGAGGATTGAAATGGCTTCCGGCAAACAAAACATTTGAATTTGATCTGACCAAAACTGCTGATCGAGTTGGGTGGGCGCTGAAAGAGAAGCTGCAACAAGATATTCAGAGCCGGTTACTGCCCCATGTTTTCACCCGTCGTGGTCCGCCTCCTCAACTGATATATCAGGTCAGTGTCGGTGTCGGAAAAACGAGAGAAGCCACTACAGCCGCCGCGGGTCTCGCAGCTGCTGGTCTTCGCGTTCTAGTCCGAGTGCCTCGCATCGACCTTGCAGAAGAATGGCTCCAGCGTTTGAAGAAACCATTGCCAGACGGTGTTGGCATTTGGAGAGGTCGTGAGCAACCCGACCCAGATCATCCGCACCAACAGATGTGTTTGCGTAATGATGTGATGAAGGAGGCGGCGCTCCAGGGTATAGAACCACAGTCTGTCTGTGGTAACAAAAAACAAGGGTACTGCCCGTTCCATCCCAAAAATCCAAATGTGGTCGCTCCTTGTGCCTATATGCAACAAGACTTATCGATGCATCACATTGTGATCTGTGCGGGTGATAAAACTTTGACCATGGCACCACGACCTGGCCTTAAACGATCCGATAACTGGCGCGCCCTGAAACCTAAGCCAAACGATCTTTTTTGGCGCCCAAGCATAAACATAGAAGTGGTTAGTCAAACCTCCGATCATCCTCACGATTTCGACTGCTTAATTGTTGATGAGACCGATCCATTTGGACTGATTTCCGAGCTCAAAGACTCACCACAGGTCAAATTTGATGACACGATAGCAATGCCACAGAATGCCAAAAACAAGGGCAGAGACGACAAACAGGATTGGGAACTGATCGAGGAGTTCCGAGACTATTTGCAAAGTCGGTTCGACCCGCACTTTGTCTCTCCAAAGGCAACGTGTGAAGTACCCGAGGCCGTTCTTCAGTTGTTAGAGGAATCAGCCGCATTGATGACTCAGCCGCAAACGGACGATAAACGATACCTTCAGTCTTTACTTTTCTCTGATTTCAAAGATGTCGAGACGAGTGAACGGGTGCACAACAATATCGACGTTTATGAACATCTAGCCGACATTATTCAGGTGCGAATACCTCGTCCCAAGGGCGAGTCTAGTGCTCACCGGGCAACCCCTGAGCAAATCCGCGCTGCAAATACAGAGATATCCGTATTGCGAACCCGGCTACAAGCCCTGTTTACACTGTGCAATGAGCTAGCGACCCGTGCGCGCGTCGATGTCAACCATCTCAAAAACATCAAATTCACCAATCCTGATGATCCCTCGATGGGTGTTACTGTCCGAACAGGCGGGCAATTGCATCCAGCCTTCCAGTCAATTCCTGCACTCATTTTTGATGCAACAGCAAGTCCAGAATTGTTGAAGTACACCTATCACCATCTGGAAACCAGCTTTTGCGATGTAGCGAACGACGGATCCGGTGTTAAACGATATCAATTGAGAGATTCACTACTACCTTATCAAACGGTATTGACGGAGCAGTGGTGTTCGCGCTTGCTCGTACTCAGCCAGTTACTCTCTAAAACATATCCAAAGACCGGGATGATTGCTCCTAAAGCCGTTGTGGAGGAGATCACGGGCCGAGTACCGCGGTCCGTGGACCTTGGGCACTTTGGTGCGCTGTCAGGGATCAATCGTTTTGAAGAGGTCAATACATTAGTGGTGGTCAGCCGGCAAGCTGTCTCGCCAGAGCTGATGGAAGAAAGTACTGCAACAGTGACCAAAGAACCCGTAAGTGGAGATATGGACAGTAATTGGTATGGCCAGGAAACTGATTTCATTCTCCATCGAGACGGTCGTCGCGGCTGGAAGGTAGACCGAGACCATCATCCCGACCCACTGGTTGAGGCCGCTCGGCGTGCAATAACTAATACCGGTCTTGAGCAGGCGTTGGGCCGTGGCCGGAACGTCCGACGCGACGAGAGCCGGCCGCTGACTGAATTCATACTCACATCAGTTCCGACACAACGACCAGTTGATGGCACATTCACGTTAAACGAGCTGAAAGCCGCAACCGGTTGGATTGGCCTCATGTTGGAACGTGGCGTTTGGATCTCTCAAGGCAAAGGTGCCGAGGTCTTATTCTTTATCTTGAATCCTCAAAGGCTGGAATCTCTATATAATACCCTTATAGAGACTTCAGCCTTTGAGAGCCCTGAACAAGCATCAAATTGGCTCAAGCAACAGCTATCTCCAGCGCACGAACCAGCTCCAAAGACTGATCCAAGCCTTAAACCCACCGAAAGGCAGGCAACACAGTCACTCTACTTTAAAATCCAGAGTGCCCTGGACCGAGGTCAAAGCACCGTGGACATCCTGTGCATGCCTTATCCAATCGATGACTTTAAACCTGTGCGTGCCAAGAAACGCTGTGCGAGGTATTACGCTGAACTCTATGTACGAACCAAGCCCGGCCAATCGCCTCAACAAGCCCTGTCCGCGGTCCTCGGTCCGTGTGCCAGTGACGTGGAAATTGAAGAGTGATCCGACCTACGACATACCTACACGGTCCTCGGACCTGGGTCTGATGATTCACCGGATCACGGTCCTCGGTGCCTGAGTCAATTTTTTGAGAGTACGGTCACCCTCGAATCAGCTCGAACCTCTGTCAGTGCTCGATCGTTTTGTAAGAGGGCATCACAATACCCGCCTTTAACAATCTTCCAAATACCAATTCGGGGGAGCGATTATCAATTTTCTTCCCTAGGCTGTGCCAAGGCGTATTCAATAAATCTAGGAGTAGAGCGTAGTCATTTGGACTAAGTGAGCCTAGTTCCTGACCATCAGAGACAAGTGAACTGTTTCCATCCGGTAAATATTTGGTTTGAACGTATGGATGTAAAGAAAAGTGCAATTTTTTTGCGGTTGCTGGATCTACTTTTTGGGCGTTCCTTTTTTCTAATGCTGCTGCCCTTCTAACGATCAAACGATGTGTTCCAAGCCCTCCATGTAACAAATCCGTAACGTGCGCGCTTTCGAGCGGTGGTAACGCATCCATTAGATCGAGCAGCGGTCCCTGACCTTGGAAAAACGCATGATGAGAGTAATTCCAAGGAATAAGCCACGTATCAAAACCAAACCCTGCGCGGTGTATGAGATCCAAGAGTTCCCGTACCGAGTAGGATACATCTTGAGGATGGAGGAATGTATCTACAAATCCAGGGAGAGTCGCGATGTCTTTCGCGCGGTTGATGTATCTGTTAACGGCATGGTCTTTGGGAACTGCCTGGTTGAGCACTGATTTTGCGATCTCGATATCCGCCTCTGTCTGCTTTAAACCTAAAGTCGCAAATGCCTCCTGAATCATATACAAGCCCACACGAAGTGTCTTGCCGTACATCATTAGGCTCAAGCAGGCATTTTCTTTCATAACCTGAGAAAGTGCCGTCAAACCTTTCAGAGGATTCGGTAGATGATGTAACACACCAGTGGAAATGACATGATCAAATTTTTTACCTAATTTCCCAACAGACTCTATATTGAGCTGGATAATATCTAAATTATTTAACTCATATTTTCGCTTTAAGAATTCTTCGTGATCCAGCGATTTACTTGAGATATCAATCGCCGTGAAATGAATATCTGGACTTCGGAATGCGTCCACTGCTGCCTGGTTAGTCCCGCACCCAGCTATCAGAACCTCCAATGGTTTTAGGTCGTCATCAAATGTTTGATATAAGTTAGCATCACGTTGTGGACAATGATAAAAGTATGACCCGGTAACATAATTTTCTAGGTCGAAGATCGGTTCTGGATATGCCCATCTTTCGTATTGCTTTCTCACATCATCCATCAATCACCTCAAAGTAACTTGATGCGTTGAAAAAGTTTGACGTCAAATGACAAAAAATCATCGACCAAGCTTTTGATTAACAGAGAGCTCTCCGTGACACTTCCTTCCGTTGCAGATAATTCTAGTTTTTGTTCTTCCATCTTTGCCGTGAGATACAGGACCAATGTATCTGAGTCCTGGTTCCCACAAGAAAATCCATGAATCAGGAGCTGTTTATAGTGCGGAACGTGGAATCCGGACCCTAAAACGGGTGAAGCAAGATACTCGATACCCGTCCTAGCGATGCTATTCCGCGCTACTATGGATTTGTTTAGGTTTATTGATTCCTCAACGCAACGGTCTTCCGGCGAAAGTTGATAAATAGGCGCAATCGTACCTTTATGCGACAAAATTAACAGTGCTTGGACTATCGATTCGAAATTCACCTCAGTGAATACCGTAATCAACGCAGTTACAGGAACAAAGTCACGAGATTCAAAGAATCCGAGGAGCCGCTGATATAACTCCTCTTTCAAAGTCGCTTTACCAAGATCACCATCGATCTCAAACTTAAAATCCTTTGAGGGAGCAGTCAGCGTAAAGCAAAATTGTTTAATAATTTCCTCACGCTCACGTAACGATAATTTACATACACCTCTGACCCAGTAGTCTGCGCGAAAATTAGCAGAGGTAAATAGATCCCTTACTGTCTCCTTCAAGATCGAATCGTCAATTTCGGATAGATGCGCTATTTGATCTTGGGTTAAATTGATAGCTGGCACATGTTGTGCTGCTTGCGCAGGGCAAGCGAAAGACAACTTCAGTTCCTCAAATTCTCGAGCAAGATCAGCAAAGGTGGTGGGTTTCCAGTTTTCGTTAAAATATTCGTGCGCTAGATATTCGATGTCATGCTCTTTTATTTTTTCGAACCGTTTTAAAATAGACTCGTTCTGCAATAAGTATTTCGGTTTGAGCTTTAGCGTCTTATCTACAAACTCGATAGCTTTCCGAACAACGTTCGGCTTTGTGTTACCGATTCCTTTGGTGCGCCTCTCAAACTCTTTCATGATGTGCCTTAGCGGCCTTAAGGGAGCAAAGCCCACATCCACGTTATATCCTAGGTATAAAATACCACCAGTTTTCAGGCGGCTATTGATAAATTCTTTCAACTGACTCCGCTCGAGATCCCCGACCCAACTCCAAATGCCATGTAGCGCAATGAAATCGAGATCCTGAGAAGCGTCTCCCGAACTGAGATCGGCAAATGAATCGTTTGTCAGGTCAACTTTTGAACCAGAAAAATCGCGGAGTCGTTGAGCATTGAGGGTATGTTCGGGCAGGAAATCACATCCAGACCAGCGTACCGCGGTGCTAGATGCGTTAAGATTTATCGTCAGTCCTTGTCCATAACCGGCCTCATAAGCCGTCTCGACATCCGAATACTCCAAACCCGATACAGCGAACAAGAAGCTCATCCGAGTTGGAGTCATGTACTGATAATAACCGTGTGTATAGCTTATTTCTGACGTATAACCGTTATGCCACACTTTTTGCTTACCCCCTTAAAAAAACAGCCCATCAAAAGATGGGCTGTTTGCACGGTCTTAACTGTCGAAGTTAAGCGATAGTCAGGTCCCCTGACGTTAACGTCGTATCGCTGAGTCCAGTGACACCAGTGAGTCGAATTAATCCGTCCGTATTTGCCAATCCGGAGGTACCATCATGGATTAAGACGTACGTACTACCGTCGTGCTCCCATACCGCAAAGTCTCCCGCGGATTCCGTTCCAGTCACAATACCGGCTTCAGCAGCTGTAATCTTTTCTGCCAAAGTATCGTCACTTGAGTGGAAGCTCGCAAAGCCTTCAGAGTTGATTGATGCAGTGCCCGCGACTGCTGTCGCAGCGGCTGTCTCAACAGTCAAGTTAACGCTATGGTCGATCTCATCTGATCCACCTGTGTTGAAATCAGCAATCTGATCAAACACTGTGTCTGAAGGCGTTCCACCAGTGAAGTTTGCACCTGCAGTAAACGTGAAGATATCAGCTGAACCACCACCAGTGAGGGAGTCCTGACCATTACCACCATTGATGGTATCAACTTTAGATCCACCAATAATTGTGTTGTTTCCTGCCTCGGCTGTGACTGTCAACTTACCCGTAAAGCCACTCGCGTCAACAGAGACGTTAGTTCCTGCGAGGGTGCCAAGATCAAGGTTTTGCGTACCGGTGACATTGACTTGACCATTCGTGTTCAAGCGCAAACCCACACCATCTGTTCCACCAGCACCAGTACCACCGGCAAGAGTATTCGCGGTTGTGACGTCGTTCTCGTTGGTACTGCTGATGTTAACAGTCTCCAGATTCGAGGCGTCGATCGCGTCTCCACCAGTTTCACCATCATTGGTACTACCGTCGATTGCGGCACCACCAGTTACTGTGACTCCGCCCTGGAGATTGATCGTAATTGCATCCGACCCACCATCCAAGTTTGGCGCGATAGTGATTGCGTCAGCACCATCTTCATCGGCGGCTGCAGTACCTGCCTCACCTGTGACGTTCGCTTTAAGTTGGATAACATCGGAATTTTCTGTTTTCGTGATGGCGATAGCTGCAGTCCGGTCATTGTTAGCATCTGCTGCCTGTGTAATAGCAGTACTGAACAAGAAAGTATCGATGTTAGTAATGCTACCAGTGGCGAGCTGGACTGATGTATCGGCACCAGCTGTGGCAGTTGTAAGCTCCAACACCTCGACGTTTGAGGACGCCTTAATCTCTTTCACCAACGCAGTAGCCGTAGCGTCAGCATCAGCAATTGCGATTGTATCGATCCCATCACCACCGTCTACTGTGTCAGTAGCTGTGAATTGACTCGCAGCGAAGGCCACTCTGTCGTCACCAGAACCGCCGGTGAATGTGAAGTCAACGTTACCGACGCCGGCAACCTTGAAACCTCCAGTATTAGCAGAAGCGTCGACGGTTTTTGTCGCATCATCAATATCAGTCAACGTCACCGTACCGGCACCCGAACCTACGATCTTGGTCGCAGAAGTCGACGTCAATACGTCGATTGTTGATTTGCCAGAAACACCTTCAATGTTGAGGGTTTCGACGTCAGCAATGGTTAAAGTGTCAGCTTTGGCTGCTGTCAATTGAATAGATACTTCATCAGACGAGCCTGTGACGCTTTTATACACAGGAGTGATGTCAACGTACTTTGTGCCACCCGAAATTTCCAACGTTACGTCGGTAGTAATGTTCGAAATAGTATTGATTTCGTCGGCATCGTCCGTATCGTCACCGTCCGTCGCGCTTGCGATCGTAAGCTTACTACCCACACCAGTTGCGTCATATTTAAACGTTTTAGCTGACGCACCGTCTATCTGGATTGAGACATTCTCAACACCAGTAAGCGTCGGCGCCAACGTTTGACTGTTAGCAGTAACGCGGCCATTCACAGTGTCAGTGCCAGCTCCTGCGTTAATCACATCGCCCGTTTCTAAGAAGCCGTTTGCGAGTCCGTTGAAGGTATCGTTGAACGCCGTTCCAGTCAAAACATCCAATGATCCGGAAGTTGCACTTGACGTCAATACAAACGTTTGTCCAGTAGCCTGTCCTTCCGCAGAAACCGCCGCCGCCAACTCTGCAGCGTCAGTTGAGTTATTCGCTGCATTAGTTGAATAAGTTACAGATGAAACGATTGCTGTATCAAACGATGTCTTCGCTGCGCCGTAAGTTGCATCATCAGCTGCTACATTGTCCAGTGCAGTGATTGCCGCTTCAAGAGCCGCACCACGACCGTTCGCCGCAACAGCAGACGTCAAGAACGCAGACGCGCCTGCATCATCAGCAAGGCCAAGGTTAGTTAATACAGTTGTAACGAACGCAGCGTCTGTTCCACCAGCAAGACCTGC
>ENA-OUOG01002696-OUOG01002696.1-marine-metagenome-genome-assembly--contig:-NODE-2696-length-17862-cov-4.122969_pt1 | contig 17862 bp, 14 predicted proteins | sample MGYA00248635_ERZ508505 | MGnify/ENA primary metagenome ERZ508505 (study PRJEB26176, sample SAMN06267871) | marine metagenome | isolation source: Saanich Inlet, British Columbia, Canada | place: Pacific...
GTGGTATTGCTGCTTATTTCGGGACGGATACGGTTTGGATTCGACTGCTCTTTTTGGGATTATTGTTCTTTACCCCGATCGGGTTTTTCACCTACATTATCCTTTGGGCAGCCATGCCGGAAGCAAAGACCACCGCGCAGAAGCTTCAAATGCGGGGAGAACCCGTGAATCTGAGTAACATCGAAAAGAGTGTCAAGGAGGAACTCGATGGCGTCAAGGAGCGCTTTGGTCGATTTCGCGAAGAAAGCAAAGGCTCGGGGAAGAACGTAGCAGATGGTGCACAATCTGTCTTGGCCTTCATTTTCATGGTGTTGGAGACCATTTTCACCTTCATCTTTAAGTTCATCGGAATAATACTAATCATCATCGGTATCATCTTCGGATCTTTCCTTTTACTAGGAATGCTCGGCGTTGTTGCAACCACCTGGAACATCGGCGGTTTAGAATACCTCACCTTTGATGGTGCCGTGCTCGGACTGAACGGATTAGAGGCGATCATTGGCACGGGTACCACGTTGAATGTACTTCGTATCGGCGCGTTGCTCACCTTGCTCCTTCCCCTGTTTGGATTGATCTCTCTGATCGCGAGAGCTTTCGGTAAACCACTCGCAAACGCTCGCATCTTGAATATTACCGGTGGTGCAAGCTTTGCGCTAGGGCTTATTCTATTAATCTACAGCGGAATAAGCGTAGGTAAAAGCTTTAAGGTAGGTGCCACAGAGATGACCACCACGACACTCTCTGGAAACCAATTTGACCTTCGAGCCGATCTTATCGAAGAGAATGATGCTTTTCTTTTTGAAGTGGATGATACCCAACTACGAATTGAAAATGTACAGTTGAACATCAAGAAAACCTTCGACACGACCGCCACACTTGTTCTAAAGCACCGTGCCCGTGGAAAGAACAACTCCTCCGCACGTCTGCGTGCCCAGAGCTTTGAGTATCCCATTCGTCAAACAGGAACGGTATTGACTTTTAATGAGTTTTTTAGCGTTCCTAAAGAGGCGTTGTACCGTGCACAAGAGCTTCGAGGCACTTTATACCTTCCCATAGGTACGGAGGTGTTCTTGGATCCAAGTATCGAAAATATCGTGTATGACATCGAGAACTACCACAACATGCTTGATCGCAAAATGCTTGGTCATACTTGGAGAATGGAGCGTAAGGGACTGGTATGTGTGGACTGTCAGGACATCGAATACTACTCTAGCGATGATCTAAACGAGATAGATGAAGCCATCGATGAAGTGAACGACGGCCTTGAAAATCTCGAAGATGACATCAGTGAAGAGATCGAGCGTTTAGAACTTGAGCTAAAACGACTTAAAAACAAATAAGCTCCGAACCCCAAGCCTATTTGAATAGAAAGCCCTGCACCTTTAATCAAGTGCGGGGCTTTTTTAACTGTACAGGATACACAAGACGTAAAAGAAACACGTTAAGACAGGAACGACCCATTTTGAAAGTGGGTTTACCGCATCGCCTTTGGCCGTAATTCGTGCAAAAAGAGTACTTAACACCAACCAGGCGATGTAATTCTCTATGGGTACCTCTACGGATTCCCAACGCCAAAAGTTGAGTTCAATGGCCACCGGCTCGATCAAGACATCCATGGAGACCATTCCCAAACCTGTGATCAAACTACGAAGCCACAGATGACTGGTTATGTTTCGGGAGAGATCAAACCAGCTCCGAACCAGCACCCACCACAACAAACCTAGCATGAGTGGCGTGGATAGGATACGAGGTCCCAAAATACCGCTGTAGTTGTAGGCACCAAAAGGGAAACCTGTGTTCGTTCCGATCACTTCAATCACAAAACCGAGCAATGCTGGCAGGGCATATATCCAAAGATTGGGAAAAGGACGCGAAGAAGCGTTCAGGTACAGTCCGCCGATCAGCAATAGATTGAGCGGAGTGAGTACAACGAGTTGGGCTCTCCACGGTCCACCGAGCAAAGCGATGCCCACGAGGTGAAAAACGACCAAGATGAGCGGAGCATATTTTTTGAAAAAGAGATGAAGGCTATTTAGCATGTTCTAACCACCAATTGGTTGCGATTTTTCCACTTAACAAACACAACGGCACGCCTCCACCCGGATGCGCACTACCGCCACAAAAGTACAAACCTTCTACCCCACTTTTCTTGTTGGGATGTCTTAAGAAAGCAGCCATTTGTTCGTTCGAGCTCGTACCGTACAATGCGCCTCCGACGCTCGAAGTTTTTCGCTCGATGCTGATCGGATCTAGTACAGCTTCCGTGCGGATTAAAGCACCGATGTCCGTCTTTAACTCTTTAGATAAGCGACGAAGAATTTCCTCTTTCGCTTTGGGGATGATCGACGCCCAATCCTGGCCCGTGTGAGCGGGCACATTGATCATTACAAACCAATTCTCTCCCCCCTCAGGCGCGTCATCGCTCTCGAGTTTACTCGTAATGTTGACATATATCGTGGGGTCTTCCCAAAAAGCGCCGTTGTTATGGATGGCATCAAACTCGCGCTCGTAGTCGTTCGAGAAAAATATATTGTGTAAATCCAACTGCTCAAAGCTCGCCTGAATCCCCCAATAAAAGATCAAAGCACTTGAGCTCGGCTCTTGTGCCAAGGTTTTCTTAGGCCGGGAAATAGATTCGTTTAACAAATGCTTGTACGCATGCTTCACATCGCTATTGACGAAAACTGTATCGCAGGTATGATGCACATCATTTGCCCATAGACCAGTGACTTTTCCATCTACTGCAGAGATGCTTTTCACTGTATTTTCAAGGTGAAATACCACTCCGAGATCTTGTGCTAAACGCGTTAAACTTTGTGAAATTTCATGCATACCACCGCGGGGTAAATAAGTACCCAAACCGTGCTCGAGATGGGTGATCATTTGCATGATTCCAGGCGTCAGATATGGCGATGAACCATTGTAAGTAGCATACCTGTTAAAAAGCTGTACTAATTTCGACTCGTTGAAATACCGCTTGTTATAGCGATCTAAGGTGGTAAATAAGCCCAATTTTGGAATGGCAGCCAAAACTCTGAGCACCTTCGGAGTAACAAACGTCTTCCATCGGTGTAGGCTGTTTTCTAAAAAAAATGGTGCTGTTAAATCGTATTTTTCAGCTGCTTTCTCAAAATATGCAGCAACTGCCTCGGCCTCATTATCGCCAAAAACACGGCGTATCTCTGCCACATTTTCTTCTACTGAAGGGTACATGGTCATCTCCGTACCGTCGTGCCAAAAATAGCGGCAGACTGTATCGTGGGTGTGGTAGTTAAAATACGCTCGGGGATCTTTTCCAGCGCATTCAAACAACTCATCAACAAGGTGCGGCAAGGTGAATAACGAAGGGCCGGCGTCAAAGCGGTACCCCTCTTGTTCGAAGGCGGTGATTTTGCCTCCTGTGTACGGGTTTTGTTCAAAGACATGCACCTCGGCACCGGCAGCTGCGGCGCGTATGGATGCTGCAATGCCCGCGATTCCGGCTCCAATCACGGCGACTTTTTCTTGTACTTTTGGCGGTGGGTTGGTATTTCTCATCAATTCAGAAAACAAGGTACAATCCATTTTGTTGTAAAACCGTGGGAAAGAAAATTTATCGCATCGCATTGGCCTTTATCACGGTAGCACTCCTGCTATCTATTCTATGGCCGTATGAACAAAAATTAATCGATTGGGACCGTGCTCCGGACTACAGGGTTTTGGAAAGTGACGAAATCTATTTCAACAATACTCGGATTGTTTCCTACCGCACTGATGAAAGCTCGGAACTCACTGAGCAAGGCTTCAAAACGCACCGCTCGACTAAGGCGCTCAGTGATACAACGGTTCCTTTTGTGAACTTTACCATTATAAATAATTGGCGTTCGGATCAGGCGTATATCGTTATGGAACCGAGTCATCGCAAATTTTTCAGAGACGAAACCTTGGTTTACTGTGGCTCCGATACCTTGAGGTTTGAACTGGACCACATGGACTTTGAATCGCATTATGAATTGGCGGCGACCCTTTTTAAGCACTCGTTAGAATACCATCGTCCGTTCATTTACGATGGAAAAGATTCACTTCTACTCTATGGTACGCAGGGGAACGAAAAGGCCAACACCACGGTTTTGAAGGATTACTTTCGCCTCATCGGCCGATTCCAATAAGCACTACCCTTTTTTCGCATTGGCGGCCCGGATACTCAACAGTTGAACCAAAAGCGCAAATCCTACAGAGCTGTAGACGTAGGCCTTCGGAATTTCAACATGAGCACTTTCGGCGATCAGCACCATTCCAATCATAATCAAAAAACTTAGGGCTAGAATCTGCAAAGACACGTGCTGCTGGATGTAATCTCCGATAGGTTTCGCAAAACTGAGCATGATCAACATGGAGATGACCACGGCAATAATCATGATGTTCAGATGCTGGGTCATCCCGATTGCGGTGAGTACACTATCGAAGCTAAAAACGATATCCAAGAGCCCTATTTGCACTATTGCGGAAATTAAGGTCGCTGCTTTTTTCCCTTCACCATGCCCCTTCCCTTCGGTCTTTTTAAAGATCTCTGAGGAGGCTTTTGCAAGCAGGAACACGCCACCTAAAAATAGAATCGCATCTCGATCGGATACAGGATGATCAAACAGCGAAAATAAGGGTGCAGTTAAACCGATCAACCATGTGATTCCCAAGAGCATGAGTACCCTGAAGAGCAGTGCCAAACCTAGTCCTAATCGTCTTGCCAACGGCTGTTTGGAAGACTCTAAATCTTGGGTGACGAGGGAAATAAAAATGATGTTATCGATACCCAAAACAATCTCCAAAAACGTGAGGGTCAATAGGGCGATGAAACCATCTAGTGTAAGAAGTACTTCCATGATTGGTATATAGGTTTGTTTTTAAGTGACGAATCGCCTAACTGAGATCGATTTTTGCGATCTTCGTAGGCATGACGGATAAGGAACGCATTCATCATCTCGAAAGTAAGATAAAAACACTTCACGAGGGGTATCGCAAACAATTACTCAACCTTGAGAAGTTCAAGGCCATGGTCATGAATCTCAATCAAGGGCTTATGGTTGTGGACAATGACGATGTCATTACCAAAGTGTATGAGAGTTTTGAAAACTTAACCGGTTACAAGGAAGAAGAATTGCTTGGTAAGCGCGCAAAAGACGTCTTTTTAAAGAAAGGCGACATGATGTCTGAACTTCAGTTTATGGAGCAGAGACAGGTGCGTGCAACTGGTGAAGCGAGTTCCTATGAAATCCCAATCATCCGGAAAGATGGCGATGAACTTTGGGTGAGTATATCGGGAGCACCACTGTTTGATGATGCGGGAGAAAAAATTGGTTCGATAGGAATCCATTACGACATCTCTCGTCAGAAAAGATTGCAACAAGCCCTTCAGTCCGCTCGAGAAGAAAGCGACCGTGCAAAACACGCCGAAGAGCGCTTCTTAGCAAAAATGTCGCACGAAATCCGTACGCCGCTCAATGCCGTGATCGGTATGAGCTACCTGCTCAAAGGCACGAACTTAAACGATGAGCAGCAAGAATATGTGGATGTCATCTCGCGTAGCGGGAATCTATTGTTGAATTTGATCAACGACATTTTAGATTACAGCAAAATAAGCTCAGGTCAGATTCAAGTACGTCCTGTTGTTTGCAGCTTGCAAACCGTACTCCAGGACATGGCGCAAACCTTCCGGCTCAAAACGCAGGAAAAGTCCATCACCATCAAAACGGAACTCGACATTGAACACGACTTTGTCAAGGCCGATGAAACGTTACTGAATCAGATTTTAATGAATTTGATCGGTAACTCGGAGAAATTCACCGAAGATGGCAGCATCACGATCAAAGCCGAGCCTTTGGCTGAATTTGACAAAACGGTCACCTACCAGTTTAGCATCATCGATACCGGAGCAGGTATAGCTCCTGAACGCGTGGAAGCGATATTCCAAGAATTTGTTCAAGAAGAGGGCATCGTCATTAAAGACTCCAAAGGAGGAACAGGACTTGGACTGGCCATTACCAAAAAGATCATCGAAATGATGGGTGGTAAAATTTGGGCTGAGAGCACTGTGGGTAAAGGCACCCAAATGCACTTTGTTCTGACTTTCGAGCTCACAAAAGCTGAAAAAACTGCGCAAGAAGGTCAAGCCGTTGAACGCATGCAGCAAACCGAGTCTCACGCTATCCGTAAGAGCTTGAACGTGCTCGTTGCAGAGGACAATAGCATGAACCAAAAATATATTTCAAGAATCTTGGAAAAAATTGAGGTCCAGTTTGAAATTGCCTACGACGGTCAGACTGCCGCAGCACGCAGTACAGAAAAGAAGTTCGATGTCATTTTCATGGACCTGTTCATGCCCATGTTGGACGGCTTCGAGTCCACCGAACGCATTCGAGCAGATAAAACAGGTGTCAACTACAACACGCCTATTTACGCACTAACAGCAACCGCTGTTCAACAACATAAGCAACGCGCACTTGAAGTAGGAATGAATGGGTTCATATCGAAGCCTTTTCATCCCAATGAAATACACAGTGTGTTGAAAGAGATTTCCACGACTGAACCTACCTCCCAACCTGAAAATACCGAAAATTTGGACTATACCTACAGTGCTACATTTGACCGTACGACCTTGGATATGTACTACGGTAACGACGTTGAATATGCGTTGGAAATGTTTGAGATATTCGCAGAGCAATTAGAAGAGACCCTTCCTCTGATTAAAACCGCGCTAGCAGAGAATAACCGTCCGGATTTAAGGCATTATGTCCACAAACTAAAGCCCACATTCACCATGGTTGGCTTTCCAAGCATTACGTCATTTTTCGAGCAGTGGGAAAGAGACATCGATCAACCGAATATCAACTTTGAATTGTTCCCAGGAAGGTGGGACGAGATCAAAACTGATGTTCTGTCTACTTTGCAGCTCGTTCACGACGAATCAGTAAGTATGAAGGCTTTCGCTCAAAAGTAAGATTTACTTCTTGCGGGCCGAACGTTCCCAGCTTGCCTTTTGAGATTTCAACACAAAACGTTTGAACCCGGCCAAAACGGCGTAGTTCATCACGCAAAAATAATATACCGCTAAAACAGGTCCAGGTAAACTTCGCTCGCGCACTGTATGAGCGAGCGCTGCAATCCCGTAAAATAGGATTTGGGCAGCAAATAGCACCTTAAACTCTAGAGCTGCTGGAACTAATAATGCATTCACTAGAAAAAGCACCGGTAACGAAAATGCCGTTATCGACCAGCGCAATACACGGTGAGAAATATACATCCAGCTCTGCACAGGGCGACGGAACACATTGAACATGAAGGGCAATCTTGAGATGCTTTGCCACCCCCCTGCCGCAATACGTACTTTTCGCTTTAGCTCTTCGTCGATAGAAGCTGAAGAGGTCTCTTCTGCGCGAGCATCAGGTTCATAGATCATCACTTTATTTTGCTTCAGTATGTAAAAGCTCTGCATGAAATCATCAAGGATGGTATCTAAGGGCAAATCTTGAACTAAAGATGCTCTAAAACTGACCAATTCACCAGCGGCCCCCATCAAGCTATTCACCTTTGAATCTGCTTTCTTGATCGCGCTCTCGTACTTCCAATATAAACCTTCGCCTTTGCTTTCCGCACCATCGGCTTCTTCCACCAAAATACCCTTAGCACCGCTTACTCCACCAACAATAGGGTCTGCGTAATGCTGAACTAGTGCGCGAAGTGCGCCTTTACCAACCTTTGTATTCGCATCGTTAAATACTACGATTTCACTTTCAACGAATTTCATGGCACGATTCTCAGCGGCACTTTTCCCTGCACGCTCCTTTTTATGCAATACCTCTACCCCTTCAAAAAGACGCACTATCTCAGTGGTTTGATCTGTCGAGCCATCAGTAATCACCATGATTTGCAATTTCTCACGGGGATAATCCAACCCTAGCAGGTTTTCAATCTTGTCGGCAATAATGTCTTCTTCGTTGTAACTAGGCACTACCCAGGTGACGCTCGGCTCAAAATTGAGGTCTAACTTTCGCTTCTTCGGGATCAATTTCCCCAAGACAATGATGATCACCGGATAGCCTATGTACGTGTAGACTACTAAAGCTAACAGGGTATACAATAAAAATTCTAGCATAATGTTTTATAAATTTCAGCATACTGCTTCGCTGCATACTGCCAATTGTATTGTTTTGAGATTTCGCTGGCTTTTAGTGTCAAGGTATCCGCAAACTCTTGGTCGCTTAGCAGTTTAATAATACCGTTAGAGATTGCCGAACGATCTTTTGGATCCACTAACAGCGCCCCTCCATTACTTACTTCTGTTAATGATGGTATATTGGATGCAAGCACAGGGGTATGGCAAGCGAAGGCCTCTACGATTGGAATACCAAAGGATTCTGCTAAACTGCAGTACACAAAAGCAGCAGCACCATTGTATAAATGCACTAAATCCTTTTGGTCGACGTAACCTAAAAATTTAACCCGGGGTAAGACCTGTTCGGCATCCTCTCCTAGCAATTGCTTAAAATCCTCCAAACGATAATCGGCAATCAAAAATTGGACGTCCGGCATCTGCTTGGCTACCTCGACAAATGAGGACAAAATGCGCTCTGTATTTTTTTTCGGATCGGTGTTCCCTAAAAACAACACATACGGTCCCGCTATTTTCCAATCTTCTAGAAATGCGTTCACCTTCTCTTGTGAAAGTTTAGTGAAGCATGAAGCTACACCGTTGTAAATGAAAGGAATTTCAGTATGCGTACTTTTCTCTTGAATGCGTTGGGCCTCCGACCGGCTTACTGTGACTAAAACATCGTCGCTCCGCATCATTCGTTGCACCAGTAAACGTCTGTACCAATTCCCAAATCGCTGGTACATATTATATCCCGCTCTAAACAACGGATGCTGATCTAAAAATATGATGTCATGCAGCGTAGTTACCGTAGGCACTTTGATGCGCAACGACCTGGTATTGGATGTAAAGTGGAATACGTCAAACTCATACCGCTTAACTAGTAATGGAAGTAACCATTGCTCCCAATACGCATAAGAGGCTCTTTGAGCAACGATGCGCAACTTTAGATGTCTTGGCAACACGCCTTCTTTCACAGATTCAGCATTGACAAAAACAACGATACTTTGAATCTCCGGTATCTCGCACAATCCCGCAATAAGCTTAATGGCAAAAATATCCATCCCGTGAGGATTTGTTCGGAAAATACGCTGAGCTTCGATGCCTATGTTCATGAGACGGAAGAATTCGTCCAGCCCTTAAAAATGCCCTGTAGGACGGGTTGAATCAGATTGAATTGACCCGTTAAGGCATATTTTAATACATCGCGAAGACCCACCACAACAGTGAGGTACAGCATAGTTATCGGCCACCAATTTTTAACGTTTCTACGCGCAAACAGCAGTCTGTTTCTAGTCATGTAACGGATCTTCAGCGGACTCATACGCCCCACACTGGCACTTTCTTTGTGCAAAATCTCAACGTCACCAAGCACTCCAATGTCGTACCCAGCTTCTTTGACACGTGCACACCAATCGTATTCTTCATAGTATAAGAAATATGGCTCCCACATTCCGCCTACTTCTTCATACACCTTTTTAGGTATCACGACTGAAGCACCATGTATGAAACCTGTCTTTCGATACCCCAGATAAGCAGACGCATCTCTATCTCCAAAACCTATACTTTCATTACGCAATGTGATTTTAGACAATTCCGTCGAACCGGCGTATTGCAGTAAACGAGTATCATAGAATCGGATCAAAGTACTCAACATACCCAACTGCGTTCTGAACGTGAAGCAATCCACAATCGACTTAACAAAAGGCATATGAATCTCAGTGTCGTTGTTGATCAAATACAAATAATCCCCATTCGCTTCTTTCATCCCAACCTCGTTTCCTCCAGCAAAGCCTAGGTTTTTTCCAGTATGAATGATGCTATAGGGATAATTCATCGGAACCGAAGTCTCGAAGGGGATTTTAGATCCGTTATCTACAATAATCAGTTCGAATCCCACCTCTTGCAAGGCATTTAAGGAATGCATCAAATCTAACGTTAGATTAGAATGATTATAGTTTACAGTTACGAGTGAAATGAGTATCAATACTTAGTGTTTTTACTATATTTACCAAAATTAGAATGAAAAAACCGTAGAATGAAGTACTTGTTAACTTTAAGCCTTTCTCTTTACTCCATTATGGTAATTGGTCAATCTAAAAAAGAGATTGCCGCCGAAAGAGATTCCATATTAAGTGAATTTCACATTAGTGCCGGAGAACCCGTTTTCTACGAAGAACCCTTATTAGAGTTCTCTAAAGAGCTCAAAGGCTGGACGTTTTCTCAAGATGAGAAATGGATCGAAGCCGAGCAATTGCTTCCTTTGTACGGATTAAGCACTGATAAAAAACTCCACACGAGCAATGAAGCGGAGACTGGTGAAGACAATACTTCGAGTATGGCGTTCTACAGAATGACGATCGACAGCAATGAATTTTTGATTTACACCAAGACGTATCGCTCAGGGAAGTATAAATACCCAATCACACGTAAAGGCTGGTCCACTAAAAACAACTTCTATTACTGCATTTTCCGCAGACCCTCGGAATTACCCGTAATGGACTCTCTAGAGCTGGATACCAATCTAAATTATGGGTACCGCCTTTTCGATGAACGACTAATCGAAGATGTAGGTAATAAGGCTAAGAAGCCATGGAAACTGATCGAACAAAAGATGTACTTAGAGCCTACTGATCGAAAGTTTGTACTTCAACTCGAACGTAAATCAAACGGCCAGTTGCGCTTTTTAACTTATAGTATTCACCCCATTTTCGACGATCCTTTAGGAATCGCAAAAGACTGGAAAATTCGCAACAAAAGTATTTACGCAGCGAAAGAAACTCTTAATAAGTTGCATTATACGGTATTAGAAGAAGAATGGAGCGAAACAATTCTGCCCTAGGGCTACGAAGTGAAATCTCTGTAATCGCCATTGCGTCGGTGGTAATAGGAGCTTTATTATTGGCATTGCTTTTTTTCGAAAGCACGGGTGCCCTTTTGGGAATAGGATTTATTCTCGGCCTCTTCTACTTGATTACGATATCGTACTATCCAAAGTTTGGATTTTACAGTTTCTACACCTTTACGTTTTGGATGTTTTCGTTGAACCTCTATACGGGTTTAGATCAAACTGGCGTACTAGCGGATGCACTGCTACTTGTGAACGTGACCGTTCTATCTGTTGTCCAATTCTTACGCGGCAGCCTTGAAAAATCAATATGGAGCTACAAATCTCTTTGGGTGTGGTTTGCATGGTTGATCCTTTCTATAGGAATCAACATCGCCAACTTTCAGGGTGTGGACTGGACTAGTTTCATCTACGGAATTCGCCGTTTTCATCTAAATCCAGTGGGTTTTGTCTTACTAAATGCGCTTGTCATTCGCGAGAAAAAAGATTTTTACCAATTCTTCAAGATCACCGCAATTTTTCTCGGACTAGCCTTTCTAGTTGGGTACCGCCAGTACTATTTTGGTTTTAACTCGTACGAGAACGCCCTTCTTCAAACAGAATTCGGGAAAACCCACTTGATCCAGGGCACCGTTAGGTATTGGGGAGCACTTTCAGATTCTGCCAATTACGGCATCGTCATGTCGTTTTATTCCATACTATTCATAGCTATAGGGATCGTGTATAAACGCAAACGTATTCAACTACTTTGCTTCCTATTCTCTATCCTTTCCCTGCATCAAGTTTTAATTTCCGGTACTCGAACGGCCTACGCCACTTTCGCCTTAGGACTACTGATTTTTATAGTCTTCTACACCAAAAGCTATACACGCGTCTTCTCTATGCTGGGAGGTGCAATGACCTACGGCCTATTACGATTTACTTGGATCGGAAACAATCTAGGTATCATTCGCCGTTTACGAACATCATTTAACCCCGACGACGCTTCGCTGATCATTCGTCTTCAGAATCGTGTAGTTCTTGAAAACTGGCTCGTCACTAACCCTCTCGGCGGGGGGATCGGAGGCGCCCTGTTCGACCGTCAGTTCCGTCCAAACTCTTTCATTGCCACCTTCCCTCCCGATGGACTGTACACCCTTATCCGAGCGGAACTCGGGTACATAGGTGAGTACTCCTACGACATCGCTGTTGCTTTAGTGATTGTATATATGGTAGTTAAGCTCAGAAAGACCAATCCCTATGGAGAACGACGCATGTGGATGGTGACCATACTTGCCATTACCTTAGGTGCACGTCTCGCAGAATATGCGCAGTTCACCACCTACCAGTTTCCTACGGTAAACTTGTTGTTCTTTTTAATGGTGGCCTTCGAAAAATGGGAACGCTGGGAAGACCGCACCATCCTCGAGGAAAAGGACACCCCTCCTTTGATGTGATCAACCTCTACTTTCGCTGTACTCAGCAGTTGTAGCGTTTCAAGCGCCACCTTACATGACCGCAGTTCAATACGTACGTTGAATTGCGGTCATTTTATGCTCGCTCAAACCTTGAGCAGGTCGCCTTAAAAAGAAAAAAAAATCGGGCGATGTACCCTACTCTACAACCATTCCTCCAAGTCCAATGCAATACGTCTGCAGGTACGGATATCCAAAGCTAATTCCCACGTCGTGAGCCCCCCTATCCTACACGTGTACAGAAGACGATCTTAAGCACAAAAAAGCCGCTTGTATCAGGACACAAGCGGCTACCTTTTCTATGCAAAGGTGCTCTATTTGCTTTATCTCGTTTGGAACGATAGCAATCGTTTCAAGAAGACACGAACACGTGAGCGTTTTTTAGGAATTTCACCCACAATATTCTCTAGTTCGTATAAACTTACATTCATCAAAACAATCGCCTGATGCGAAAGATTGATCTCTTGCAGCTCATCGAGTTTAGAACTCTCGGCAGCTGACCAAATATTGGTCGAATTCAATACATACAAGTTAATAGCTTTACGCTCGATCAGATTAGGATTGTAGTTGAACTGTAATAAGTTCGGATGAATCACGATGGATACATCCAGTTGCTCCTCACCAAGTATACGTGAAATCCCCATATACTCTTGGTAATTCTCCTCGAGTCCCTCTTCAATCCCGCTGTAATCGAATACGCGGTATTTAAAGTTCTCTTTAGAAAGCGCAGACATGATCATTTCGGTAAATAACTCTTTTTCCGAATTATCACTAAAACTCAATACGTTCAATACTACTGGCTGGCGCTCCAATCGTTCATTACGAATGTTTTGCATCAGTTGATTCACCGATTTTTGATTCAACTGAAGCTCGTCAATCTCTAGTGAAGTTGCCAGCATGGATTTTGAAGGGAAACCTGCGATCACTTTTTTCTTCGTAAAGTACTCCGCTCTTCTTTTCGTCTTGATACTTTGATCTAACAAATCACGTAAGAACGCAAGTAAATACGGTAGCATAAACCCGAGGATAAAGCTCAATAGGATCAACAATAATCTTTTACTCGGAAGTGGTTTCCCAGGATACGTAGGATCCACTGCTGAACGTAAGCTATCAGAAGAAAGACTCAAGGTTTGCTTGTGCAATACCGCTTGGTTCAAGCCGTGCAGTACCTCGAGGTAATACTCTTCTTTAACGGCAATCTTACGTTCTATTTTATTCAAACGTGAACCCAGCGGTGTCATGCGTTTGTATTCTTCACGGAAATATTTTTGACGCTCTTTAAATACTGCAACGCGTGCTTTACGCGCATCTAAATCCAAAGAAGCATCCACCCATTCCCCGAGTAGCTTGCTGATTTCCACACCATCCGTTGTGCGTTCGAATACGGAACGGTTCAGAAGATCCGTTTTTAACTGGTTCTCCAGTTTTGCCTCCTCTTTATGGAGCGTCTCAAGTAACTTTTGATCGTTCACGCCCACTTCGATAATCGCTATCTGACGTTGTACTTCGGCCAATTTATCTTTGATCAGCAACAGTTGACGTCCATATTTCAAGAGTTCGCGATTCACTTCAAGCTGACGTTCAAGCTTCACTAATGACGCTTTGGTCGCATTTAACGAAGCGATCTCCTTTTGATATTCGTCCTCCATGTTCTCCTTCATCACCGAAAGCGCTTCTGTCTGCTCATAGTAATTTAAGAGGTTGTTCTCTGCACGGAATGTCTTCATGATTTCTTCCGCAAACTCCAAGGAATCTGCAGCTTTACCCAATTCTCTCTCGAAATAGGCCACGACATCTCTACTCTGCTGAAGATTGATCCCTTTCATATTCGAGATCAAAATTTCAACCATCAGTTTTAAGGTCTTTTGTGCCACTCCCGGATCTCTCCAGCGGTACGTCAGTTTAATCAAATCGGAACCTCCGATGCGGAATGCCGTCACTTTCGAAAGTGTTTTCAATCCATACGGCGAGTTCTCACTGACAAATACATTGTAGTAGTTGTCCGTAGTGACATGTACTTGCTTCCATTCATTGATCGAGCTAATGCGCTCCTCTTCTGGTAAGGATGCCCATTTTGCCAAGGTCTCCTCAGGAAACATTTCCCGTAAATCACGAATACTTTCCTGACGAATCAAACGCTCCTCTGGATCAGCACCTAATCCGATGTGATACGAGAGCAACTGAACAGAAACCTGCTCCATCGTATGACGAGACTTCAGCGTATTAATGATGTTATCGACTTTAGCACTTACTGCAAGGAAATCCATTCTAGCAGGACCGATATCACCTAGGTTGACAGAAGTACTTACACCAGAGTTTAACTCAGACTCACTCTCGTATTCGCGAGGAAGGTTGAGCGTTAGTAAAAACACGATGACGGCTAAGCTTAAGCCTAGCAACAACATCCATTTGATCTGCTTCTGGAGCAGACGTACGAAGTAGATTAAATTCATCAGAATTTGAATTTAGATAATGGTACACCTACAACACGTTCTAACTCAATGTAAGCGCTTCGGTAGGCAGAATAGCTGCGTTCATAATCAAGACCGTATTTGGTCATGAGATCATATAATTGGGACAATTCTGACAACTGAATTTGCCCGTTTCTAAACTTTTCTTCACCAAGCTCAACCCCCATCTTGCCCATCTGAATAGCCTTTTGGTTGATCTCTAGCATGCGTTGGTACATGAATAGGTTGTTGTACAATTCCGTAACACGAGCAGCAATCAGTCGGCTAGCTACGATGGCACCTTGCGCATCGGCATTCGCCTGAGCTTGGAGTCCTTTTATCGTCTCCTTGTTTTTCAGAAAGAGTTGATCCAATGACACTTCCGCCCTGGCATATACTGTGGAAGTAAAACCGAATGCGTTGTTAAAAACCACCGGATCGAAAACGGGAGATCCATCGCCATTGATAGTCCATTGCGGCATGAAGTTCACCAGAGGTGTATAGTTCGCACCTACGCTTAGATCACGCATCCATTGTTTTTTCTGCACTTTGATTTCGTGCTCAAAAACTTCCGATTCGTATTGCCAACGCTTGGTCTCTGGATCGTTTGCGATAGCACTGTCGATCAGCATGTACAAAGGTGGAATGTACTTGGTAAGGTCAGGTCGTAACGTGTCACTAACCGGAGTTTTGGTTAACTCTAGTTGACCAAAAGCCGAAAATGACAACGCCATTGCGAGGCATACGGTAGTTAATTTTTTAGACATTTTCTCGTTGCATTAGGGCTGGAATAGTTTTGAGGATAATTCTCAAATCCATTCTAAAGCCTACGTTAAGTGCATATTCTATATCTAATTCTTTGCGTTCGGTTTCAGACATTTCTGCCTTTCCCCGCTTTTCTACTTGCCAAAGTCCAGTGATTCCTGCTGGAGCTAAAAATCGTGCAGCCCACTGATCGGTGGTCAATTCCACTGCCTCGTACAACGGAAGTGGACGATTTCCAACCACGCTCATATCGCCTTTGAGTACATTCAAGAATTGTGGTAATTCATCCAACGAAGTAGAACGAATGAATCTCCCTATTCGAGTAATTCGGGGATCGTTCTTAATCTTTATAAAAGTTGGGGACGAATTCTCTGCTTTTATTTGCATCCATTCGGCTTCTGTCAGCTCCTCACCATTGTCCCCGATCAGCACCTCAGAACTAGACGGACGGCTAGCGTCATCCTGCTCATTAATTTCTCCAGCTACTTCTTCCGTCTCATACTGGTTGAGATCCTTCATTTCCTGAAGCTTTCGATCGGCGTTGACGAACATGGACCTAAACTTTAAGAAGTCAAACACTTGATAACCAGTCCCCACACGCTTTGAACGGTACAAAACAGGCCCTGGACTTTCGATATAAATCGCCGCTGCGATTAACAGAAGAATCGGACTTATAACAAGAAGAATTGAGCCTGAAAAAAGCACATCAAAAGAGCGCTTCCACAACGGGATTTTATAAACGATATCGGCTTTAGCACCACTGCGGTCGAGATCACCCGTTAATTCTTCGGTTTGATATTTAGATACTCGCATTAACTCATCTACAGAGTCGATGATTTCTGCAATACCCAATTTCAATAGGAGCACTTTCTCTTCTTTTGAAATATTTGAGCCGTAAACAAAAATCGGCGTGTTGTAACCTTTTTCTCGCAAGGTGTTTACCAAGGTCTGCAGATTTGTGGCCATATGCACGTGATCCACAACAATCAGATCTGGTTGAAACCTAGAGTTGAGCAATCCCATAACGCTTTTAGCCGTTTTAGCTACCATGTTTTGACGAATGACTAAATCCGTATAAAAACTCTCGTTCGTTCCTATGTAATACACAGCACTCATCAGTTCAACGGGCTTGTGATGGTCATCAAATTATTGATTCTATACTTTAACTCTTTCGGGTTAAAAGGCTTGATCAAATAATCATTAGCACCCAATTCAAAACATCTCAAACGATCGTCAACGCTATCTCGTGAAGACAAAACAATGATGGGCAATCGGTTGAAAAAGCCACTTCTACGGATGTATTCGACAAAGTCAAAACCATCCATCTCTGGCATTTGTAAATCCACTATAAGTAAATCTGGTAGGTTCCCTTTGTACAACCATTCCAAGGCAAACTTGCCATTTTCCTCTGTGATGACTTCGTAGTCAGACTCTAACGTTCTTTTCAAGAATGAACGCATCATCGGCTCATCCTCTACGATTAAAACAGATCTCTTTGTCGGGTTACTCATGATTTACTCCTTTTAATCTCATTATTTTTTATCATTCGGTACAACGTACTTTTTCCTATCTGAAGTACGGCACTCACTTTCTCTAGATCATCATCGTACGCATCCATGTGCTCTTCAATGATGGTTTTTGTATATTCTTTCAATGTCTTTTCGCCCAACTCAAGAACAGGACCGTGACTCTTTGTAGATTCATTAGAAGTAAGGCGGATACAGTTCGCATCGATCAGGCGATCTTCTGAAAGAATAATAGCCAGTTGGATCACGGCCTTTAGTTCACGGATGTTTCCCGGCCAATCATAACTAAGGAGTTTGCTCATCGCTTCTTCTGAAAGGACTTTAACTCCTTCCCCTTCATTCGCACTAAACTCTGCGAGGAATTTATTGGTAAGATCTACTATGTCCGACTTGTGATTGCGTAGCGGGTATAATTTGATCGGGAACCCCATTAAGCGATAAAACAAATCTTCTCTAAATGATCCTTCCTGCACCAATTCTTGGAAATCACGGTGCGTAGCAGTTATAATCCTCGCATTAAAAGGAATATCTTTCGTACCACCTACCCGTCTAAATACACGTTCTTGAACAGCACGAAGAAGTTTGGCTTGAATTTCAAGCGGCGTTTCAGTACGAACAGTTGATGGCGGAAATTCTCTCGCGAGTAAAAGAAAAGCATCACTTTGGGTACATAAAATCGCTTGCCGGGTATCTT
>ENA-OUOG01002697-OUOG01002697.1-marine-metagenome-genome-assembly--contig:-NODE-2697-length-17860-cov-18.361638_pt1 | contig 17860 bp, 14 predicted proteins | sample MGYA00248635_ERZ508505 | MGnify/ENA primary metagenome ERZ508505 (study PRJEB26176, sample SAMN06267871) | marine metagenome | isolation source: Saanich Inlet, British Columbia, Canada | place: Pacific...
CATTCGCGCTGGAGATTCCATCGCGACATCCGATTCTGGGGAAACAACGGGCACCTCCTTCTGCAGCTCCGCCTCATGCGACGGAGGCATGACCACCTCGGCCTGAGTTTGGTCTTCCTCGAGCGCTGTCACGGGTGAAGCGGGCTGAACGACCACGGGAACCTCTTGTTGCGGCGAAACGACCACTGGGGCTTCAGGCTCACCTCCAAGGGCGGCCCACACCAGCGCACTTCCGACCAGAGCCGCAGCCACCCATTTCACGGCAGCACCACCAACACTCTCGGCTGACGTCGCATCCAGAGCCTTCATCACCTTCGACTCGAGGTCCGCAGGTGCGGCGACTTCAGCGGCGAGCATCGCCTCACGAACTTGCATTTCTGCAGCGGTCCACGGCGTCTCACCTTGCTCAAGAGGAGGCATGTTTTCCAAAGGGGATTTCATCGTCAAGTCCGGTCGTTAGGTGGTGATGGTGCGTTGCACTCGTCCTGAAAACGAACGTGGCCGGAAATGGTTGCTCGAAAGGCAAACTTTTTTCATGCCTCATCTGAATGGGGCAACCCTGGTTGGGGCTGGGCTCTCCGGGCCATGTTCAACAAAAACCCCTGCAGCTGCTTGCGACCACGGGAAAGCTGGCTTTTGGACGTGTTGATGTCCACGCCAAGCATCTCGGCGATTTCCTTGTGAGAGTAGCCGTCCACAAGGTAAAGTTGCACCACCGTGCGGTAGCCTTTGGGGAGGGCGGACATGGCGGATTGAATCTCTTCCATGGTGAAATCCGCCTTTTTTGACGCGGCCAAATCAAGAGGCGTCGCCAAGGTTTCTGTCACGTCCTCGTGGTAGCGGTGCTTGAGGTTCCGGCGGTAATGCGTGATGGCCGTGTTGACGGTGATGCGTCGCACCCACCCTTCGAAGCTGTTGAATTCGGTGAACTTCGCGAGGTGGCGAAACACCTTCACCCAGCTTTCTTGGGCAATGTCTGCGGCTTCATCCCGGCTGTCGGTGTAGCGAAGCGCCGTGGAGAAAACTTTGGACGCGAAACGGCTGTAGAGTGCAGCTTGGGCACTCCTCTCTTCCGCCTTGCAGCGCTCCAGAAGCTCTTTCAATTCTTGATCCATCGCTCGCTTCAGGAAAAGGTCAGTCGAATTCTGACGCCTCCATGCCTAACCAAGACAACGTTGCACCCGCAAAAAGTTGCATCAGGTCGCTTTCAGGCATGTTCATGCCCTCCATGAATTTCCCAAATTCAAGATCGCCCAGCGGGAAAGGATAGTCCGTCCCCATGCAGATGCGCTCCGCCCCTTGCATTTCTAGAATGAACTTGAGCAGGCGCTCGTCGTGGGTGATGCTGTCGACCCAAAACTTGCCCAGGTACGTGTCTGGTGACTTGGGGTTGTCGACCGCCACGAGGTCGGGGCGGCAGGCATGGCCGTGTTTGATGCGTCCGAGCGTCGGAAGAAATGAGCCTCCGGCGTGGGAGTACATGACCCGCAAGCCCGGGTACTTGTCCAGCACTCCGGCAAAAATCATCGAGCACGCCGCGCGGCTCGTTTCGGCGGGCATGCCCACAAGCCACGGCAACCAGTAACGTTCCATGTCCGACTTGCCCATCATGTCCCACGGGTGGATGAACAGGGCCATGCCCAAACGCTCGCACGCCTCGTAGAACGGGAAAAACCGAGCGTCCCCGAGGTTGAGGCCGTTGACGTTCGAGCCGATTTGGACGCCCCGATGCCCCGCCGCCGCCGCCTCTTCTAGAACCTGGATGGCGAGGTCGGGATCTTGCATGGGGACAGAACAAAGCCCCACGTAATGCCGCGGATGTTTTTGAACGGTGGCGGCGATGTCGTCGTTGAGGAAGCGTGCCAAATCGGCGGCATCTTCGGATTTGGCCCAGTAGGAGAACATCACCGGAATGGTGCTCACCACTTGGACTTGGACGCCCGACCGGCCGTATTCTTCGATCCGCTCCTCGGCATCCCAGCAGTTGGACGCGATTTCGCGGAAGAAGGCGTCGTCACGCATCATGTTGGCGAAGCCTGGCCGGCTGACCTCGAGGTGGATGAACCCTCCGTAGCCGAATTTCTCGGACCACTTGGGCATGACTCGGGGCAAAATGTGGGTGTGGCTGTCGATCTTGAGCATGGCGTGTTCGTTGCGCGCGGCGTCGCCAAGATAACGGAAGTGCTTCCCTCCTTCCTGCCCAACTTGTCCACACTGGCCTGAACCTCTTGACCCTCAACGCTTCGTGACGCGTCGCAAATCCAACCGGTTGACCGGATGAATCTGCCAGCCGTCGACACGGTTGGACAAAATGTGGGTGACTTGGTCGTGAAAGAGAGGAAGGACGGGCATGTCGACGTGGACGGTGCTGTCCAGTTTACGGTACGCCGCACGACGCGCCTGCTCGTCGTCGGCCAGGGCAAGCGCCTCGGCAAAGCCCAGCTCGTACTCTGGGTTGCGGTAATGCGAATAGTTGGGGCCACCGGGGGCGAAGTTGGCCTCCACGAAAAGCCCCAGGAAGTTCTCCGCGTCCGCATGATCCGCCAACCAAGACTTGTAGAACATGGCCGTTTCACCCTGGGCCACGCGCTCTCGATGCACCGAAGCGGGCACAACATCGACCTTCACGTCCAGGCCAAGCTGCGCCCAATCGTGCTGGAAGGCAGCGCACATGTCCACGTAGTCCGACGTCGTGCTCAACGCGATTTCCCCCACCCCTTCGCCAGACGGGTAGCCTGCTTCGGTCAAAAGTTGGCGGGCCGCTTCAAGGTCGTGGCGCACCTCCATGGGGTGGGTGCGGCCAAGCATCGAAGGCGGTACGAAATGGTCCGTCGGCGTGACGGAGTTCCGACGCAGGTGCCGCGCGAGGCCTTCCCGGTCGAGGGCCAGGCTCATCGCCCTGCGAACCCGAGCGTCGCGCAACGCTTCCGGCGTGCTCACTCCGTCCAACACCACCCCCACGTAGTCGGTCTTCAAAAACGGCACGTGTTCGTGGCGAAGGTTTGATTGGTAGGCCTCACGCAACGCCCCGTTTTCATCGAGCAACGTCTCCATGTACGCCGGATGCAAGCCACTGATGAAGTCGTACCGACCTTGAGTCAATCCGAGGAATTCGGCACCCATGTCCTGCACCACATCCACGTGGACGGCTTCGAGGTACGGCAGTCTCCGGCCTTGTTCGTCCGTCTCCCAATATGCCTCGTTGCGGTGAAGCACCAGCCCGGCATCGGGCATCCACCATGCCAATTTGAATGGCCCTGAACCAACAGGTTCCTTCCGAAGTTCGTGTCCGTCGCGGCTCGCAGCATCGGCGTCCATCACGCTCCCGTAGGCCGTCGTCAACAGGCCGAGAAACGGCGGGTAGGCTTTGGTGAGTCGGATGTCCACGGTCCGGTCGTCGACGGCGACGATGCCGCCCTCAGCCACCGCATCCAAAATCCACCCTCCCGACGAAATGACGTTGGGGTCACGCAGGCGCTCAAGCGAGTAGACGACGTCCTCAGCTCGGACCGAATCGCCTGTGGTGAACGCAACCCCTCCTCGGAGCGTGAAGCGGTAGGTCAAGCTCGAATCTTGGTAGATCCACGACTCCGCGAGGCAGGGTGCAACCTCGAGTTCCGGGGTGAGCTCCACCAGCCCATCGTAGAGTTGATCGACGACCCACATGTGCTCGAGGCTTCGAGCCGCAGCGGGGTCAAGGCTGGTGATGGACGCGCTTTCGTTGTAGCGAAACACGCGAGGATCATCGAGCGACGTACCTTCCGAACATCCGGCGAAGGCCAACGTCGCAAGGACGGTGAATGCAGCCCAAGCGAACCTCGATGTTTTGGGATTGTTTGACACGTGAGGCCAAGGTACGCGGGGTACTTTTGCGACCCGCTTTCTGACATGACATCACATCCACAATTTCTCTTGCGTTTCCAACACCTTTGGCTCGTGTCAATGCTGTGGTTGATCGCAGGTGCAGGCCTCGCCCAAACCTTCACCGTCAGCGGACGCGTCACGGACGCCGCGACGGGCGAATACATCCTTGGGGCAAACGTCTTGGACGTGTCCCAAGGAAAAGGTGCATCGACGAACATCTACGGATTTTTCAGCCTGACCCTTCCCTCCCGTCCGACCGAATTGCGGTGCACGTTCATCGGCTACGCGCCGGTGTCGAAGTCGTTCGACGGCGCGTCTGATTCGGAGTGGAGCGTCGAACTCGCACCGCAATCGGTCGAAGTCGACGCGGTGGAAGTCGTGGGCACGGCAGGTCAAAACACCGAAAGCACCGACCTCGGCAAGGCTGAAGTGTCCATGGCGACCATCCAACGGTTGCCCGCACTGATGGGGGAAGTGGACGTACTCAAGGCCATCCAAATGTTGCCCGGAATTCAGTCCGCCGGCGAAGGGAACAGCGGGTACTACGTGCGCGGCGGCGGTCCCGACCAGAACCTCTTGCTGTTGGACAATGCCGCGATCTACAACGCGAGCCACTTGTTTGGGTTCTTCAGCGTCTTCAACGCCGACGCGATTTCCTCGGTCGAGGTCTACAAGGGCAGCATGCCCGCGCGGTTTGGCGGACGGGTGTCGAGCGTTCTGGACTTGGGGTTGAAGGAAGGCAACCGAAAGGAATTCAAAGGCAGCGGCGGCGTCGGGTTGATCAGCTCGCGTTTGACGCTCGAAGGGCCGGTGATTGAGGGGGTGTCCAGCTTCATGGTGTCGGGGCGGCGGACGTACATCGACGTCCTGACGCGTCCGTACGTCGAAACCACGCAGGCCGCGGGATCGGGCTATTTTTTCTACGACCTCAACGCCAAATACAACCACCGCTTTTCCGACCGCGACGAGGTGTTTGTGTCGAGCTACTTTGGTCGCGACGTGTTCAGCTTCAACAGCGCCGACGCGGGTTTCGGCGCGTCCATTCCTTGGGGCAACGCCATGGTTTCTACACGGTGGAACCACGTCGTCAACGACAAGCTCTTCCTGAACGTCAATGCTTCTTACAGCAACTACGAATTCGCGTTTGAGTCGGGGCAGGACGACTTTCAGTTTGGCTTCAACTCCGGGGTGGTCGATTGGACCCAAAAAGCACAGCTCAGCTGGTACCCCAACCTGCGCCACGAAGTGCGCGGCGGCCTTGACCACGTCTACCATGAATTCGTGCCGACGTCGTTCTTTTTTCGCCAGGGCGACACGGAATTCGATTTTGGCGAGGCCACCGTGGCCTACAGTCACGAATCGGGGGCTTACCTCGAAGACATTTTTGATGTGACGGACGCCTTTCGGGTGAACGCTGGAGTCCGGTACAGCGACTTCCGTCACGTCGGCCCCTTCACCCGAATCGTTCCCGGCGAAAACCTCCTCAGCCCTGCGGACACGGTGCGGTACGGCAACGGGGAGTTGGTCCAGCGCTACGGGGGCTGGGAGCCGCGACTGAGCGCCCGCCTCAAGACCGGCCCGCGAAGCAGCCTGAAGGCCGGCTGGTCCATCAATTACCAGTACGTCCACCTCGCGTCGCTCTCGGCCACCACGGCACCGACCGACGTGTGGGTTCCGAGCTCCGATTTGGTCCCTCCCCAACGTGGACGGCAAGTCAACGCAGGCTACTTCTTCGACCTCGGCCCCAATCGCGAGTGGGAATGCTCTGTGGAAGTCTACCACAAGGACCTCGACAACCTCGTGGAATACGCGGAGAACACCCGCCCCGACCAAAACATCGGCACCAACCCCGACAACAATCTCGTCTTCGGGCAAGGCTCGTCGTACGGTGCGGAGTTCTTTTTGAAGCGAAAGTTTGGCGAGCTGAACGGCTGGGTGGGGTACACGTGGAGCAAGACGGACCGGCAGTTTGACGACCTCAACAACGGCGACCCCTTCCCCGCCAAGTTCGACCGGCGCCACGACCTGAGCGTCGTGGTGGACTGGACGCCGAGCGAGCGGTGGAACTTTGGCGCCATCTTCGTGTACGCCACGGGCAACACCCTCACCCTTCCGATCCAGCGCTACTTCCTCGAAGGCTACGTCACCGACGTGTACGGGTCGCGCAACGGCTACCGCATGATTCCGTACCACCGCGCGGATGTCAGCGCGACGTTCTTCCCCAAGAAGAACGAGACGGACCGCACGGTCGACCGCCGTTGGGTTTTCAGCATCTACAACCTCTACAACCGCGCCAACCCCTACTTCCTGTTCTTCGACAACGAAGGCGACTTGTTGGAAGGGACGTTGGAAATTCAGGCCAAACAAGTGAGCCTTTTCCCGATTTTGCCGTCGGTTTCGTGGAACTTTGCGTTCTGACGCGAAGTCCCCCCCCACGATGAAGTCACTGTTTGCACTGAACCCCATGATTTGGAAGTACCGAGGACGGCTGTTCCTCGGCGTGGTGTTCATCGTGCTCACAAACGTCTTCGCGGTGTGGGCACCGTCGATGATTGGCGAGGGTGTGAACGCCCTGAACGAAGCGAACCGCGACTTTCTCGTGCCGCTTGCCGAAGGCCAATCGCTTGCCGACCTCCCGCAACGCGCCCTCGACGTGCCTGACAATTTGCGCATCCTCGCGTCGTGGATCGGCATGGAAATGGAGGCTCGGTTGGAGCCGAAAACGAGCGCGGACGTGCTGGACACCGTGGTGTGGATTGGGCTGATGCAGGCGTTGCTGTTTCTTTTGGCCTACTTGATCAAAGGGGTGTTCTCTTTCCTCACACGCCAAACCATCATCGTCATGAGCCGTCTCGTGGAATACGACCTCAAGGCGGCGATTTACAACCACTACCAGAAGCTCGACGCCACGTTCTACAAGGCGAACGACACGGGGGATTTGATGAACCGCATCAGCGAGGACGTCAGCAACGTGCGCATGTACCTCGGCCCAGCCATCATGTACAGCCTGAATCTCGTGGTCCTCGTTGCAATGGTCGTGGGTGTCATGTACTACATCGACCCCGTATTGACGGCATTCGCGCTGCTGCCCCTTCCCTTCATGTCTGCGGGCATCTACTTCATCTCCGCCAGCATCCACCGCAAAAGCGACGCCAAGCAACAAGCCCAAAGCGCCGTTTCCAGCTTCGTGCAACAGCACATCGCAGGCATTCGCGTCCTGAAGAGTTTTCACCGGGAGCGCGCCGCTGCCGAGCGATTCGACGTCGAAACGGACCTCTACAAAATGCGTGTGCTCGACCTCGTCAAAGTCGAAGCCATGTTCATGCCGCTCATCGTCCTGCTCGTGGGGCTGAGCACCATCCTCACCGTTTACGTCGGAGGTTACCGCGTGGCCTCGGGTGAGCTCGAACTGGGGCACGTCTTCCAGTTCGTCTTCTACGTCAATCTGCTCACCTGGCCGTTCGCGTCCATCGGCTGGGTGACGTCTTTGGTCCAAAAAGCCGAAGCCTCCATGGCTCGAATCCTGGACTTTTGGCACGCGGAACCGTCCGTGCAATCGCCCGTCTCGGGCGGACGCATCGAACCCATCTCCGTCAAGCCTGCTTTGTCCTTCCGCCACGTTTCATGGACCTATCCCGAGACAGGCATCCAGGCTCTGAATGACCTGAGTTTCGACGTCCACCCTGGCGAAACCCTGGGCATCACAGGACGCACCGGAAGCGGCAAGTCGACGGTACTCCAGCTTGCCATGCGCATGATGGACCCGCAAGAAGGCGAGGTCGCCGTGGACGGCACCCCCCTCCCTGAGTGGGACTTGGAGACCATGCGGAACGGGGTGGGCTACGTGCCGCAAGATGTCTTTCTGTTCAGCGACACCATCGGTCACAACATCGCCTTTGGAAGCCAAGGGCTCGATTTCCAAGGCCCTGAAGTGAGGCAAGCCGCCCGGGATGCTGGGGTTTCGGGAGACATCGAAGGCTTCGACAAGAAGTACAACACCCTCCTGGGCGAGCGGGGCGTCAACTTAAGCGGCGGTCAAAAACAACGCATCAGCATCGCCCGTGCCTTGATCCGCAAACCAGCCTTGCTCCTTCTCGATGACTGCCTGTCGGCTGTGGATACTGAAACCGAAGACGCCATTCTCGTTGCGATTGAACGGCAAGAGGCTTCGTGCACTGTGATGGTCAGCCATCGGCTCGCGTCGCTGAGGGGAGCGGACCGCATTTTGGTCTTGGACGACGGCAAGCTCGTGGAACAGGGCACGCATGCTGAATTGCTCCATGAAGGAGGCCTCTACGCCACCATGCACGCGCAACAACTGGCGGAAAGCTGACCTTTTCGCTCGCCTAATCGCAATCCAAGCCAAACACACCCAGCCACAACAGCAGGTCGTCGGTGGCCACGTCGTCGAAGTTGTTGAGACTTGCCGTGCAGCCAGAAACGCACCCAAACGACGAGAGCAAATGCAACATGTCGTTGATGGTCCGGGTTCCGTCCAAGTCAAAGTCCCCCATGCAGGGGTTCAATTCCTCGGACGAGATCAAACCATCGCAATTGTTGTCCATGCCGTCAGGCAGAATCGGTGCACCGGGATACATGGTCGCCTCGCTGTCGTTGCAATCCCCTGGCACCAAAACGCGAAGATTCAGCGGCGTGCAACTGTACACCACAGGGTCGGCCATGCTGCCATACCCGTCGCCATCTTCGTCCAGGTACCATGGCAATTGCTCCGTCCCCTCATCCACTTGGTCGTCGCAATCGTTGTTCCACCCGTCGCAGAGTTCCGGTGCCGTCGGATACGTGTTCGCATTCCAATCCTGGCAATCCAAAGGCAACGCAGACGTCCCAGGAACATCGCCGCATCCCCAGACAGGCAGATAAGGATTGCCGTATCCGTCCCCGTCTTCGTCCGCATAGTGCGCGGGCCAAAGCGCATCGGAAGTAAGGACATTCAAAGACCATGTCGACTTCTGAGACGTGAGCTTGATTCGTGGCTGCACCCCGGGAGTGCCCCAAGCTGAGAAGTCGATGAAGGTGCTTCCGGGTTCTTCCATCGTCCACGAGCCGGTTTCGCCGGAAACCAAATTCACACCTTCAATCTCAGCCGTCACTGGAAAAGCCCATCCCGATTCCAAGGTCAGCAACATGCTCCAATAGTTCGGGCCTGGCTCTGGCGTCGCTTGGCAGCCAGTAATGGCCACGTTGTTCAGCCTTGCAAATCGTGGCCGAACAACCCAAAGGCCTTGCGTGATGGACGTGAAGGCAATCACCCCTTCCTCTTCCATGATCACATGGGACCACGCTCCCTGAAACCCAGGGCCATCCAACGAATCCAACGGGTCAAAATGCCCCCTTTCCGTCAACACGGGGGTCTGGGGCCACGCATCACTCAACATCCGAAGGCCAGCCCTGTAATTGCTCTGAAACAACCACTCGCCATGCGTGTATTGATTGTGATCAGAGGCCGCTGCTTCAGCCTCGTGCACCTCGAAAACGGCAGGGGCATCCAGGTCTGACAGATCAAACACCACCGTCCTTGTGGCCACGCCATCTGACGTCTCGTCCAACTCATCCCCTAAAAAGGCATGATCGTGATCGTCCGACACCCAAACTTGGTGGGCAAAGTGAGCATTGGGGTAATTCTTCGAAGCGATGAGGCTCACATCTGTGGGGTCTGTGATGTCCAAAATCCACAATTTCCCGCTGCCTGCAGCAAAGAACAAATCTTTGCCCACATGTTCGGAATCAGGACCGTTGTACACCAAAGCTTGCCCGTCGTGGAAGCTCCCCCACTCGCCTGCCGAACCCACCAATTGAGGGCTCCCTGGCGTGGTGACGTCAAAAATGACTGCGCCTCCATTGGCGAAGGTCGACCCGACCTGGATGACCCGGTTCTTAGGCTCAAACGCCACCAAGTTGTGCGCGGAAGCTGGGGACGACACCACGGTGTCTGCTTGCCAAACCACGGCCCCATCCAACGGATTCCAATCGCGGAATGCAGAGAGATCCAACACCTGCATGCCGTGAACTGGCGCCTCGCTGACAACGTAGGCATGATCGTTCACCACCTTGATGTCGCGCCACAAGCTGCTCATGGATTGCGTTGGCAATTTCCCCATGTACATCGGACGTCCGCCAGGCAACATGCGGTAAAAAGCCGTGCCGTTTTCGCACCCCGCCAACACGTAAGATTCACCTTCTTCCTCGTCGTGCCATGACGCAATGTCATTCACTTTTTCCGCCAACATTTCGTTGAGCGGAATGAAGGCCACGGCATCCAGCAATTCCGAGTCTACCCCTTGAGTGAGGTTGACGTCTCCTTGTGCCACTGCCGCCGAAAAAGTGAAAAACAGCACGAGATTTGACATCGCATGTGTCCAGAGCCGATGCCGCGACGACCATCCTTGCGGGAAATTGAATTCGAACATAGGGGTGCGCATGTGGTTTCTATGATCGTGGACCTGAGTTCATCTACATAATATACGAATGAAAGGTCAAACTTGGCTTATCACTGGTGCGACCGGCTTGGTTGGCTCCGCGTTGCAAAGGTCTCTTGAACAAGCTGGCCATCATGTCCGGACCTTGGGTCGCTTCAGCCAAGACAACACCGATGGCCAGGCCTTCATTTGGGATCCGTCCCGTCGAAGCCTCGATCGACGTGCACTCGACGATGTCGATGTTGTCGTGCATCTCGCTGGGGCGAATGTGGGAAAACGGTGGACCAAAGCACACAAACGCGACATTCTTGAAAGCCGCATCCAAGGCACAACGCTCCTGAGGAAAGAACTGGAAAAATGCCGATTCTCAGGGACATGGATTCAGGCTTCCGCTGTGGGCTTTTACGGCAACACGACGCTTCCTTGTGACGAACGAAGCCCCAAAGGCGAAGGATTCCTGGCAGACGTCGTCGAGGCATGGGAACAAGCCGCGGTCCCTCCACTCACCCAGGCTTGGCGGCATGTGCACCTCAGGCTCGGCTTGGTGCTGTCCAGCAAGGGAGGAACGCTCGAAAAGCTATGGCCCATTTACCGGCTGGGGCTCGGCGCACCTCTTGGGTCTGGCAAACAACCCATGAGTTGGATTCACCTGGAGGACGTGGTCCGCTTGATTTTGTGGTCGGCGGAAAACCGGGAAGCCTCCGGCTGTTTCAATGCAACTGCACCGTCAGCTGTCTCAAACGAGGCGTTTTCCCATACCCTGGCTCAGGTGGTCGATCGGCCCCACTGGGCACCGCCTGTCCCTGCCTGGGCCCTTCGTGCAGCCATGGGTGACATGGCTTCTCTCTTGCTTGAAGGACAAAATGCAGTCCCTCAACGCCTGCTCGACATGGGGTTCGAATGGAGCTACCCCAACCTCATGAAAGCGCTGCAGTCCTGCCTTGATTCTCGCTGAAACAACGCACAAAAAAAAGGCCCCGTAACCGGGGCCTTTTCTTTTTCATTTCAAATGCCTTATCGGACGATGAGCTTCTCAGTGCGAACGTTCGCACCCTGCTTCACCATCACCAAGTACGTGCCTGGAGCCAAGTCAGAAACGCCAATCACTCGTTGGCTTGGAGCGACTTGAATCACCTCGCGGCCGGACAAATCCAACACGGTGATCTGGGCGTTGGCAGCGAGCCCGCGCAACGTCACCACGTCCGAAGCTGGGTTGGGCATCATCGTCCACTTCACCTCAGCCTCGTTGACGTTGTCCGTTGCCGGAATCAACACCGCGTCGATCACGTGAACCACGCCGTTGTCGGCCAAAATGTCCGCCACAATCACTTGGGCGTCGTTGATGAACACGCCGTCGGCGTTGATCGTCACCGTCACGTCAGCGCCGTTGAGCGTCGTCACCATCATGCCGTCCGTCAAGTCCGTGCTCAACGCCGTGCCGCCCACCACGTGGTAGGTCAAGATGGCCGTCAACAAATCGATGTCTGCAAGAACAGCCTCGACTGTGCCCGCGGGAAGCGCTGCAAAAGCGGCGTCCGTAGGTGCGAACACCGTGAACGGACCTTCGCCGCTCAACGTCTCCACAAGGCCAGCAGCCACCACAGCCGCCTCAAGCGTCGTGTGATCTTCGCTGTTGACGATGATGTCCACCACCGTGTTGGTCACAGGGGCGGGTGGCAACAACACCGCGTCGATCACGTGAACCACGCCGTTGTCGGCCAAAATGTCCGCCACAATCACTTGGGCGTCGTTGATGAACACGCCGTCGGCGTTGATCGTCACCGTCACGTCAGCGCCGTTGAGCGTCGTCACCATCATGCCGTCCGTCAAGTCCGTGCTCAACGCCGTGCCGCCCACCACGTGGTAGGTCAAGATGGCCGTCAACAAATCGATGTCTGCAAGAACAGCCTCGACTGTGCCCGCGGGAAGCGCTGCAAAAGCGGCGTCCGTAGGTGCGAACACCGTGAACGGACCTTCGCCGCTCAACGTCTCCACAAGGCCAGCAGCCACCACAGCCGCCTCAAGCGTCGTGTGATCTTCGCTGTTGACGATGATGTCCACCACCGTGTTGGTTGGCAGGGCGTTGACCGTGATGGAGGCCACCATGCCTTGAGCGGCATGTTCACCAATGCTGCAATCGTAATTGTACGTGCCAGGAGTGTCGAACGTCACAACGCCCAAACAAACCCCATCCATGTTGCCTGACTGAGCCGCCAAAGAAAAGTCGACAGGATTGCCGAAGGGTTCACCGGTGATGGAGTTGGTTACGCCGTTGACATCGTGGAAGCCCGCGACGTTGATGAAAGCCACGCTTTGGCCAACTTCAATGGCCAAGTCAGCTGGGGCGTATTGGAAGCTGCTGACTTCCACCGTGTGGTCTGCATCGCATTGTGCGAAGGAGACAGAAACACCTGCGAGGACAGCAACGCAGAGAGAGAACAAGTTTTTCATGAAACGAAAGAGTTAGATTTACCCCCAACCAACACCCGCAGCAAAGAAATGTTCTCGGCACTTGAACCTTTTCCGAGATGGCATGTTCTTGTCGTTGTGAGTGGAAAACATTCACGAGATCGTAAGGTGTTTTGATCCAACTTTTGGAGCAAAGGGCGGCCCACCATGTGGGCCGTTTCCTTGTCCGCAACTTTCTTCATGAACCTCCCCTCCTTCACTGCGCCATTCGTCATTCACTGGATTCGTCGGGACCTTCGTTGGCACGACAACCGTGCGCTTCACGCTGCGCTCAACTCTGGATTGCCGGTGGTGCCGCTCTTCGTGTTCGACACGAACATATTGAATCGATTGGACACGCGTGAGGACGCACGCGTCACTTTCCTGCACCAAACTGTCGAACGAATGCATCGCGAAGCGGAAGGGCGTGGTTCGGGCTTGCTCGTGGCTCACGGAACGCCGAGTGATGTCATGAAGCACCTTCTCGGCACCGGACAACTTCGGGCGGTATACACCAACGAAGACTACGAGCCCTACGCCAAAGCGCGTGACGGAGAAATGGCGCGTCTTCTCGCCGACAGTGGCGGCACTTTTCACACCTTCACAGACCACGTGGTCCAAGCCCCTGGTCAAGTGGTGAAACCCGACGGCACCCCATACACCGTGTTCACCCCGTTCAGCAAACGGTGGCACGCGAATTTGACGGAGCAGCACCTCCTCGAGGCCCCCTCGGAGGATCACCTCGATCGACTGCTCGAATGGAAGGCCCCCGCCTTGCCGTCTTTGGTCGACCTTGGCTTCAAAGCGTCGAAACTGACCTTCCCGGAAGCCAAAGTCGATGTGCAGGTCGTCCGCAACTATGGCGAAACACGAGACATCCCCTCCGTGCATGGCACCTCCAGAATCAGCATGCACTTGAGATTTGGAACCCTCAGCATTCGCGAAGTGGCCAAATTCGGATTCAAGCACAGCGAGAAATGGCTGACAGAATTGATCTGGCGCGATTTCTACCAAGCCATCATGCAAGCTTTTCCTCACAGCATGACTCGAGCCTTTAAACCACAATACGACCGCATTCCGTGGCGGCACGACGACGCACATTTTGAAGCCTGGAAGACGGGGCGGACGGGTTATCCGCTTGTCGATGCGGGCATGCGTGAATTGCTTGCCACGGGGTTCATGCACAACCGGGTACGCATGGTGGTGGCGTCCTTTTTGTGCAAACACTTGCTGCTCGATTGGCGTTTGGGCGAGCGCCATTTTGCGAAGCACCTGCTTGATTTTGAGCTTGCCAGCAACGTCGGAGGCTGGCAATGGGCCGCCGGCTCAGGTTGCGACGCCGCCCCGTATTTCCGAGTGTTCAACCCCACCTCCCAGCTCGAGAAGTTTGACCGTGAACTTGCCTACGTCAAACAGTGGATCCCCGAATGGGGCACTTCCGCCTACCCTGAGCCGATTGTCGAGCACAAAATGGCCCGTCAAAGAGCCATTGACACCTACAAAGCGGCCTTGACCTGAGCACGCGTACCTTGCCCTCATGAAGGGTTTGTTGACTGGCCTCAAGGTCGTGGACCTCTCCAGCGTGCTCGCGGGGCCGCTGACAGGAACTTTTTTGGCGGAATGCGGCGCGCGTGTGTTGAAGGTGGAGCCCCCCTCGGGCGACGTCACGAACACGTGGCGGGCTTCAGGTGAACCCACGAATCGAATGTCGGCGTACTACGCCAGCGCCAACACGGGAAAGGAAGCGCATGTGGCCGACCTGAAAACGGCTGAGGGACGTTCTTGGCTTGAGCACGAACTCACGGACGCCGACGTGCTCCTGCAAAACATGAAGTGGGCCGACTTGGAGCGCATGGGGCTGATGCCGGACCGGCTTCAGTCGAGGTTTCCTGACCTCGTCCACGTGCGGTTGATTGGCAGCGAATTGGACACCGAACGGTTGGCGTACGACGTCGTGATTCAAGCGGAGACGGGATTCATGTCCATGAACGGACACCCCGACCGACCTCCTTCTCGCATGCCCGTGGCGCTCATGGACATTCTCGCTTCGCACCACATGCGGGCCGCCGCCCTGGGAGGTTTGTTCCACCGTGAACGACATGGACACGGGTGGTATGCTGAAGTCAGCTTGCTCGGTGCCGGACTCACCTCACTCGCCAACCAGGGCACCAACGCCTTGATCAACGGTTTGACGCCGCCACGCCAAGGATCGACGCACCCCAACATTGCCCCTTATGGCGACCTTCTGACTTGTTCAGACGGAGACGTTGTGTTGGCGGTGGGAAGCGATGCCCAATTCGAAGGGCTTTGCGCGGTGTTGGGATGTGAGGAGATGTTGACCGACCCGCGTTTTGGGAGCAACCCAGCGCGTGTCGAACACCGAAAAAGCCTCGTGCATCGGTTGAACCAATCGGCGAAATCTTGGGAGCGTGAGCGGCTGCGAAGCGAATTGCACCGAGCCCGGGTACCCGCCGGTGCGGTATTCAACGTTCAAGAAGCCTTGAACCAACCCGGAATTCGGGACGCTTACGTCGTGTCTGAGGAAGGTTTGCCACGCTTGAAAACAAGCGCCATTCAGGTCCAACACAGGGGACCTTCGCTTGGCCACCGCACCCCTTAAGCGGGGATGCGCATCTGGTAAGACTTGCCGACCGTCACTTCCAGGCGATCGTCTCGGAGCCATGGATTGATGGCCTTCAGCTCCCGGAGTGTCGTTCCTTGCTCCAGGGCAAAAGCAGCCAAGTCGGGGACGTTCGTGCTGACATTCACCACCTTCCCTTCCAGAGGAGCGTAGACGTCAGCTTTGCTCAAATGAAAACCGTATGCTTCAGGGCGTTCCATGACCTCACGCAACGCCAACAAACGGTACACGTAACGCGCGGTTTCTGAATTGAGATGCAAGTCCCAGTAGGTGGCAACGTGTTGGGATTCAAGAGAATGAGCCACGCCTGTTTGGCCCATGTTGTAGGAGGCTGCCGCCAGCACCCAACTGCCCAATTTCTCGTGAGCCTCCTTCAAATAGGCACACGCCGCTCGCGTGGACTTTTCCACGTCGTAACGCTCGTCCACCGTGCTAGACACTTCCAGCCCAAATTCAGGAGCCGTTCTCTTCATGAATTGCCAGAACCCTGAGGCGCCTGCCGGGCTCACGACCTGGCTGAGGCCGCTTTCAATGACGGCGAGGTATTTGAAATCTTCGGGCACTCCTTCTTCTTCCATAATGGGTTCAATGACAGGAAACCAACGTGCCGATCGCTTCAAATACAAGATGGTCGAACTGTGTCGGTAGGTGTTGACCACGAGCTCCAGATCCAAGGCCTCGCGCACCCCAAAGCTTTCCAACGGAACGGGTTCCCCGAACAAGGAAAGCTCGAGCGGCATGGTCGGTGAAATGACCGGCGCATGCCGTTTGGTGGAGTCGGCAAAGTCAGGAACCTTGTTCGCAGAAGTAGGAACGCTCAACCAGGCTCCAGCTCCGAATAGAACAGCGGCTGCAGCGAGGGATTTGGGGGTCAAGGGAAGAGTCCAATGCATGGACCCAAATTGCAATGCATCAAGGCCTCCCTTCAGGCGACCGACAAGTCCTTGCCAACACGCCCTGCCTGAAAAGTATCAAGGTGCAAACGGAGTCTGAAACGACGCGAATGCTCGAGCCGAGGCGTCTTTCTCGCTGATGCTCGGCACCTCAATTCCCCAGTCGATTCCGAGGTCCGGGTCGTTCCACATCAACGACCCTTCCGATTCAGGATGGTAAAGCTCCGTGCAGAGGTACTGGAACAAGGTGTCGTCTTCGAGCGTCAAAAACCCATGCGCGAACCCAGGCGGCACCCAAAACTGCCACCGGTTCTCCCCGGAGAGCACGGCGGCGTGATGCCTTCCGTAAGTGGGGCTTCCTGCACGCAAATCAACCGCGATGTCGAGAACACGTCCGCGGGGCACGCGAACCAATTTGCCTTGCGCGTGAGGAGGCAACTGAAAATGCAGTCCGCGCAACACGCCCGCTTTCGACCCGCTCTCGTTCGCCTGAACGAAGCGTACACGATGCCCCACTGCTTCGTCAAAAACCCTTTGATTCCACGTCTCTGAGAAGTGTCCACGCTCATCCCCAAACACGCGGGGACGCACGAGCAACAAGCCTTCAATGGGGGTGGTTTGGACTTCCATCACTCCGAAATCAGCACCCGGTAAGTCAAGTACAACGACGTGAACGTCGAGATGAGCTGCGCCACGGGGGACACATCCGTCAGCACTTCTCGCACCACTTGCGGGTTCGATTCAACGTAGATGATGTCGTTGGCCTGCACAATCGTCCGTGCGGCCTCCATCCCCTGGACCGTACTCAGGTCCATTTGGTACACGGAGTTGACGTCGCCCTTTTGGCGGATCAGCTTGATTTCCTTGGACCGGCCGCGCTGCCGAATTCCACCGGCCTGAGCGAGCACTTCGATGACCGTGGTGTTTTGGTTTTGCAACGTGATGACCGTGGCTTGTCCCGCTTCCCCCGGAAAGACCAAAACGCGATTGTTGACCACTTGAAGCATCGCGTACGGATCGACGTACTCGGCTTCGTAGGCCTCTTCAATTTTGCGCTCGGCCTCGTCCAACGTCAAGCCCGCCAGCATCACCGCACCCACTTCAGGTAGTTCCACCGTGCCGTCGAGTTCCACGCGGTACGTGAATTGCGTCCGTTGCTGCTGCAAGAGGTTTGCCCCCTGCGCCGCTTCTGCGGATCCGGCAGTCATGGCCATGAGACGCTGGCCGTTGTTCGAAAACAGCTGAAGCTGCAACCGGTCGTTGGGTGCGAGGGTGTAGGCCTCGTGTTTGGCCTCGCTCAAGGACGCAAACGCGTAGTCGCCGTCCGTCCGAAACATCAGGTCCTGGTTGACCGTGCACCCGGTCCAAAGGACACCCAACAGAATGGGCAAAGCGATTCTCCACATGAGGCCGAAGGTACGGCTATCTTCGCAGCGTGTTGAACTCCGACCGTCACCGACTTCGCGCCATGGAACCCGAGGACGCTTCCCAGCTTCACGCCTGGGAAAACGCCAGCGAGGACTGGTGGATGGGCGCAAGCGTCTCCCCCATCAGCGCCGAAGCGATGAAGAGGTTCG
>ENA-OUOG01002701-OUOG01002701.1-marine-metagenome-genome-assembly--contig:-NODE-2701-length-17834-cov-6.320493_pt1 | contig 17834 bp, 15 predicted proteins | sample MGYA00248635_ERZ508505 | MGnify/ENA primary metagenome ERZ508505 (study PRJEB26176, sample SAMN06267871) | marine metagenome | isolation source: Saanich Inlet, British Columbia, Canada | place: Pacific...
GACTGGTTTGTCGGCAGATATGACCCGCTCAACCGTCGAGTGGCAGCAACGAATTGGTGATTTGGCGCTTGACCCTGACACAGAAGATCTGCCGCAACTCAGTCGATTGCTCAACGAAAGGCTGAGCTAGCGTACTCTAAGATCGAAATGCCGGTCGATAAGTCGAATTTTTATGGCTCAACGGTCATATTGTTATTTGTGAAAATAAGCGAGTAGACATACGTTCCTGATGAAGTATTGAGGAGAGACTATGATTATTGATTGCCATGGGCACTACACTACGACACCACCGGGCGTTGGTGCCTACAGAGAGGCACAGAAGGAAGCTGTCGCTAACGATCCTCTGTTCAAAGGAGAGAAAGGATCGATCGATGTAACCGACGACGAGATCAGAGAGTCGATCGAGAAGAATCAACTTAAGCTTCAGCAGGATCGAGGAACCGACCTAACTATCTTTTCTCCACGCGCGAGTTGGATGGGTCATCACGTTGGTAATGAGTGGACGAGCCTCTATTGGACACAACATCAGAACGATATCATTAAACGCGTTTGTGACCTGTTTCCAAAGAATTTTGCACCAGTGGCGCAGCTCCCTCAGTCGCCCGGTTCCGCGCCGGAGAAGTCGGTTCCCGAGATTCGTAGGACGGTTGAGGAATTGGGGTTCTTGGGGATCAATCTGAATCCTGATCCTTCCGGAGGATACTGGCAGGATCAGTCATTGGCAGATAAGTCATTTTATCCGATTTACGAGGTGATGTGCGAGCTTGATATTCCTGCCATGGTTCATGTTAGTGCTGCCTGTAATGATTGCTTCCATACCACCGGTTCACACTATCTCGGTGCTGATACGACCGGATTTCAGCAATTGGTGATGTCGGATGTGTTCAAAGATTTTCCATCACTGAAGATTATTATTCCGCATGGTGGTGGAGCGGTTCCTTACCATTGGGGACGTTTCCGGGGAATTCTCCAAGATCAGGGGTACGCGCCTTTGGAAGAGTCGGCGCTCCAAAATATCTACTTCGACACCTGTGTGTATCATCAACGGGGTATCGATTTGTTGTTAGATATCGTCCCGGTAAAGAACATCTTGTTTGCTTCTGAAATGATTGGTGCGGTGCGCGGAATTGATCCGGAGACAGGCCACTACTTTGATGATACTAAGCGGTATATCGATAACAACACTAAACTTACAGCTGATGAAAAACAGCAGATATTCTCTGGCAATGCGAAGCAAGTCTTTAGCCGATTGAAATTGGAGAATTGATATGTCGCAGAATGTTGTGGTTCAAAACATCAATCGAGTAAGACCTGAGGTCCGGGAAGGTCTAGCCCGTTGCGGAGTAGCGACAGTTCACGAGGCCCAAGGCCGTAGAGGGTTGTTGGCTGACTACATGCGCCCGATACAGCAAGACGTCGCGATTGCTGGTAATGCAATCACGATCTCGGGTGCGGCTGGAGATAATTGGATGATGCATGTGGCGATCGAGCAGTGTCAGCCTGGCGACATTCTTGTGTTTGCTCCGACCTCACCGTCGAATCATGGGTTTTTTGGCGATCTATTGGCCACGTCAGCACAGGCCCGGGGTGTCGTCGGATTAATTGTCGAGGGCGGGGTAAGAGACACAAAGATTCTCCGCGAAATGAACTTCCCGGTCTGGTCAAAGCACGTCTTTGCGCAGGGAACGATTAAAGAGACGTTGGGTTCTGTCAATGTGCAGATCGTGTGTGCCGAGGAGATCGTGAATCCTGGTGATGTCGTCATCGCCGATGACGATGGGGTCTGTGTTGTTCGGTATGAAGAGGCCGAGTCGGTTCTCGCGGCTGCGTTAGATCGGGAAGCTAAGGAAGAAGATAAGCGGATGAGGTTAGCAAATGGTGAGCTTGGTTTGGATATCTACAACATGCGACCCAGGCTTGCCGAAAAAGGTCTGAAATATGTCTGACGGGATCCCTTGTGTCTGGATGCGTGGAGGAACCTCGAAAGGCGGTATATTTCTCGCCACTGATTTGCCAGCGGATCCTAGCGCGCGAGATCGTCTGCTACTTGAGATTATGGGTTCCCCAGATAATAGACAGATCGACGGTATGGGTGGTGCTGATCCGCTAACTTCAAAGGTCGGAATCGTCAAGAGATCTTCTCATCCCGACTGTGACGTGGATTATTTGTTCCTTCAAGTTTTTGTTGATCAGGCCATTGTTACCGACTCACAGAATTGCGGAAATATCCTTGCGGCTGTCGGGCCCTTTGCCATTGAGCAGGGACTTGTGCCAGCCAAGGGTGACGTCACACAGGTCTCTGTATTTATGGAGAATACAGATCAAATTGCTGTCTTACAGGTCCAAACCCCCAATGGGATAGTTACCTATAAAGGGGGTTCCGCTATTGATGGCGTCCCGGGAACTTCGGCCCCCGTTACCTGTGAATTCAAAGAGACAGCAGGTTCAACATGCGGGGCCTTGTATCCAAGTGGTAACTTGAAAGATTCCATTGACGGTGTTGACGTCACATTGATCGATAACGGGATGCCTGTTGTCATCTTGAACGCGTCTGATTTTGGCGTCTCTGGCAACGAATCGCGAGACGAGCTGGACGGAAATACTGATTTAAAAAGCCGGCTTGAGTCTATTCGACTGCAAGTCGGTCCGTTGATGAACCTAGGGGATGTGGCTGAGAAGTCTATACCAAAGATGAGCCTCGTTAGTGAGCCACGAGATGGGGGGTGTATCTCCACTCGTACCTTTATCCCGCATCGCTGCCATGCCTCGATAGGGGTTTTGGGTGCGGTAAGCGTCGCGACCGCAGCGATTACCCCCGGAACAGTAGCCTATCCACTAGCACTGGTTCCAGATGGTGATCAGAAAACATTGCCTGTAGAGCACCCTACGGGAGAAATGACGGTCGTCGCCTATATGGATGGTGATGTGTTAGGAAGCGCCGCCTTACTGCGAACCGCCAGAAAGTTATTTGAAGGCACTGTTTACCCGTTGGAGAAGTGAGAACACTATGACTATGGATCCTGATTATCTACCCTTTCATCCAAACCCCAAGAAGCCGTCATATGTTCCGCCTCAAGGCGCCGTCGACGCGCATTGTCATGTGTTTGGACCTGGCGACCGCTTTCCCTATCACCCGAAACGAAAATACACCCCCTGTGATGCACCCAAGGAAAAATTGTTTGAACTCAGAGACTACCTCAGGTTTTCTAGAAACGTGATCGTTCAGGCTAGCTGTCACGGTTCAGATAACGCGGCCCTTGTCGACGCGCTAGAGACGGCCGGTGAGCTCGCCCGTGGTATTGCCGTTCTGTCTCCAGATGTCACTGATGATGACCTGAAGCTTTTAGATGACGCGGGGGTGAGAGGTGTTCGCTTTAACTTTGTAAAACGACTAGTTGACTCGACCCCTAAAGAGGTATTCACCGGTCTAGCCAATCGGGTTAAAGCTCTGGGCTGGCATATCGTTGTTTATTTTGAGAGTCCGGACCTAGAGGATCTCAGGCCTTTTCTGGAGTCTCTCGCCAGTGACCAGGTTGTTGTGGTTGATCACATGGGTCGCCCCGATGTCAGCCTCGGGGTCGACAGTGATGAGTTTATGGCGTTCATGAGATTACTGGAGCAGAACCCGAATATCTGGACGAAGGTCAGCTGCCCGGAACGATTGACCCAGCAGGCTCCGGACTATTCCGACGTGATTCCATTTGCGAGGGCATTGGTTGAGTCTTTCCCAAACAGGGTCTTGTGGGGCACGGATTGGCCCCATCCAAACATGAAGTCTCACGTGCCTGACGATGGAGTCTTGGTGGATGTGATTCCGTCGATAGCTGTCACTAAAGATCTACAAAACAAACTTTTGATTGATAATCCGATGCGGTTGTATTGGAGATCTTGATAGTTATTAAAAAAACAGAATAACAATCTGATTAGATTATATTTTTTTGGTTAAAGGTGGTCGCCAATGGTAAAAAAAGTAACACTGGGTGATGCGGACGTAACAGCGATCGCATATGGATGTATGGGACTCTCTCAGGCATACGAGCTCTGTGATGAAGAGCAAGGTATTCGTACGCTGAACGCTGTTCTTGACATGGGCTACGATCATCTGGATACGGCCGCGCTTTATGGTTTTGGTAAAAACGAAGAATTACTAAACAAGGCGATTGGCCACCGTCGCTCGGAATACTTTCTAGCGTCTAAGTGCGGGTTATACCGTGACGCTAGCGGTAAGCGAGAGATTAATGGTCGGCCAGAGGTCTTGATGAAAACCTGCGAGGATAGCCTGCGCAGGCTCGGTACCGATTGCATCGATCTGTACTACCTCCATCGAATCGATCTGAACGTGCCAGTGGAAGAAAGCTTAGGCGCCTTGATGGAGATGAAGGCTCAAGGGAAGATCAGGTTCATCGGTCTATCGGAGCCGTCGCCGGACACATTGGTCAAGGCGCTAGACAGCTGTCCGATCACTGCCGTGCAATCAGAGCTCTCGCTCTGGACACGGCAGCCAAACGTTGCCGTCTCTCAAGTCTGTAAAGAGAACCAGGTGGCATTCGTATCATATTCACCCCTCGGTCGTGGTTTTATGGGTGGTGCTGTCAGAGATGTTTCCGCGCTAGGGGAGAAAGATATCCGGCATACAATGCCCCGTTTCCAGGGAGCTGATTTCAAGACCAACCTTGAGAGACTGGACCAATTATCAAACCTCGCTTCAGAACACGACCTAACCGTAGCGCAGTTAGCGTTGGCTTGGGTTTTGGCGCAAGGTGATCATATTCTTGCAATACCAGGAACCCGATTTGAGGAACGGGCGAAGGAGAATCTTGATACCGCGAGTGTGTCGGTCAGTCATGGTGTTATTTCTCAAGCGGGTCAAATACTGAGCCCCGACACGATCATTGGGGAACGTTGGACCGAGGTAATTCTGAGAGAGGTTGACTCGGAGCAGTATCGCTTTGCCGGTTGATACCACACTGAGCTGGAGTTTTTAGCGGATGAATAGCCAGGAATTTCGGGTAGTTCCGCATCGGGACGCGTTCAGATTTGCATTCGATTCACTCACCATGCAAGGCGTGCCCGACTCAGACGCCAAGACTACAGCAGAGGGGCTGGTTGATGCTGATCTTTGTGGTGTTGATACTCACGGTATCCAGAGGATCCCAAACTATTGCCAACGACTCCAGCTGGGATTAATAACCGCTAAACCCCGGATACGCGTTGATAATATCACCCCAGTATGTGCTCACATTGACGGTGATGATGGGTTGGGTTTCGTTGTCGCTACCAAAGCTGTGGAGGTTGCGACCGAACGGGCGAAGGATTTTGGGTTCGCGATCTCAGGTATCAAGCGCAGCACGCACTTCGGCATGGCCCGCTTTTATATACAGCAAGCGGTAGATTCCGGTTTCGCTGCTATTGTTATGACGAACGCGTCACCGTCGCTCCCTCCGTGGGGCTCTAAACGACCGATATTTGGAACCAGTCCGATCGCTATCGGTTTCCCGAATCCGTCTGGTGAGAATCATTTCTTGTTGGATATGGCGCCGAGTGTCGCTGCTCGGGGGAAGATCAGGAAGGCGATGAGGGCTGGAGAAAGGATACCCGAGGGGTGGGCCTTGGATGCTGAGGGTAGACACACGACTGACCCTTCGGAGGCCGTCAAGGGTGTGGTCCTTCCGATAGGTGGTCCAAAAGGCTCTGGAATCGCTATGGCCCTCGATATTTTTTCAGGTCTCATAACCGGAGCGGGTTTCGCCGGTGCCGTCGGTGATCAACTGAAGGTGTTCGACAGGCCCCAAAATGTTGGGCATTTTATTTTTATTCTGGATCCCGATGTTTTTATAGGGCCTGATGAGTACAAGGCCCGATTTTCAGAGTGGGAACAATCAGTAGTGAATGCGCCTCCAGCGGAGGGTGTCAAGCGTGTATATCTGCCGGGACAGATAGAGACTGAGAATAAAAACGAGCGACTAATTGAGGGCATCCCATATCTTGAAAAAGATGTTGAGACCCTGAATGAGTTCGCAGATAAGTGCGGTATATCCCCTCTAACTTGCTAGTTAAAAATGCCACTGATTCAAAAAACATTGAAACCCAGCCGCCTAGCGTGTACCGTGCGCCCCTCTCAGCGTATAGCGAGCTCGCGTTGAGTGATCCCTAGATGGATCGTAGGACGGAGCTTGCCCATGACGACTTAACGTCAAACAATTTGGATCGACTATGCGCTTTCAAGACTTGGGCTTGCTGCCCGAACTCGTCTCTAACGCGGGCTATGACACCGCGACACCCGTACAATCTGAATCAATCCCAGCAGTTCTTAATGGCAGGGACGTCCTAGCCGGTGCTCAAACCGGTACCGGAAAGACGGCCGCTTTTGCGTTGCCAGTGCTGCAGCGGCTGTACGCAGGAAAGAGTACCCACGCCCCGCGAGCTTTGGTGTTAGCACCGACACGTGAACTCGCGGCTCAGGTTGCTGATAGTGTGCGGAAATATGGAAAAGGTTTGGGCTTGAAGCACACCAGTATTTTTGGCGGCGTGAGCTACGGAGGCCAAATGAAGGCGCTTCGCGGTGGTCTAGACTTGGTGATAGCGACGCCGGGTCGTTTGATCGATCACTTAAACCAAGGATCGATCGATCTTTCGAATGTTCAAACGCTGATTTTGGATGAGGCCGATCGTATGTTGGATATGGGTTTCGTCAGTGATATCGAGCTCATCATTTCGAAATGTCATCCCAGCCATCAGACACTATTGTTCTCTGCGACTTACAATAAAGGGATTAAAACCTTGTCGTCTAAGTATCTCTCAAACCCAGTAGAGATCGCGGTTGCTAAAGACAACACGGTCGCAGCATCGGTGGCGCAAACCTTTGTGCATGTCGATCAGCACAACAAGCGGGATTTACTCACGCAGTTGATCGGGTTAAACAACATGCATCAAGTGCTAGTGTTTACCAAAACCAAGTTTGGAGCTGATAAGTTGGCCCGCGCTTTGACGGAAAGTGGTTTGCCATCAGTTGCGATGCATGGCAACAAAAGCCAAGCACAGCGTACTAAAGCGCTCCAAAAGTTTAAGCGTGGCGCGGCGCGTATTATGGTGGCGACCGATGTTGCGGCACGTGGCCTCGACATTGAAAAATTACCTTACGTGATCAACTTCGAATTACCCATGGTCGCAGAAGACTATGTGCACAGGATTGGTCGTACTGGACGCGCTGGCGAGAAGGGTGAAGCAATTTCATTTGTGTGTGCCACCGAACATCGGTTAATGCGTGATATCCAGCATTTACTAAAAGTCGACGTTGAATTTGAAGTGGCTGATGGCTTTGAGCCAAAAGTGCCGTTTCCAGTGAAAAAGCCCAAGAGTAAGCCGCAACCGCGTAAGCACGGTCGCTCATCGAATCGAAATCACCCCGGGCCTCGCGCTGAGCGCGCGAATGGATCGTCTTCGACCCGTCGTGATGGTGCAGAAGCCCGTGGTCATGGTCGTTCGGAATATCAGGGCGCTCGGCCTGAAACTCGAGAAGGACGTTTTGCACGTGATGGAGAGCATTCTGAGCGTCGAGAGTGGACGAAAGAGGCCCCCAAAGGATCTGGTGCGAGAACTGATTCACGTCAATCCCGACCCAAGCAAGAGGGTGAGCGTTCAGAGCGCCGTGACTGGAACAGTGGTCGCCCAGCAGGCGATACAAAGCAAGGGAAGTCGCGTTATGCTAAGCCGGGCAATGCATCGGGAACCAGCTCCAAGCAGACTAAGCGGGATGGATTTTCAACCCCAAGACGCAAGGTGGAAAAACGATCAGTTCCGGCGCGTTAGGACGTCGGAATACTGTCAAGCAAGTGCAGAGGCCTTGAGTTACTCCAAACATCTCAAGGTCTCCTGATTCTCAGGTAGGTTGTTCCGATTTAAAGCCGGCCGGATCATGAATGACTGTTATTTGCTGAGTGCATGAATGAGTGACTTAAAAATTCTTTGTTTGCCTTGCGATGGCATCGGGCCAGAAATCATGGGCGCGTCTCTAGACGTGCTTAATGCTGTCTCATCACTATTGGACCTATCGATATCCATCGAGAGCGGTCTTGTTGGTTTAGAATCTCTCCAGCGTTACGGGACAACGTTGCAAGAAGACCTTCTTCTGCAAGCTCGCGACGAGTTCGATGGAGTGATTTTAGGTCCAATGTCTACGATGGAATATCCGTCTGTTTCCGAGGGTGGTCGAAATATTTCTGGAGCATTCAGGCTAGGGCTTGATCTTTACGCAAATGTGAGGCCTGCAAAATCTAGATCCAGTGTTCGTAACAAGGCGCCTGGGATGGATCTGGTAATCTACAGGGAAAACACAGAGGGTTTCTATCCTGACCGAAATATGTATCAAGGGTCGGGTGAGATGATGCCTGATCCAGACATGGCTCTGTCGATTCGAAAGATCACGCGTCGATGCTGCATGCGTATCTGTCGGCAAGCATTTTCAGCCGCGGTAGCGCGACGAAAAAAAATTGCTGCGATTCACAAAGCAAACGTGTTTCGTATGACAGACGGGTTATTTCTCGAGTGCTTCAGGGAAGTGTCAAAAGAGTTTCCTGAGGTGCAAACGGAAGAGATTTTGATCGACGCATTTGCAGCGCTACTGGTCCGACATCCCGAGGTCTATGATGTGGTCGTCACTACTAATTTTTATGGTGACACATTGTCTGATTTGGCATCGGAGCTATCAGGGTCGCTTGGTCTCGCGGGATCAATTAATGCCAACGCAGAGACAGGGCTTTGCATGGCACAGGCTCAGCATGGCTCAGCGCCGGATATCGCAGGAAAAAATATTGCTAATCCGACGTCACTGATTCTGTCGTTGGCAATGATGCTGGCTTGGTTGGGAGATTATCGTGGAGATCCAAAGCTGAGCGCCGCCGGTCGTTTAACGGAGATGGCGGTCGATCAGGTTCTAGATAACCCTGTCTACTGGACCAGAGATTTAGGTGGTTCTTCTAGTACTGAGGGGTTTGGGAGATACGTCAGTAAGGCCGTTTGCAGTCTTACTCGAGAATCAGTGATTAAGTCGTAGTTGTGTTGACAGAGATACTGCGGCAACTGATTTTTGAGAGACCGATTCTCGCTTTAACCCTGTGTTGGATTGAGGGGTTTTTTGTTGGTGGATTACTTATTTACTGGTTGTTTGTGTGATCGAAAAAATTCACGGAAGCTCAGGCCCATCTGAGTGGATCAAAGAGAAGCTTCAATCGATTATTCATCCTGTTAAGTCAGCGATTGATATTGCGTCTGGTGCCGGCAGGCATAGTCAGTTGTTATCCGAGGTAAGTTCAAGAGTGATAGCCGTCGACCGCAATCCCGAGTTATCTGGCTTTTTTGCGAGCACGTCGGTGGAATTTCTCTGTCTTGATTTAGAGCAAGACGACTGGCCATTGTTTGGTCACACGTTTGATCTTGTGCTTGTCTCAAACTATTTATATAGGCCCAACTTTCGAAATGTTTTGGATTTGGTGGGGCCGAATGGATTTTTAATATACGAGACATTTGGGGTCGGTAACGAACTATTTGGCAGACCTAGAAACCCTACCTTTTTGCTGAGACCTAATGAGCTTAGGGACTCCGTAGGAGCCAAATTCCTTATTATGGATGAGTTTTTTGGCGAGGTAGCAGACCCACAACCAGCTGTTAGAGGTCGGCTTTTCGCAAGACGAGTGAGTTTATAGGGTGAGTGACTTATTCTCTAAAGCATTTGTGGGCTACTTAGGTGCTCGAATAGCTATCGGTATCGCTAACACTATGCTCACGGTTGCGTTGGGCTGGCATTTGTATGAGATTACCGGCGATCCATGGAGTCTTGCATTAGTCGGCTTGATGCAGATTATCCCCGTCTATGTGTTCTTTTTTGTGTCGGGGTACGTGATTGATCGTTTCCCGAGGGTTTGGGTTGTCCGGCTGTGTGCGATTGTCGAGACAGTCTCGGTGGTAGGGATCGCTCAGGTATTGATCGGGGAAGATCCAGAGCTTCTGATCCTCTACAGTTTGGTCTTCTTACATGGGGCTGGGCGAGCGTTTCACGGTCCGGCACTGCACGCAATTGTTCCGAATATCGTTCCACGCAAGGTTTTAGACAGGGCGATCGCTATGTCAAGTACTAGCTGGAACGCCGCATCAATTGCTGGTCCCGTGGTAGCGGGTTACCTGATACTGTTGCTCGATCGCCAGATCTATGAGGTCATCGCGCTGGCTTCCGCGGCGACCCTGATAGGGTACCTGTTCATTCCAACGATCAGAATTCCTCAAGAGAAGGGCGATAGGCTGAAGACGTTACTGGCTGGTATCCAATACGTTCGCGGGAGACCAATCATCCTTGGTGGGTTGACAATCGATTTACTAATGGTGGGGTTTGGGTCAGTCATGGTCCTGCTACCGGTGTTCGCAGCCGATATCTTGCGTGTTGGTCCGGAAGAGCTCGGTCTGATGCGTGGGATGCCCGCCCTTGGCAGTGTATTGATGGGATTATTTCTCTCCACTAGGAGAAATGAGCTCAGCAGCGCGGGACCGAAGCTTTGGTTTTCGCTAATCGTTTTTGCGGCCTCGATTCTTGTATTTTCGTTATCTGAGGTTCTCATTTTGTCGCTGGTCGCTTTATTTTTTTACGGCGCGTCGGACATGGTCAGTGTCAACATACGGATGGGTATGGTCCAGGCCGCGACACCCGAGCAACTGAGGGGTCGGGTTGCTGCCGTGAATATGCTGTTCATCCAGACCAGTAACGAGGGAGGAGATTTTCGAGGAGGCGCTCTGGCTGGCCTGCTCGGTCCCGTTTATACCGTCCTCGTTGGTGGTGTTTTGGGCCTCGGATTCCTCGTATGGAGTAGGAAGCAGTTTCCGGGGCTTTATACCCTGGACAGGATCTCAGACCTCTCGCCACGGGAACCGATCGCTCGTACCTGATTAGTGTTTGCTTGGTTTGTCATGGCTCCGGGCAATCACGGGAGACATTGCCGTCGGTGATACCCGGATATCTATGACCGCCGCTCTCGGTGCTTTGCTCAGGTCTGATAGGGCTTCACGAAGCTGTTCTAGATTATCGACTCGGTAACCTTTAATACCAAACCCTTCTGCGATCCGGAATAGATCTGAGTAACCGAAGTTTGCACCATCTTCACGAAGACCCTCCGCCCGAAGCTTGTGGAACTCTGATCCGTAGCCGCCGTCATTAAATATGCATGAGATCAGTGGTAGCCTTAATCGGCGGATCGTTTCAAGCTCTTGGACGTGCATAAGGAAGCTGCCGTCACCGTCAAACAGTATCGTTGGTCGACCGCTAGCCACAGCTGCACCTAGCGCAAATGACAACCCGTTGCCGATGGCTCCAAACTCCCTAATTGTTAGGAATTTCTCGAAAGGGCGATTCTTCATGTGCGAAAAGTAGTAAGAGCAGTGGCCGGAGGAGTTTACGATCTCCCAGTCTGCTGGTACTGATTGATTGATTTCTTTTACGGCCTGTAACGGATTCAAGCCATCAGTGTAAGTTAGATCGTCAGAATCATCGATGGGTGTTTGTTGTATCAGGTCAGCGTTTTCATCTGTGCGATTAATGCAAGTCTTTGGTTGGATCAGTGGCATGAGTTCGGCAACAATCTGAGCCGCGTCACCGACGATAATTTGGTCTGAGACCGTGTTTCCCTGAAAGAATTGATGTGGGTCTAGTGTGATCTGTATGACTCTTGCGTTCGACCATAGTTTTTGTTGATCTGAATTGTGGCTTGAGATCGATGCCCCAAATGCCACGATTAAGTCCGACTCAGACAGAAATTTTCGCGTCACCTGTGATGAGAATCCACCAGACACCCCAAGATAAAACGGATCGTCATGGAATAAGCCTCTTGCGGGTAATGTCGTCGCAAGAAGGGCGTCACACTTTTCGGCAAGTAAAGCGATTTGTTCCGAGGTCCGAGGCTCCGAAGCACCTAGGCCAGCCATGATAATCGGCCGCTCGGCACTCATTAACATGTCAGCTAGATAGCGGATATGGTTGACGTTGCCCGACGGTTTACTCACCGAACTTTGAAAAACTTCATACAGAGGAGATTCATTTTTTGGTGAGTTAGTCATGTCTTCATGTAACAGATCGAATGGAGTGCCAAGAACGACAGGCGTCCGATCACGGATAGCCATCAAAAATGCCTCCTGAATCCCTTGCTCAAATCTTTGAGTGGTATGAATCTGGATATATCTCGCGCCAGTAGCTTCGACAAATTGTCTCTGTTCAATTTGTTGGTTGTACCAGCTCTTACTCAATGGTGACTCGCCTGCAAGAACGACAAGAGGGATCTTGGCTCTGACGGCAGCCGGTAGTGCCGTCATGATTTGCGTTAGACCCGGACCACAAGTAACAGTCGATACACCAACCTTTTGAGTTTTTCTGGCGTAGGCCATTGAGGCTGCAATGGCACAGTGTTCGTGTTGAACGTAAGTGAAAGCGATACTGAGGTCTGCCATTTTTGCCGCGACTTGCATGTTTGCGTCGCCGAGAAGAGCGAAACAGTGCTCAACCTTCTGGTTAACGACACACCGGGCGAAAAATTCAAATGCTTTCATTTCATTATCCCAAGGCCAAGGTCTTTAGATTCTCATAGATCATTCGAACCGCCAGAATGGTGAGAACGAGGTTTAGGAGCACCCTAAAGCGATCGTCGCTGATCCTTTTGAGGATTTTAGTCCCTACAAAGGTGCCGGTGGCGGCACCGAGAATAAGGCCTATTAGCTCGCGGCTGTATTCGATCAGGTTGACCCCGATGACTGTAAATGCGACTACCTTCAGGCCATGTTGGCAGGCCATCACAGCTGCATGGTTGGCTACAATTTGCTCTTTGATCCAGTCCTCTTTCGGGTGGGCGGACATAGCTAGCGGTCCTATCGCCCCTAAGATCAATCCCAATCCACCCGTGATTGCTCCACTGATCGTCGCGTGGACCGATCTAAGCTTGAGATAAGACGGTCTCCAGGTGGCCACGAGGATAAAGACTCCGAGGATTAACGAACCAATTACTTGGTCGACCAGCGTGATCAGCGGAATAAAGATAACTACACCGAGCAAAGAGCCGATCGTAAAGGGAACGACGTATTCCCGCACGATAAAGCTCCTAAGTATCAGTGCACGGCTTGCGTTTGAAAAAAACTGGGTGATTCCGTGAAGCGGGATCACAACGCTTGGTGGAAAAATTTGGAGCATCATTGCGAGAAGGAGGATACCTCCCCCTAGGCCAGCACACGCGGTAAATAGCGAACTGCAAAAGGCGATGATCGCCAGATATATTGGCTCCATATTTTTGGCTACTCTTCTAGGTGTGCGAAGATCTCACCGCCAGCAATCTTCCTTGCGGTCCTAACCAATCCAGCTGACTTATTAACGTAGTTATCGCCATCAGTTGAGTAATCGATCAATACGTCCATCGTCCCCATCGGGTGGTGAAGCGTCACCAGAGCCGGTGACCTACCGTCGGTCTGCATCAAGCCATCGGCCACGGTTCCTCTTGCAAGCGCACATGACGCGAGGCACTGGCTCCCAGTAACCGCCACCGTGGGGTGGGTCTCCCAGGGCATGAAATATCTGCAACCGATGTGGTTGATTTCGCCTACAGAGTTGAGTAGACCGAATTTTGGTGTGACGCTTTGCGAGACATCACCCATCCCCATCAACTGACCGGCTTCGATTCTGATGGACTCCATTTGCTTGAAAAATTCTTTGTTCGCGTCGAGCTCTTCTCGAGTTTCCGTGCCACTGAGCCCAAAGTCTGAGGCGCGGGCTATGACCATTGGCATAGCGACGTCCATGCAGGTGACCTCGATACCTTTTATCAGATTAACGGGGCTGCCGGTCGGAAAAAGGTGGCCAGTTGATGATCCTGCGACCTCAAGAAATAGAAGCTCGATCGGGGCGGAAGTTCCTGGTACGCCATCGATCTCTGTGTCACCGAAGTAGCTGACGTGGTTATCTGGTGTTTGAACCTGAGCAATGATTTTGGCTCCAGTGTTGACTGCCCTGATTTTGATTTCTGTGATCGAGTCCGTGATGGGGATGAGTCCCATTTCTATAGCGGCAGGGCCGACAGCGGTAAGCATATTCCCACAAGTTGGCTTGTAGTCTACCAGCTGCTTTTCCACGCTGACTTGCGCAAAAAAATAGTCGACATCAGCCCAGTCATCGTCAGATTTAGAGAGCATAGCGACCTTGGTCGTTACTGCGTTTCCGCCGCCAACACCATCAATATTCAGCGGGTGTCCGGAGCCTGTCACCGAGATTAAAACCTCAGACAGCTCGCTCAGGTCAGTTGGTAGATCTCCTCGATTAAAAAATGGTCCACGTGAGGATCCACCTCGCATCAGGAGAAATGGGATAGATTTCTGTTGCATTGATTACGTTCTCATTAAACAAATGGCCGTATTGGCTAGGTAAGAGGCCATGGCAGATTGACGAACTCTTGGAGTAGGCCGGGAGGGAAATCTCGGTTGAGTAGCCAACCCATAAACAGCATGAAACCAAGACCGCTTAAACTATAAACCAGAGACTTAAGCAAGGATTCTCTCGCGCGAATCAAAAAGAAGCACAATAGGAAAACGGACAATGCGATGATGAATCCGGTGAGTGAGGTCAGTACTAGCAGGCCGGCAAACCAGCCAAGTGTCCTCCAGAATGATTGCTGATTCCCGTCTATTTCGAGCTCTCTGTCCGCGAAGATTAGATCATTCTCTGGCCTTAGAATCATGAGAGCCAAAAGCCCCAACAAACAACCGAACGTAAAGGTAGAAATAACGACTGGGAACACGGCGTCTACCCATGCATAGTCAGGAATTGTGTACATCTCGATCATGAACCATCCTGTAAATCCAATGAGTGCTATGAGGAAAACCAGTGGCGAACGTTTTAGACCAGCGGGGACATCGCCCTCCGCCTGAATATTTTTCGCCTGTCTTATTCCTACAACAACCGACAATAGGGTGATCGCGATCAGTACCCAGACAATCGGGCTCAATAGGTAATCGAGCACCGCCTGAAGTCCCTGATCCATGCGGAAGGTGGAGATTTGATATGCATTGTTCGAGTACTGCTCGACCGGCTTCGCTAGAACGAATCCGATGAGAAAAGCGGGGCGAGACCAATCGAATCGCCTCAAAAGGATACCGATAAGCCCGATCCCCATCAGTGCCGCAAGATCCAGTAAATTTTGTCCTGACTGGAACGCCGCGAACGAGACGATCATGAAGACAAAAGGCGCGATCAGGACAAACCGAATGTTCGTCAGTCGCGCGATCGGGTTAGATAGGGCAATGCAAAGGACTGTTCCTAATACATTAGCTAGCGCGAGCATCCAAACGATCGCGTAAGTGATATCGAGGTCTTCGGTGAGCATTTGTTGACCAGGCTCGAGCTCACCTTGTCCGAGGAGTGCGAGCGCTCCGATGAAGATAGCCATACTCCCAGAGCCGGGAATGCCAAACAGTAATGTAGGTACAAGACCGCCGCCTTCTTTGGCGTTGTTTGCGCTCTCAGGAGCTATCACACCGCGTATCTCTCCTGACCCGAAACGCTCCTTCTTTTTGGTCGTCTGAACCGCGTGGCCATAGGCTATCCAGTCAACGACTGAGCCTCCGAGCCCTGGGATCACTCCTACCGCTACGCCTATTAGAGAGCACCGGATTGAGAGCCACTTGTTAGCCCACCAGTCTTTGATGCCGTCAACCCAACCAGCCCCCAATCCTTCTCGTTGATTGATGGCCTCTCCTTTTCTAAGCAGAGCAACCACCTCTGGTATCGCAAAGATTCCGAGGCCGACGATGACCAGCTTTAGCCCGTCTAGGATATAAGGATAGTCGTAGCTCGCCAATCGAGGCTGCCCGTTAAATGGTCCCTCGCCAATCATTGCGATCATCATTCCGAGCCCGGCAGCCGCCAAACCTTTGAGCGCGACTCGGCCGGCGAGAATACCAACCATTGAGATCCCAAAAACGGCGACCATCAGCAACTCAGGGGACTGGAACATCAGTACTATCGGTCTTGCCACTAGTACGAAGAAGGTCAGGAAAATCGCACCGACTAGCCCACCGAAAAGTGATGAGGCGAACGCTGATGCCAAGGCTCGCGCGGCCTGTCCTTGTTTTGCGAGTGGGAACCCATCTAGAACTGTCGCCTGGGAGGATGACGATCCGGGTATACCCATTAGGACGGACGCGAAGGTGTCAGACGTGGGCACGACCGCAACTAAACCGATCATCAGTGCTAGACCATAAACGGGCTCCAGTCCAAACATGAAAGGCAGCATAAGGGAAAGGCCAGCGATGCCGCCAAGCCCTGGAAAAACCCCAACCGATAGGCCCAAAAGGACTCCTGTTGCAAGATATGCGAGAGCTGTTGGATCGAGTATCAGTACCCACGCATCACCGAGTGCCGTGGCAGCAATGTAGAGCATTTCCATGAAATATATTGTCCTGGTGTAAACACAGAGGGGCGCCAGCTAGGCGCCCCAATTTAGTGTTTTTGTTCTGATTACTTGAGTTCTACGCCGAAACGTTTCTTCAGGTAGTCTTGGACCCAAGAGCGAGCCTCAGGAGAGATGCTCAGCGCCTCTCGCAATGACTTCGCTGCTCCTGCGCCTGTGTAGACCGGATACTTTCCTAGCCGTTTTTCAGAGATTTTCGCGAAATCGTCTCGTGCCGCGACTTTTTTAAATGCCTCGCGGAAGGTGGCGATCATCTCGTTGCTTGTCCCTGCTGGGAGGAACGTAGCCTTCTGCATCGGAAAACCGGCGATAAAGAAAGCCTTCCAAACGTCCCACTTGACACCCGATGTTTCACAGCCTTTAGTTTTTTCGCAGACCTCTTTGAATGTTGGTAGATCTGGGAAGGTTGGGTCACGAACAATGTTACCGTTATCGTCTATGGCGCCCCATGACATCATAGGGACCGCTTTGCCGGCCTCCACGAGCGGCATGGAGTTCTTTAGGTAGGCAGCTGACGTTTGATAATCAATATTAGCCTCGCCTGATTCGAACATCTTCCGTCCGCCCCCACGACCTTTGACACCCATCACGTGCTTCACGTCCATGCCGAGCATGTCCCACGCAAGAGCTGGAACGAGGTCAAGAGAAGTCGCGCCCTGGTTTCCGTAGATGAACTTTTTACCCTGAAGTTTATTCGCAGAGCCGTCAAATAGCTTGCCGTCATCAGCATTGAGGTACGCAACTCCGCCGGTACCTGAGGCCATGACGGTGTTCCAGTCGTTATACTCGTATCGAACCCGCGGGTCGTTTAACAGATAAGGAAACTGTGTCGAGCCAGACGACCCAAATATTACGGTACCGTCACCATTGGTTTGCCGCTGGAACCAGTTGGCACCCTTGGTGGAGCCTGCGCCTGGCATGTATTTTACGACCACAGTTGGGTTGCCCGGTAATGCCTCACTTAGTAGCGGTGCAAAGAAGTTAGCCCACTTAGCAGAGCCACCTGTTTCTGAGAACGGAATCGTCCATTCGACTGTTTTTCCAGACAGGTTAGCGGCTGATGCCATACCTGCGGTAAGGACTGATGCGCAGATGCCCACCGTAATTTTTTTCAACAACATCGGAATTTATTCTCCTAGATTATTTTTATTGGGCGCCGTTACTCGCCCAGAGTCATAGTCTCCTAACTTTATTAATGAGACTCGTCTTCATGATGATCGATAGCGCTATCTTAGAAAAGATTTTTTACTGATGAATTAAACGCTAAAATTAGATTGATTAATGCAAAATAGAGATAAATAAAATGGCTAGTATCGATCTTGATGATTTGGTTGCCTTTAAAGCGCTTGCCGA
>ENA-OUOG01002702-OUOG01002702.1-marine-metagenome-genome-assembly--contig:-NODE-2702-length-17834-cov-4.333671_pt1 | contig 17834 bp, 13 predicted proteins | sample MGYA00248635_ERZ508505 | MGnify/ENA primary metagenome ERZ508505 (study PRJEB26176, sample SAMN06267871) | marine metagenome | isolation source: Saanich Inlet, British Columbia, Canada | place: Pacific...
GGATCAAAATAATGATACTATTCCTGAGAGGGCAGTATGCGAAGAGATGAATGTAGCACTCATAGACGGGCTCGGAGATAAAATACAGTCATCTAGTTGGCTACTTAAAAAATTAGAATGAAGATATTAATTACTGGTACGGCAGGTTTTATAGGATATCATCTTTCTAAAAAATTAATAGAAAGGGGAGATACCGTTATTGGAGTAGACCAAATCAATGATTATTATGACATTGAATTAAAATACTCAAGATTAAAAGACCTTGGAATTGAAAAAGACAATATAATAGAAGGCAAGAAGATTACTTCTTCAATTCACAGTAATCACTCTTTTTACAAGGGTAATTTAGAAGATAAAGATTTTAGAAGTTCTGAAAATGGATTTTGGTACCATTATAATTCTAAAGCTGAAAATGATAGTATAACACCAAAATTTGGTGACCAGCTAGAGTACTCCTATAATGTTTCTGACCTTAATGGCAACGAAATTTATTCAAAAAATGATATTGGGACACAGTATTACACTATGGATAAAGAAGAATTATTTTCTGGATTAAGAGAAGGTCTTAAGTTAATGAAAGCATCAGAAAATATTACTTTTATATTTCCATCACAAAAAGCATATGGCTATTATGGAGATGATAATAAAATAGGAACGAACGTACCTTTAATTTATAACGTAACATTAAAAACAATATCCCAAAACAATGATTAAGAGAAGTATTACCTATTTAACCATTCTACTATCCTTTATTTTATTAAACGCATGCAAAGTGCAACATCCAGACCTAGACGATGGCCTTTATGCAGAGATAATTACCTCTAAAGGTACAATGATGGCTAAGTTACATTACGACAAGGTCCCAGTAACGGTAGCAAACTTTGTTGCATTAGCAGAAGGCAACCATCCATTAGCAGAAGAACAATACAAAGGAAAGCCATTCTACGACGGTGTAACTTTTCATCGTGTTATGGATAACTTCATGATTCAAGGTGGCGATCCAACTGGTACAGGCAGAGGCACTCCTGGTTATCGATTTGCAGCAGATTTTGATGCCAGTTTAAAACACGATAAACCGGGCATGTTATCCATGGCCAATAGTGGTGGTATTAACACCAACGGTTCTCAGTTCTTTATTACCGAAGTACCTTACCCAAGTTTAAATGCTTTTGATACAGAGGGTAATATGAAACCTTGTGACCAACCAAGAGTGAGCTGTCACTCTGTCTTTGGTGAACTTGTACAAGGTATTGAGGTACAAGACTCCATCTCTAATGTAGAAGTTATAGATCCTAGATCGCGAAATCACAAACCTGTAGAGGATGTTTTTATAACTAAAATTAATATCATCAGAAAAGGAAGAGATGCCAAACGATTTGATGCGCCTAAAATTTTTGAAGAACAAATGCCTGAGGTAGAAGAGACCATAAAAGAAAAAATGGCCGAAACTCGTGCAAAAGCTGAAGAGAAAAAACGTTTAGCCGAAGAAAAGAAAGTTAAAGTAGCAGCAGAATTTAAACCTACTCTAGACGATTACACAGCTAAAGCAAAAACATTAGCCTCAGGATTAAAAGTTCATTATTTAAATAAAGGTAATGGTGAAAAACCAAAGACTGGGCAAACAGCATTAATAAATTATCAAGGTTACTTTACAGATGGCAAGCTATTAGATAGTAACGTAAAGGAAGTTGAGGAGAAATACGCTATGTACAATGTCCAAAAAGAACAACGTAATATGTATGCACCATCTCCGATGAAAGTGAGTCCAGATGCAAATCTATTTGGTGGTTTTAAAGAAGCATTAGCTACGCTCCGTGTTGGAGATAAAGCATTTTTTTACTTCCCATCTCATTTAGCCTATGGTGAAAGTGGTCGTCCACCCGTTGTCCAGCCGAATACAGATTTGCTTTTCATAATTGAAATGGTAGGTATTCAAAATTAATCAGAAATTAAAGAAACAAAAAGCAGCTATTCTAAGAATAGCTGCTTTTTTATATTGAAGCCACTATGGCATTTCAAAGTTGCTGAAATAGCTATTCGACTGCGCTTCGTGTGACCATTTTAATTTAATTCTTATTAGGAATATGCTTTAAAATCTCTAGTACAAATTTCCAATACTTTTGTGCAGAAGAAATCTGAGCGCGTTCATCTGGCGAATGTGCGCCTTTAATGTTTGGACCAAAACTAATCATATCCATATCAGGATAATTTTGCCCAAGAATTCCACATTCTAACCCTGCATGACAAGCCGCTACATTTGGTTTTTCACCATTATTTAAACGCTCATAAATAGGCACCATCACTTTTAGAATATCAGAATCCATATTTGGTGCCCAGCCTGGGTAATCACCAGAGAATTCAACCTCACAGCCTGTAAGTTCAAAAGTTGCACGTAAAGTATTTGCTAAATCATACTTTGAACTTTCAACAGAACTACGTGTCAAACAGCCAACTTTTATCTGACCATCTTTTACAATTACTCTTGCAATATTATTGGAAGTTTCTACCAAATCTGAAATGTCGGGACTCATACGATAAACACCATTTAAAGCAGCATATAGTGCTCTAGTTAGTCCTTCTTGCACGCCTAAATCCATTATTTTTTCAGGAGTGTCAATTTTAGAAATACTTATATCTAAATCTGGCTCCATAGTCTTAAATTCCTTTTTAATAGTTTCTGACAAAGTGCCAATATAGGATACAAAAGCTTCTTTATTAGCAGCATCTACAGCTACCAAAGCTATGCTCTCTCTAGGAATAGCATTCCGTAAACTCCCACCATTAATTTTAGAAATACGAAGTCCAAAGTTTTCAAAACCATCAAATAACAAACGATTCATAATTTTGTTTGCATTACCAAGTCCTTCGTGTATTTGCATACCCGAATGTCCACCTTGTAAACCTTTAACGACAATCTCGTAGCCTAATTTAAACTCTGGTGTTTCCTCTTGCTCATAGGTTCTAGTTGCGGTGACATCAACACCTCCTGCGCAACCCACACCAATTTCGTCATCTTCTTCTGTATCTAAATTCAATAGTATTTCTCCATTAAGCAATCCTCCCTTAAGCCCCTTAGCTCCAGTCATCCCAGTTTCCTCATCAATTGTAAACAACGCTTCAATTGCAGGGTGTACTATAGTTTCACTTTCTAAAATAGCCATAATTGTTGCTACGCCCAGACCATTATCTGCTCCAAGTGTTGTACCTTTTGCTTTTACCCAATCACCATCAACTAACATTTCAATACCCTGGTTGTCAAAGTCAAAAACCGTATCATTATTTTTTTGATGTACCATATCTAAATGACTTTGCATTACAATAGGTTTTCTATTCTCCATGCCACTCGTAGCAGGCTTGCGAATAATGACGTTACCAACCTCATCCTTTATCGTCTCTAAACCTAACTGCACACCAAAATCTTTCATGAATTTAATCACACGGCCTTCTTTCTTTGATGGTCGAGGTACAGCATTTAAATCTGCAAATTTATTCCACAAAGCCTTTGGCTCAAGAGCTCTTATTTCTGCACTCATATTTATCCTTTTTTTTAGTTGAACAAAAGTAACCAAACTAAAACTATTTTCTATTTTTGAAATATGCGTATTACTAAAAAAGGTGCATTACTTATTGTCTTAATTCTTCAAGTATTTTTTATAAATATATTGAAGCATTATCCTGACTTTGTTGAATTATATTATAGCAATGGTTTGTATCCCCTTCTATCTCAGTTAATGCGTTATAGTTTCGGTTGGGTATCCTTCTCAGTTGGTGACATTCTTTATACTATTTTAGTTGTTTATGTACTTCGCTGGTTCTATAAAAATTACAAACGTATTTTTAATGATACCTTGAATTGGTTTTTAGATGTTACCTGCACGATTTCAATTGCATATTTTGCATTTCATTTGCTCTGGGGCTTTAATTACTACAGAATGCCATTACACCAATCTTTGAATTTAAAGGCAGACTATACGACTGAAGAATTAATGGCTTTTACAAAAGAGCTTATTAAAAAGTCGAACAACATTCATGAAAAATTAGCAAACAATGATTCGACTAAAATTGAGTTGCCTTATACTAAAACAGAGATTTTTGAAAAAGTAGAATATGGTTATAGTGTTCTTTCAAAAACGTATCCACAACTCGCTTATGAACCACAAAGTCTAAAAAAATCAATCTATAGTTTACCACTAACTTATATGGGTTTTTCAGGGTATTTAAATCCATTTACAAATGAGGCTCAAGTAGATGGACTTATTCCTATCTATAAATTTCCTACGACTTCCTGTCATGAAGTTGCGCATCAATTAGGATATGCAGCTGAAAATGAAGCCAACTTTATAGGTATACTTGCTGCAATAAATAATAATGACTTATATTTCAAATACTCTGGATATACTTTTGCACTTCGCTACTGTTTGGTTGAAATATTCAAACGAGATAAAGACATTTACAAAGCATTACTAGAAACCGTAAACTTAGGCATTAGAAAAAATTATAATGAAGTTCAAGAGTTTTGGCAATCTTATCAGAATCCTTTAGAACCTGTTTTTGAAAAAACCTTCGATACGTTTTTAAAAGCAAACAATCAATCTGCTGGAATGAAGAGTTACAATTACGTTGTTGCTTTAATGGTTAATTATTTTGATAACAAACCGCTTTAAAAACGTTAAATATTCTTAATACAATTTAAGATTTAGACATTAATCTTATCTTTAGATTTCTAATCAAACCAACTAATTCTATGATTAAAGCTTATTTAAGGCTGCTCATATTGATGTGCAGTTTCTCATTATTTGCGCAAGATTACTTTCCAAGTAACTCCGGCGTAAAATCAGACAACACTAATTATATGGCATTTACAAATGCCAAAATTCACGTATCTCCTAAAGAAGTTATTGATAATGCAACTTTACTCATTAAAGATGGCAAAGTCGTAAGTGTTGGCACATCTGTAAGTGTTCCAAAAAACACAACCATTGTAGACTTATCAGGAAAATCTATTTACCCTTCATTTATTGATATGTACACTACATTTGGTGTCGAAAAACCAAAACGCGGAGGCAATGGACCACAATATGGACCAAGTAGAAGTGGTTTCTACTGGAATGACCATATCATGCCAGAGCAGGACGTCATGGCTAGTTTTAAGTATAATGCAAAATCGGCATCAGAGATGCACAAACTAGGTTTTGGAGTTGTAAATACGCACATGCCCGACGGCATTGTTCGTGGAACGGGAGCGCTAATTGCACTTAATAATGATGCTGACAATGCCCTTCGTGTAGTTGATGGTGAATCTACCCAACATTTATCTTTTGCAAAAAGTGTACGTTCACGGCAGTCCTATCCTTCTTCAATAATGGGAAGTATGGCCCTTTTACGTCAAATGTATGATGATGCTTCGTGGTATGCTGCTGGCAAAATAGATACCAGAGATTTATCATTAGAAGCGCTTAACGAAAATAAAACCTTGTTACAGATTTTTGAAGCAGGAAGTAGAGCTAACCTTATGCGAGCGGATAAAGTTGGAGATGCAAATAACATCCAATACACTATTGTTGGGGGTGGCGATGAATACGAGAGAATTGCTGATATTAAAAACACAAATGCTTCAATCATTTTACCCTTGAATTTTCAATTGGCCTATGATGTAGATAATCCTTTTTTAGCTTCTACATTATCTCTTAGTGATATGCGTGCCTGGAACCAAGAACCGCATAACCCAAGAATTTTAGCCGAAAACGGAGTGCAATTCGCTTTAACCACACACGGATTAAAATCGAAAAAAGCGTTTAAGAACAATTTAATGAAAGCCATAGAAAGTGGTCTTTCAAAAGAAAAAGCTCTAGAAGCACTCACTACCATTCCTGCTAAATTATTAGGTAAATCTAATTTACTTGGATCATTAAAAACTGGTAGTTATGCTAATTTTCTCGTTACTTCAGGAGATATTTTTGACAAGAAAACCAAACTTTATGAAAACTGGGTTCAAGGGATGCAGCACATTATCACTGATATGAATATAAAAGACATAGATGGTGACTATAATTTCAAATTGGCGGGAAATGATTACAAGCTAAATATCTCTGGAAGTAACAGTAAACCAACTGCTAAAATTGAATCAGGCGAGAAAAGTTTAGGCACCAAAATGAGTTACTCTGGCGACTGGATAAATCTTACTTTTAAAACTGTTGATAGTACAAAAAAAGAATATGTGCGTATTGCAACCAATGTAGCAAATGGGAATAATCTTAGTGGTAAAGCCATAATGCCAAACGGTTCAGAATATTCATTTTTTGCGAACAAAACTTCAATGGAAGTAGCAAAGAAAAACAAAATGAATAAAGGCAAGGATAGCGATAAACCTTTTATGAGTCCTATTACCTATCCTAATATAGCATATGGTTATACAGAAAAACCTAAATCAGAAACGTTATTGTTTAAAAACGCAACCGTATGGACTAATGAAAGTGATGGTGTTATGAAAAACACAGATGTTTTAATTAAAAACGGTAAAATTGCAAAAATTGGTGAAAATTTATCAGACAGAACAGCAAAAGTTATTGATGCTACTGGCAAGCACATTACTGCGGGAATTATAGATGAACACTCACATATTGGAGCAGCATCTATTAATGAAGGAGGTCATAACTCATCAGCTGAGGTTACCATTGAAGATGTCATTGATGATGAAGATATTGATATTTACAGAAATTTAGCCGGCGGTGTAACTTCTATTCAGATTTTACATGGTTCTGCAAATCCGATTGGCGGGCGCTCAGCAATTATAAAACTAAAATGGGGCGAGGCTGCGGATGACTATATTTATGACAACTCTCCAAAGTTTATCAAATTTGCTTTAGGAGAAAACGTAAAACAATCACGTGCTAGCAGAAACGAACGTTTCCCTCAATCACGTATGGGTGTCGAGCAAGTGTTTATAGACTATTTTAGTCGAGCAAAAGCTTATGACGATGCTAAGAAAAGTGGCAAAGCTTACAGAAAAGATACCGAAATGGAAGTTCTAGCCGAAATCTTAAATGGTGAGCGCTTTATCTCCTGTCACTCCTATGTTCAAAGTGAAATAAATATGTTGATGAAGGTTGCGGAACAATTTGGATTTAAGATAAACACATTTACACATATTTTAGAAGGCTACAAGGTCGCGGACAAAATGGCAAAACATGGTGTTGGTGGTTCTACATTTAGTGATTGGTGGGCATACAAGTATGAAGTTAATGATGCCATCCCATATAATGCAGCGATTATGCACAACGCAGGTGTTACTGTAGCTATTAACAGTGATGACGCTGAAATGTCTCGTCGCCTAAACCAAGAAGCTGCTAAATCTGTAAAATATGGCGATATCAGTGAAGAAGACGCTTTAAAATTTGTAACGCTAAATCCAGCAAAATTACTACATCTCGATGACCGTGTGGGAAGTTTAAAGGTTGGTAAAGATGCTGATGTGGTATTATGGAGTAACCATCCACTTTCTATTTATGCTAAAGCTGAAAAAACAATCATTGAAGGTGTAACTTATTTTGACTTAGAAAAAGACAAGCAAATGCGAGAAGCTATTAAAAAAGAGAAAAGTGAACTTATAAACCTTATGCTTCAAGATAAAAACAAGGGCTTAAAAACGCAACCTGTTAAAAAGAAAGAGAAGGTTTTATTGCACTGTGATTCTATGGATTCAGGTTATTAATCAATCACTAATTCAAACTATTTAAAATGAAAAATTATATATACATCATAACATTAACACTCGCCATGAGTGTAAGTTATGGACAACAAACACCCGCGCCAGAGCAATCAAAGGATTTTGCAATTGTAGGCGCTACCGCGCACATTGGAAATGGCGATGTTATTGAAAACAGTATGATTATTGTTAGTAATGGCATAATTACTCAAGTATTGGATAATAGTAAACCAAACGCTATTACACTTCAGTCGATGGATATAATTGAAGCTTCGGGCAAACATGTCTACCCAGGTTTTATTGTTTCTAATGGCACATTAGGACTTGTTGAGGTAGATGCCGTAAAAGCATCAAATGACTTAGCCGAACTAGGAACATTTAACCCCCATATTAGAAGTTTAATTGCTTATAATGCTGAATCTAAAATTGTAGAATCCATGAGACCTAATGGGGTTCTTTTAGGACAAGTTGTTCCTCGCGGAGGGCGTATCACTGGAACATCATCAATCGTACAATACGACGCCTGGAACTGGGAAGATGCTGCAATAAAAATCGATGATGGTATTCATATAAATTGGCCAAATAGCTTTAGTCGTGGACGCTGGTGGTTAGGAGAAGATCCTGGCCTAAAGCCAAATAAGAATTACGATAAGCAAATAAATGAGCTTATGATCTACTTTAATGAAGCTAAAAGTCATAATGCAGGACTTAAAGCAAAGCGCCATCTCCCATTTGAAGCCATGGTAGGTTTATTCGATGGTTCCAAACATTTATACATCAATGCTAATGATCAAAAAAGTATTACGGATGCTGTAAATTTTGCCAAATCTCAAGGCGTCTCTAAAATAACTATAGTTGGAGGTTATGAAGCAGGTGGAATTTCAGACTTCTTAAAACAAAATAATGTTTCAGTGTTTTTAAGACGTGTGCATACACGACCAAATAATGAAGACGATGACTATGATTTACCTTTTAAGCTTGCTAAGCAATTGGTAGATGTTGGTGTTTTAGTAGCATTAGAACCAAGCGGACAGATGGAACGTATGAACTCTCGTAACTTACCATTTTATGCAGGTACTACTGTTGCTTATGGATTAACTAAAGAACAAGCGTTACAACTTATTACTCAAAACCCAGCAAAGATTATGGGCATAGATACTACGCATGGCACTTTAGAAAAAGGCAAAAGCGCCACTTTATTTATTAGTGAAGGTGATGCCTTAGATATGAGAACTAATAAAGTGACACATGCCTTTATAGACGGTCGTATGCTTAGTTTAGAAACCCATCAAACTGAATTATGGAAACGGTACTCTGGAAAACTTGAACAAGAACAAAAAGATTAAAAAAAAGGGAACCAATTTGGTTCCCTTTTTTATGCTTATTAATATAAATCCCTATTACTCTATAATTTTAGCACTTTCAATTGGTGTAAATATTTCACTATCGGGAGCTTCTTCAGATAAGACCACATCTACAAACGCCACTGTATTTCGCAGTGTCAAAGGCTGGTTGTCCTCAACGTTATACCAACTAATACTTTTTGGCAAAATCAGTTCGTTTAGAGTTTGCCAATCGTTATATCTAATATAACTAAATCTATCACTCTTCCCTTCTTTACCAAAAGTCACCGTATAGGCTAACCACTCCATTTGTCCAGTTTCTGCATCGTAGTACACAATATATTGATCATTTGGAGAGACCCCGACACCAATATCATAAGAGATTAAAACACCTGGATATGTTTTACCATCAAAAGTTAAAGGCTCGGCTTCTTCATAAATAATACCATCATCTCCAACTATAAATGGCATAGCGTAGAAATACAGCATTAAGCCCTTATAAAACTTAGCATTTCCTTTGTATTCATTACCATCCTTCTCACCAACCCATAGTGTTTCTCCATCAAAACCAGCAGTGTAGGTGGGTGTATCTATCAATTCCGCTCTCGTTTTTAAATTAGTCGTTGTGACTTCAGCACCATTAGGCTTGTTTATAGAAAAACGTAATGTTTTCATTTTGTTCCAATTATCAATACCACCATGGGCATCAAAAACTTTGGTAATATTTTCAGGATATATACTTGTGGTAACATCCTCTTTTTTTATCTCGCTAACTTCAGTTGTTTTTGAAGATTCATTTTTACAAGCAACGATAAGAATAGCCGCCAGAAACACTAATATTTTTTTCATGATATATTTTTTGTTGATGGTTTTGACGTTATATTTCCTATAAAATTACACTACTTTTGTTGTTATATGCATAAGTCGATAACAAGTCCTCAAAATCCATTGATAAAACAGCTTATTCAGCTAAAGGATAAATCTCGCGAACGAAAAAAAACGAGACAGTTTTTATTAGAAGGCAAACGCGAATTGTCGCTGGCCATAAAAGGTGGCTATGTAATTGAGACGCTTTTATTTTTTCCTGACTTATTTTCCGAAAGCGAAGCAAAAGCGATGCAACATTACGATGTTGAAATCATTGAAATTTCAAAAGACGTCTTTCAAAGATTGGCACATCGCGCAACTACAGAAGGTGTTATCGCAGTTGTGAAAACAAAATCGCATGAGCTAAAAGAATTAAAGTTAAATTCTAAAAATCCACTTATATTAGTTGCTGAGGCTCCTGAAAAACCAGGGAATATTGGAGCCCTTTTGCGTACTGCGGATGCTGCAAACGTAGATGCTGTGATTATAGCCAATCCAAAATCAGATATTTATAATCCAAACATTATACGCTCGAGTGTAGGCTGTGTTTTTACAACTGAAATAGCCCTAGCATCAAGTGAAGCGATTATAGCTTTTTTAAAGAAATACAATTTCAATATTTTTAGTGCCATTTTACAAGAATCAGAACCTTATTACACGCAAGATTACACTTTACCTACAGCCATTGTTGTCGGTACAGAAGCCACAGGTTTAACGCAAGAATGGCGAGATGCTGCCACACAAAACATTAGCATACCCATGCAAGGCGTTATAGATTCTATGAATGTTTCTGTAGCTGCAGGCATACTCATTTTTGAAGCTAAAAGACAACGTAATTTTAAATAATTGATGGTATGAATTCCGAATCTCTATTCTACATTATTATAGGAATTATTATTTTAAACTTTGTAAAAGACAAAATTCTAGATGCCCTAAATGCGAAACACTTCAATGATGCCTTACCAATTGAGCTTTCTGATGTGTACGATAAAGAAGCTTACAAAAAATCACAGGCTTACAAAGCTGTGAATTATAATTTTGCAACTTGGACTTCTTTATTTTCATTAGTCCTAACTTTAGGTTTTTTGCTCTTAGATGGGTTTGAATATGCAGATACACTTGCAAGAAGTTACTCTGATAATTCTATTGGTATCGCGCTCATTTTCTTTGGGATTATTATGATTGCCAGCGATATTATCACAACGCCTTTTGCCTATTACAAAACGTTTGTTATTGAGGAGAAATTTGGGTTTAATAAAACCACCCAAAAAACTTTCTTATTGGATAAAATCAAAGGCCTAATTATGATGGTTATTCTTGGCGGAGGAATTATAGCATTAATTGTTTGGTTTTATGATTTTACAGGCACCTATTTTTGGTTATATGCTTGGGGTCTTGTTACAATTTTTATGCTTTTCATGAATATGTTTTACGCCAGACTTATTGTACCTCTTTTTAATAAGCAATCGCCATTAGAAGAAGGGCATTTAAAGCATAAAATTTCAGAATATGCGAATTCTGTGGGGTTTGGTTTAAAGAAAATATTTGTAATTGATGCCTCTAAAAGAAGTACTAAAGCCAATGCTTATTTTTCAGGTTTTGGCAGGGAAAAACGTGTGACATTATTTGATACTTTAATAAATGACTTAGATGAAGATGAAATTGTTTCTGTTTTAGCTCATGAAGTTGGTCACTATAAACGTAAACATATTATTTTTAATCTATGTGCTTCTATTCTGCTAACAGGACTAACGCTTTACATTTTATCTATATTTATATCCAACCCCCTATTATCTCAAGCTATTGGCGTAGAAACTTCAAGTTTTCATGCTGGTCTTATTGCTTTTGGTTTACTCTACTCTCCTATTTCAGAAATTACAGGATTAATAATGAACTACTTTTCACGCAAGTTTGAATACCAAGCTGACGATTATGCCAAAAACACTTATAAAGCAGAACCTTTAATTTCTTCTTTAAAGAAACTATCCAAAAATAGCTTGAGTAATTTAACACCACATAAAGCATATGTTTTTATGCATTATTCACATCCAACACTTTTACAAAGAATTAAGAATTTACAAGAATAGACTTTTATCTTAGTAAGCTATGCCGCAAACAACTATCATTTCATTTTTTAAATACGAAGGCCGAAAAAACAAGTGGCAGGCCTTAGAACGCATAGGGCGTTCACCTCTTCTAAAACGTAATTTCCAAGGATTAACCTTTTGGAAACCACTGGGAACAGGCAGCGGTAATGGTTTTTCTATTTGGCCAGATTGGTCGACTTATGGACTTTTAACTGTTTTTGAAACAGAACAAGATGCTCATCTATTTTTAAATTCTAAAGAGGTAGCTGAATATGAAGCATCAAGCTTTTCACATGCTCACGTCTTAATGCATTCTATAAAAGCACATGGGAAATGGTCTAAAAAAGAGCCTTTTTTATCTGAAGCTAAATATGATAAAAGCCGACCAATTGCTGTAATTACGCGTGCGACTATTAAACCTGCATTAGCATATAAATTCTGGCGTTACGTGCCATCGGTATCAAAATCAATGGATAATCATAAAGGGTTAATATACACCAAAGGTATCGGTGAATGGCCTATTTTTATGCAGGCCACATTTTCTTTTTGGAAAACTGGAGATGATATGATGGCCTATGCTTACAGTAACGAAAAGCATGCTGATATGGTGAAAAAAACAAGAGAATTAGGCTGGTATTCGGAAGAATTATTTTCGCGTTTTCACCCCTTTGACATTAGAGGGAATTTGATTGATTTTGAACCTTTGCATACACATCAAAATCTTCTGCTTCAATAACCTCGACTGTAGCAAACTCACCTGTCTTTAAATACGTAGATTCAGCATCGATTAAGACTTCATTATCAACATCTGGAGAATCATACTCAGTACGTCCAACAAAGTAATTTCCTTCTTTACGATCAATGACCACCTTAAACTGCTTCCCTATTTTTTGTTGATTGAGCTCCCATGAGATTTGAGATTGGATTTCCATAATCTCATTGGCACGTTGCATCTTGACTTCTTCTGGCACATCATCTTCAAGATTATAAGCATGCGTGTTTTCTTCATGAGAATAGGTAAAGCAACCTAATCTTTCAAAACGCATTTCTTTCACCCAGTCTCTAAGTGTTTCAAAATCTTCTTGAGTTTCACCAGGATAACCAACGATTAGTGTCGTTCTTATAGTCATCTCAGGAACTTTAGCTCTAAATTCCTTAAGCAATTTTGTTGTTTTTTCTTTCGTAGTTCCGCGACGCATACTCTTTAAAATAGAATCTGAAATATGCTGTAATGGGATATCTAGGTAATTACAAATTTTTGATTCGCGATTCATAACATCTAAAACATCCATCGGGAAACCTGTAGGAAACGCATAATGCAGTCGTATCCATTCTATTCCATCAACCTTGACTAATTTTTCAAGAAGTTCTGCTAAATTTCGCTTTTTATATAAATCTAAACCGTAATAGGTTAAGTCCTGAGCTATTAGTATTAATTCCTTAACACCATTTGCGGCTAATTTTTCAGCCTCCGTTACCAAATCCTCAATAGGTGTACTTTTATGTTTACCACGCATTAAAGGTATCGCACAAAAACTACATGGGCGGTCACAACCTTCAGCAATCTTTAAATAGGCATAATTTTTTGGTGTTGTTGTGAGACGTTCACCTATTAACTCATGCTTGTAATCTGCACCTAAGGCTTCAAGTAATTGAGGTAATTCTGTCGTACCAAAATACTGATCTACATTTGGGATTTCTTTCTCTAAATCTGGTTTGTACCGTTCACTTAAGCATCCGGTTACAAAAACCTTATCCACATCACCATCTTCTTTTTTTTGCATATAATGCAAAATAGTGTTTACACTCTCCTCCTTAGCATTATTAATAAAGCCACAAGTATTAATCACAACCACATTACCTTCTTGCTCATGCACCACATCCTTTCCACTGGCTTTTAATTGCCCCATTAACACTTCACTGTCGTAAACATTTTTACTACAACCTAGTGTTACCACATTGATTCTGTTCTTCTTAAGAGATTTTGTACGCATAGTCTTTTAAATCAGCATGCAAAGATACATAATGATTTAGGATATATAATTTTTGACTCTGACATTTATAAATATTGAAGTTTAAACTATTTTTATTTTTTGGAGTCTTAACTGTATCCAAATCAAAATATCATGCGCATACGGTTTCTAATTTCTTCATTGATAATTCTATGTTCTTGTAGCTCTACTGAGAATATTTCTCAAGAACCCGTGGATAACAATACAGATATTTACTTTCCACCAATAAACTCTGATGAATGGGAAACAGCCTCTATTTCAGAATTAAATTGGAATACTTCTGAGTTGCAGCCACTTCTAAATTATTTGGAAGACAAAAACAGTAAGAGTTTTATAATGCTTCATCGAGGTAAAATGGTTGTTGAAGCATATTTTAACGGACATTCCGCTATATCGCCTTGGTATTGGGCCAGTGCAGGAAAAACCTTAACAACATCGATAACTGGTATTGCTCAAGATGAAAATCTATTAACCCTTGATGATAAAGTTTCGGATTATTTGGGAGAAGGTTGGACTAGTATATCAAGTGATAAAGAGCAATTAATTACAAACAGAAACTTGTTGACCATGACTTCTGGTTTAGATGATTTTTCAGAAAATATAGATACAGAGAATTTAAACTATGTTGCTGATGCTGGAGAACGTTGGGCATATCATGGTGTTTATGTAAAGCTTCAAGATGTTGTTTCTGAAGCGTCTAACCAAAGTTGGGACAACTATTTTAGCTCTAAATTGAAAAACAAAATTGGCATGTCTGGTGCGTGGATCCCTATGGGTTTAGCCAATGTCTATTGGAGTAATACCCGGAGCATGGCGCGTTTTGGATTATTAACTTCTGCTAATGGAAAATGGGAAGACGAGCAAATAATACCTGAAACCTATTTACAAGATGCAACATCTACATCTCAAAATTTAAATGAAGCTTATGGATACATGTGGTGGCTTAACGGAAAATCGACTTATATGTTACCACAATCGCAATTTCTTTTTCAAGGAAAATTAATCCCAAATGCTCCAGACGATATGTATTGTGCTTTAGGAAAAAACGACCAGAAAATCTACGTCGTACCTAGTAAAGATTTAGTCATTATTCGAATGGGTAACCCTGCAGATGATGATAATTTTGCTTTGTCTGATTTTGACAATCAACTTTGGGAAAAAATAAATGCATTAATCAATTAATTATAGTCTTTCGGTGCAACTCTCGCTTTAGATGCTTGTTCATAAACATAAGCCCATTCTAGTAATTGCTTTTCTCTTAAACGACTAGAGATAAAGGTTAATCCCATTGGTCTTCCATTATCTTGGTATCCCATAGGTACTGTTAACGCTGGATATTCTGCTACAGCAGCAAAACCAGCATGGTAATTATTAATGGATAAAAAACCATCTAGATTTTGAGACTGCATAGGAATATCAAAATACTTTTTTCCATTGGTTTTTAAAGTATCTTTAATACGTTCTAAAAATTCTGTATTACCATTATCTTCTGCAATGCCTTTAAACAAATTTTGCCCATAAGGCATACTTTTTAAAGAATCTATGAGATTATAGTCCATAAAATCTTCTATAGTTCTCAAAGAAATAGCCTTATTAGCGTAGCTTTCCATGTAAGATGGCAAATCTTTTTTCATATCTAAATTAAGAAGTCTTATAAAATTTGGCAGGCCTAATTTTTCTTCTTCAATTTCAATAATTATAGCACCTTGTTCTTTTAGAACATTTAAGGCTTCTACATATAAAGAATCTTCTAACAAACGCTTTGGTGCTGCAAATCGCTTACCCTTAACACTAGCATTTTTTATGTTTTCATAATAAAAACCATTATCTAAAAGTGCATCTATGGTTTTAGAATCTGAATTATCAGGACCAAAAATGGCGTCTAACAAAATAGCATTATCCATTACGGTTTTGGTCATTGGACCCGTGGTATCTAAGGTGGAAGAAATTGGTACTACCCCACTTCTACTAACTAATCCTATGGTAGGTTTTAGACCAACAATAGAATTACTACTCGCCGGTGATAAAATAGAGCCCGAAGTTTCACTACCAATGGCAGCGGCGGCAAAATTTGCAGAAACGGATACACCACTTCCAGAACTAGAACCACCTGTATCTATAATACGCCTTCCGTAAGGGTTTAGCGTCTGACCACCCACCGCAGAATAACCACTTGGACAATCCCCACAGAAAAAGTAAGCCCATTCACTAAGATTAGCTTTGCCCAAGATTAACGCGCCTTTAGATTTTAGTTGCTTGGTTAAAAATGCATCGCCAGTTTTGTTATTTTTTAATGCCGCCGCTCCTGCTGTAGTAACCATGTTTGCTGCATTAATATTATCTTTTAATAAGATTGGCATACCGTATATAGGATGAGTTGCACTTCCTTTGTTTTTATCTGCTTTACTTGCTTCTTCTATAATATTTGGATTGATAGAAATTACTGAATTTAAAGACAAGTCATTTTTTCTATCAAATTTCCGAATACGGTATAAATAGAATTTTGTGAGCTCCTGATAATTAAACTTTCCTTCTGCGATATGTTTCTGAAGCGTCATTATTTCCGTTTCTAAAATCAAAGGTTTTAAACGGTTGTAATCTAATTCTTTAAAGTCTTCCATCTGCGGATTAATAGCAGACCAAATTTCAGATTTAGTAATCAACTTAGAATCTAAGACTTTAAATTCTCTAAAATCTTTTGTTGAAATAGCACTAAGGTCAGCATCAGTATTGGTAGTATCAACTACAGTTTCTGATTCGCTAATTGGTGTTCGTGCTTCATTAGAGTTTGAGGCGTCTTTACATGATAAAATGAAAAGTAAAAGAAATAAAGAAAGGTACTTTGTCATGGTTTGAATTTTTTATAAAAATACGGAAACTCCTAAACAAAAGAAACCTCTAATGTTTCAAACAGAAACATTAGAGGTTTTATAATTATGACATTTGAAATGGACTACTTAAAAAACGAATCTACAAACTCAAATTTATTAAAGACTTGCAAGTCTTCGATGCCTTCTCCTACACCGATATACTTTACTGGTATTTGAAATTGGTCACTAATACCAATAACGACACCACCTTTTGCTGTGCCATCTAATTTGGTTACCGCTAAGGATGTAACTTCGGTTGCCGCGGTAAATTGTTTCGCTTGTTCAAAAGCATTTTGACCAGTTGAGCCATCTAATACCAAAAGCACATCGTGCGGCGCATCGCTAACTACTTTTTGCATGACACGCTTAACTTTAGTTAGCTCATTCATTAAATTGACCTTGTTATGTAAGCGTCCAGCCGTATCTATGATAATAACATCTGCATTCTGATTAACACCTGATTGCAAGGCATCAAAAGCCACAGACGCTGGATCACTACCCATATCTTGACGCACCATAGGTACATCTACACGATCTGCCCAAACTTGTAATTGATCAATAGCAGCAGCTCTAAATGTATCAGCAGCACCTAATACCACTTTTAGACCTTTCTTTTTAAACTGATAAGCTAACTTTCCAATAGTCGTTGTTTTACCAACACCATTAACACCAACAACCATTAATACATATGGTGTTTTAACACCGTTTTCCTGTTTTGGCAAATCTGGAATTGTATAATCTGTTTCTTCTCCAGAATTTGTTTCAGATAATAAGCCTGCAATTTCTTCTCTTAAAATTTTATTTAATTCTGAAGTTCCTAAATACTTATCTTTTGCAACACGCTCCTCAATGCGCTCAATAACTTTTAATGTGGTATTTACACCAACATCACTGGTCACTAAAATCTCTTCTAAATTATCTAATACATCATCATCTACTTTAGATTTTCC
>ENA-OUOG01002705-OUOG01002705.1-marine-metagenome-genome-assembly--contig:-NODE-2705-length-17813-cov-3.780334_pt1 | contig 17813 bp, 16 predicted proteins | sample MGYA00248635_ERZ508505 | MGnify/ENA primary metagenome ERZ508505 (study PRJEB26176, sample SAMN06267871) | marine metagenome | isolation source: Saanich Inlet, British Columbia, Canada | place: Pacific...
ATCGCTGTTTGAAGCCTAATTCATGCAAAACGAAAATTCATAAACAGTTCAATTATTGCGAGTTAAATTTTTAAACATTCAAGTAATTTGATGAAAAACGGTCGGAAAATAATTAATGCGACAGAACCCGTTCAAGTCAGCAGAACAAAAAGTGAACCTATCAGTATTTGACAATGGTGTGTACTACATTAGAACTGATACGGAATCACGAGTAAAGATTATTAAACAATAATAGAAATACATATTTATTTAAGTCCTTCAGAGATGAGGGGCTTTTTATTTGACAGGCATATTTTCTTTGGTTAGTTCAGCTATCTCAAGTCCTCTTAGATGAGTTAGACTAACATTTACAGATGCTAAAGAATCTGATTTTTCAGTTAATGCGGCAGAACCTGTAAGATTTATAATTACAAGTTATTTGATTTTCAGTGTAATTCTCCTGTTTAGGGCATTTTCATTTTCACCTTTGATATAAGGATAAGCTGGCATCGACCAACCAAACCCTTTTGTCTCTATTCTATTTTCATTTATACCAAGATTAACAAAATATTTTTTTACTGCCTCTGCTCGCTTAAGAGACAACTCTTTATTATAACTTTCACGTCCAACCTTATCGGTATGACCTGCAATTATGATACTCAAATCAGATCTAGATTTTAGTAATTGAAAAACTTGCTCTAAATTTTCACCATACATAGCTTTATCTACCTTACTACTTGCTGGGTCAAACAATATGTTTAAATCTATGGAATAGCCTGATTTAATTGGTGTGGCAAAAAAAGTATGACCAACAAGAGGCACTTCTAGGTCTTTGAGTTTTAGTTCAATTGTAAGTTCATCACCAAATTTACATGGCGAAAATGCAATCTCGTAGTTTAAGTCGATTTCTAAAAATAGATTTTTAAAAAATTGATCAAATTCATCCTCGTGATATATCTTGTACATATTCCCTCCAGCAAAGTATGCAATTTGACGCAAATAATCATCATCTACATTACTACCAAAACCTACTGGTGCAATACTTATATTGTTGTCAATGGATTTTCTAATTACATCAGTCAGTGTAAGTTGGATTTCATCTGTATTGGAATATCCATCAGTAAGCAGTATGATAAGTTTCGATTCAGATTCTTTATCTTTAGCAATAGTATCAATAGCTTGATTTAAGGCATCTTTAATGGCAGTTGAATTTCCAAATCCTGCTAACCCTTTTGGTGGAAGCAATGCCTTTTCGATTTCATCAATTATTTTAGAAGTAATCAAATGAACAATATTACCTTCTCCGTCAAATTTATGAATGGAATAAATATTATCATTTTTATTGTTTAATGTATTATTTTTAATTGCATTAAAAACAGCGATTTGAAGTTTATTTGCTCGCTCATCCCCCATGGATCCGCTATGATCCAATACAAATGAATAATGTCTCTTCACTTCTCTTTTTGGAAGTAGAGTGTATTTTTTAACAATACAATTGGTTGAATCTGGAGATATCAATTTGATGTACTCAATATTTTCTCGTTTTATATCATTTATGTATCTCCTGTAGTTATTATCTCCGACCTGAAAAAAAACATAACCTTTATTTGTCGTAATTCTTGGATACATAACATTCAAAGATAATTCAGTAGGCACCTCTTTTTCAATTTGAAACTTAGTGAAATTAGCCCGAGTTGTGGATGAGATAACTTTGGTCTCAATATAATTTTTAGGTATTACATGTGATTTAATCGGCTTTTCATGATTATTGGTAAATGGTTTATAATCACGCTTTTTCCTAAATAAATCCTTAATTTCTTCACCTATATTAACTGCAAATCGGTCTAGTTCATTTATACTTCTTACAACAAAGGTTTTTGAATTATCTTTGAATGTTGTGTCTTCCTTGAGGTTTTTAGACTGAGCAATAGATGTTAAAGGAGATAGAGCTATTAAAATAAGTAAGTTGTTAATTTTCATTTTCTGATATTATTTATTTTGTTTGCTAACGGTTAGTATATGAAAAGTAGGCGGTTACGAAGCACGAAACTTTCAGTTATGCACAACGTTTGATACGAGCCAAAACCACTGAATTTAGTACTAATTCGCCTATTTTTTATATACATTGTTATGGGCTTTTTTCATTTCTATAACCTCAGATAGCCGTTTATCATTATATCCTAATTCGGATAAAATACCCAGTTCCCTAAATAATCTTTTTTGTAAGTACCCATTACGTTTCCGTATTTATCCTTCTTAACAATATTTCCAAGATAATCTTCTTTCAAAGTATATAGCACATTTCCATACTGGTCTTTTTAAACTTTTTCGCCTAAATAATTTGTTGATTGAGTACTTTGAGTATTACCATAGCTGTCTTTTTTTACGGTGTTTCCCAAGTAGTCTTTTGATTCAGTTTTGATTACATTACCGTATTGGTCTTTCCAAACGAAATTTCCTAAATAGTCAGTTGAACCTGTTGCTATTACATTACCGTATTGGTCTTTTGCTACGGTATTTCCTAAGTAATCTTTAGAATAAGTAATTTGACTAAATCCAATAGTAGTCAAAAGCATAAATGCTGCGAGAAATAATAATTTTTTCATTCTTTTTGAATTAAAAATTAATGCTTACTTCCGTTTAAAGTCTTTTTTCAGCAAATTCCGACCGTTTTCGTTTTTCTTAATTGCCCATAACAATTGTATATGCGTACTAGTACGCATATTTCTTTTTTAGAATTACTAATCTAAGGGATTTTTAATACTTTCAAAAGTATTTGTTGCGACATGGGTGTAAATTTCAGTTGTCTTCGACGATCCATGACCTAAAAGTACCTGAATTTGTCTTAAATCCGTTCCCGACTCTAATAGGTGAGTGGCAAAACTATGTCGTAATACATGTGGAGTAACCCTTACCCTAATTTTTGCTTTCTTGGCAAGACTATATGAGCTAATTATTTTTTTTATCCATTTATGTTGCAAAAAAGGCATATCTGCTCTAGCTAGTTTGATATAAACATCATTGATTCAGAGAAGCTAAATACAATAGCGACTTAACTATTTAATAAGTTTTGACTTTAAAAATTGAATCCATATCTTTTAGTCATATATTAATTAATTCAAAGACACTTTGCGACCATTAGGTCAACGGTGTCTTTTTTATTGGCAGCATACTGAGGTACAGCAGCATGCAGAATTAGTCCTAGCGGTACATTATGCTTTGCCAAGGGTACTGTTCAATGACCAATTCTTGAGTGTCTCTCGCGCGTGGAGTGGGCATGGGCAGTCCAGTAATCTCGGCGATGGCCACCGCCAAAAGTGGTTCTGAAATAGTGCCTAGGAGGCCAAGATTGTCAAATGCTTCGGATAACGTGATGGTTGGTGCAAGTCCATCGATGTAATCAGTATATCCCGCAGCGTTTAAGGTTTTGAAGACTAACGGCAGCATGGCATAACGGTGTCCCGTATTGGCCAAGCTCCTGCTGAAAGAAGGCGCAGGCGCATCATAAAGTAAAAATGAGGCTTGAAATTTGCCGCGCGTGGCCGTGCCAATTTGTACGACATCAATATAAGGTTGGAGACCATTAATGACGAGTTCACTCGCAGAGGCACTGCGCTCTGAGGTCAGTATGTAAACACGGTTAAGGTTCAGACTATTCAGGGCGGTGCCATTGTCCATGTCATCGACAAAAAGACCAGGCGAGGCATAAACCTCCTGGCGGTCGCTGTTCCACTGCTCATTATAAAAAACCTGCCCTGTAAATTGCCCTGTAATCATGCTGGCGAGGTAAGTGGCGGTTTTGACGGAGCCGCCTCCGTTATAGCGCAAGTCAAGCACTAATTCATCGACTCCTTGGGCTAAAAACTCCCCAAAAGTATTATTGAGAGACTGATCAAATTCGTTAGTAAAGGCATTGTACATGAGATAGCCAATTTTTTGGCCATTAGTCTCAAGGACCGTGCTCAGGTGAATTGGATTTTCGGTCAGTTGCGCTTTGACCAAGGTCGTAGACTGGCCGGTGTTACTGATTGTTGTGCCATCGTAAGTGGCCCAGCTTAAGGTGTACGCGTCCGGATTGAGTAAATCTGCATAATTGGCGTCGGTCAAGGCGATACCATCGACCGCGTTAAAGATCATGCCTCGCGTCACTTGCGCGTCACTTGCGCTGCTGTTCGGCAAAACATAACGTACATAGCCGAAAAGGCGGCTCGCATCATTTGGATAATAGACCAGGCCATACATCATTCCATTGGTCAGCCTCACCCCGGCTAAGGCATTTTCTAAATCAAAATAATCATCTTCTAAATAGCTGAAATAATCCTGATTGCTGGTCAGCGCGGCAAAACATTCTTCTGGTGAATTGAATTCAGACAAATAGGCCAGTCGCTCTCCCTGGTCTGCAAAAGCATTATTTTGAAGGTTTGGAATATCCTCTTTATAGAGATAAAAAAAGTTCAAGCCTCGCCAAATGAAGTCATTAATTTCTGTTGTGGATGCGGCAACGAAATTGTCATCCTGATCTTCAAAACAAGATTGTAGTAAGCCACATGACAGGCAAACAGACAGCATAATGGCCCATAACTTATGGCGCTGGGGTTTTGGCTTATGGCTTTTCATCATTCGGAATTGATCAAATACCGGTATAATTACTCGGGGTGATGTTGTTCATCTCTGTCTTTATGGCGTCACTCACAGAGAGTTCTGTAATAAAGGCTTTGATGGTTTTTTCTGTAATCGCTTCGTTGGTTCTGGTCAGGCCTTTGAGTGCTTCATAGGGATTTGGATATCCTTCTCTCCGCAGTATGGTCTGGAGTGCTTCGGCAACAACAGCCCAGTTTTTTTCTAGATCTTGTTCCAGTTTATCGTTGTTGAGCAATAGTTTGCCCAGTCCTTTTTGTGTCGCCGCAAAACCAATCAAAATATGGCCTAGTGGCACACCAATATTGCGCAAAACAGTACTGTCTGTCAAATCTCTTTGCAGTCGGCTGATCGGCAGTTTTTCTGACAAATGGGTCAAAATGGCATTGGCAATGCCCAGATTCCCTTCACTGTTTTCGAAATCTATTGGGTTGACCTTGTGTGGCATGGCAGAGGATCCTATTTCACCATCTTTAATTTTTTGTTTGAAATAATCCATCGAGACATAGGTCCAAATGTCTCGGTCTAGGTCAATCAAAATCGTGTTGATTCTTTTGAGTTGATCAAAAAGACCAGCCATATGATCGTAATGCTCAATTTGAGTCGTAGGAAACGAGTGGTGCAGACCAAGTGTTTTGCCGACAAACCTTTGTCCGAAATTTTGCCAATCGATTTCGGGATAGGCGATGTGGTGTGCGTTAAAATTTCCCGTCGCACCACCAAATTTGGCCGCATGCTTGGTGTGGTTCAGTCCCTCGATTTGCTCATCAAGTCGCGTGACAAACACTGCAATTTCTTTGCCCAGCCTTGTTGGTGAGGCCGGTTGGCCGTGAGTTCTTGCCAGCATCGGTATGTGCGCCCAATCTTTTGCTAATGCGTCTAGCTGATCCCGTAAAGCCAATAAAGTGGGGTGGTAAACCTGTTCAACAGCATCTTTTAAACTTAAGGGAATGGCCGTATTGTTGATGTCTTGTGAAGTCAGTCCAAAATGGATGAATTCTTTGAATTGCTCCAGGCCGAGGTGCTCAAATTTCGTCTTGATGAAATATTCGACCGCCTTGACATCGTGATTGGTGGTCTGTTCGATGTCTTTGATATTTTGGGCGTCTGCAATTGAAAAGTCTTGATAGATCTTCTTTAATGCCCCAAAAAGGTCGCGGTCAAAACTAGCGAGCTGTGGCAAAGGAAGTTCTACTAAGGCGATGAAATACTCAATTTCAACTTGCACTCGGTATTTGATCAGCGCTTCTTCTGAAAAGAAGGGGACCAGTGATTCGGTTTTGGAGGCGTAACGCCCATCAATTGGAGAAATGGCTTGTAAACTAGACTGCGACATAGTGACATTTTTCAAAAAACAAAGATACATAACCCTTGGGAGTTGGCCATTGAAAAATGACACTTTTCAAACCCTATTAGCGGTGCTTTTTAGGGTTTTCTGAGATGCCTCAATAGGGTCTTACCTCTGGCCTGAAATCCAGGAGATCCGGTCATGATGTGGTCCTCTAAATAGACCTTGAGCGCCTGATGTGCCCAGGAAGAATGCTTGCCGATTTCATAAATGATGGTCATGGCCCTGGCCTTAGTAGAGGTTTGCAAATCATTGAGGAGCCAGTCAAAACTAATCTCTAATAATCGGTTGTTTTGCTCTTGATTCAGGATCTCTTTTGATGCCTCATTTGGTCGATACTTCAAAATCAAAATCTCCAAAACATGAGCGATTGCTCTGGCTGTAGGTGGCGCAATAGGCGTGTCAAGTCCCGAAATAAGCCGCCCTAATTGAGGTTGGACCACGTCTGAGTCGATCACGGCGATCATCTCCAAGACATAAGCCGCTTTTGTGGCTCTGGGGTCCTTTACGACAAAACACCACTTGATCAATTCTGGAATAGTCTCTGGGTGACTCATGACCCAGTTGGCACTGGCCAAGCGTTCTTGGCGCGTTGCTCTCTCGAAATAAATATGCTTCCAAAGCTCTTGAGACATGTCCAAAAATACTAAATCACAGCACCAAGAGGTAAACCGCAGTCATTTTTTTATCTTGCACGACATGGAAAAAGCCTTGCTGCATTACTTGCAAACATTCCTTACCGAGCGACGAAAAGGACTATTCAATAAAGCACTGGCCAATCGCACGCGGCACTTCACTGTGGTCACTGAGGATGTTTATCAACTGCACAATACCAGTGCTGTCATGCGCAGCTGCGATGTGTTTGGAATTCAAGATTTGCATGTCATTGAAGCCAAACTCGGCAAGCGAGTAGATAGGGAAATCGCCATGGGGGCCCAAAAATGGGTAGACATCCATAGACACCATAACACAAAAAATTGCTTGACAGAACTCAAAAAACAGGGGTATGCCATCGCCGCTACAACGCCTCACGGCCAGGCCATAGAATTAAAGGATTTCGATGTGCGCCAAAAAACGGCATTTGTTTTTGGCACCGAAACTCAAGGCGTCAGTGCAGAAACACTTCAACAGGCAGATCTTTGCGTTAAAATTCCGATGTATGGATTTACGGAAAGTCTTAATATTTCAGTTTCTGCAGCCATCATTCTTCAGGATATCGTCTCTAGAATGCATCAAAGTAACATTTCCTGGGGCCTTAGTGACAGAGAGTGCGGCGAGATTGCAATGCGCTGGACTAAGGCCAATATTAAGGGTGTTGATCAAATAATCGAGCGCTATCATCAAAATAATAACGACCTATGAAACTTGTTTTTGCCACACATAACCTTCATAAATTTGAAGAAGTCAGAACCATGATGCCTTTAGGCATAGAGCTTTTGAACCTTAATGATATTGGCTGCTTTGAGGATATTCCAGAAACTGCATCAACCATAGAGGGCAATGCACAAATCAAAATGGAATACGTCAAAGAGCATTATGGTTTTGATTGTTTTGCCGACGATACAGGTCTAGAAGTCACAATCCTCAATGGGGCTCCAGGAGTCTATAGTGCACGTTATGCTGGCCCTGAGAAAGATGATCGAAAGAACATGCAGCAATTGCTTTTGGCCCTGAAGGATGCGGCGGACCGATCGGCACAATTCAAAACGGTCATCGCCCTCTGTTTTAGGGGACAGACTACACTGATTACTGGTATTTGTCGTGGAGAGATTACTCAAGCACCCATGGGCAATAAGGGTTTTGGGTATGATCCTATTTTTTGTCCAGAGGGTGGAGCCACAACATTTGCGCAAATGAGCCAGGAGGAAAAGGCAACCATTGGTCATCGGGGTCGTGCCATAAGACAATTATTGGCTGTTTTGAGTGCGTCAATCGATGCATAGACCAGCGTGGATATTGTTTATCCAAAGAATAGACGTACTTTCGCGCCAAATTCCTCAGGGTGGGGAAGTGTTGTGATCAAAGTAAGGGGTATTCTGGTAAAGTTTGCTTTTAAACAACACATCAACGAATAACTTATTACTTATGTCAACATTTCAATCACTTGGGTTGGAGGAAAATTTCCTGCAAGCCATAAATGACCTTGGCTTTGAAAAACCAAGCGAGGTCCAACAAAAAACAATTCCTCTTTTATTGAGTCAAGATACCGATATGGTTTCTTTGGCCCAAACCGGTACAGGGAAAACAGCGGCTTTTGGGTTTCCGATGCTCCAGAAAATTGATGTCGAGCGCCGTCAAACTCAGGGACTCATTTTGTCGCCAACGCGCGAATTGTGTATGCAAATTACTGCCGAATTAAAACTTTATGGTAAATACCTAAAAGGGCTTAATGTCGTCGCAATCTATGGAGGAGCGAGCATCACAGAGCAAGCCAAGCAAATCAAAAAAGGAGCTCAAATTGTGGTCGCGACGCCCGGTCGTATGAAGGACATGATCGGCCGAAGATTGGTCGATATTTCTCAAATCGACTATTGCGTATTGGACGAGGCAGACGAAATGTTGAACATGGGATTTTATGAGGATATCACAGAAATTTTATCCCATTCTCCACGGGAAAAAAATACATGGTTGTTCAGTGCGACTATGCCCAAGGAGGTTGCGTCTATCGGTAAAAAGTTCATGAATAATCCTTTGGAGGTAACCGTAGGCACTAAGAATGTTGGTGCATCCAGTGTCTCCCATGAGTTTTTCATGGTCAATGCCAAGGACCGTTATCAAGCTTTGAAGCGTCTTTCGGATGCCAATCCAGAAATTTTTTCTGTTGTTTTTTGCCGGACCAAGCGCGATACGCAGAAGGTTGCGGAAATGCTCATTGAAGATGGTTATAATGCCGCAGCATTGCACGGAGATTTGAGTCAAAATCAAAGAGATGTTGTGATGAAGTCATTCCGCAGCAGACAAATTCAAATGTTAGTCGCGACTGATGTTGCTGCTCGTGGTATTGATGTCGATGACATCACTCATGTGGTCAATTATCAATTGCCTGATGAAATTGAAACCTACACCCATAGAAGTGGTCGAACAGGCCGGGCCGGCAAAACAGGAACTTCATTGGTCATCATCACCAAAAGCGAATTGCGCAAAATCAAGGCGTTAGAGAAAATTCTGCAAAAATCATTCATCAAAAAGGAAGTGCCTTCGGGTATGGAAATCTGCGAAAAGCAGTTGTTCCACTTGGCCAATAAAATCAAAGACACGGAGATCAATCATGATATTGATGTGTATTTGCCGAAAATCAATGATGTTCTCGAATCGTTCTCTAAGGAGGAGTTGATCAAGAAGGTCTTTTCTGTCGAATTTACGCGCTTTTATAATTATTATAAAAAGGCCAAAGACTTGAATATCGATCATAGCGGTGATCTGAAAAATGTAAAGGAAAAATCGTTTTCAGAAAAAAGCACCCGATTTTTTGTCAATTTAGGGCGTAAGGATGATTTGCAATGGATGGACCTCAAGGATTTGATCCGCGAGATCACAAAATTGGGCAAGGATGAGGTATTTCATGTTGACACGATGGACACGTTTTCGTTTTTCAACACTGATGTGGCACATGCGGATCAAGTGATGGAGGCGTTTAAGGAGGTCTACTATCACGATCGTCTTATTGAAATTGAAATTTCAGCCGATCGCGGCCGTCAAGGTGGTCGTCCAAGTAAAAAAGGCAAGCCCTCGGGAGCTTTTAGAGACAAAAAGCGCGGAGGATCTGACAAGAAAAGAGGCGGTTCAGAAACCCGAGGAAAATTCCAAGGCAAGAGTCGTCGCCCTCAAGAGCGTCCAAAGGCAACCGGAACAGGTGGTAAACGCCGACGCCGCATGTAGTGCAGACCAGGTTTTAATTTTATCTTTTTTGGCGTAGCTTTTGCTTGGAATTGGTTAATTTTAACCCATTCACGCTATGAAAACACTCCGACTTTTAATATTGCTTTGGTTGCTCCCGCTGGGAGTGACTGGACAGGAAACTCAAGAAACTCAGGAAGACCCGGGAACCATTATCAATGGTATTGTCATCAATGACGCTACGGATAAGGTTTTGGAGAATGTCAATATTGTCAACCTCAACAAGGTTTTGGGCACTACGACTGATGCAGAGGGTGCATTTAAATTGCGCGCTTCAGTCAACGACACACTGTTTTTTTCGTATTTGGGATTCAGAAGCATCCGAGTGCGGGTGACAAATGATTGGCTGAAGTACGACCACATTAAGGTCAAAATGACCGAGTTAGGTATTGCTTTGGAGGAAGTTGTTGTCAAGCCAGTGCAACTCACGGGTTATGTAGAGGTAGATGCTAAAATAATTCCTATTTACGACGACTATCGCTACCGTATTGCCGGGTTTGGAGGGGGTTATGAAGGAGGCAATACCCAGCCAGGAGCGGTGACTAAGGTCTTGAGCGCTTTGTTTAACCCAGCGGATTTTTTGTATAATGTATTTGGTAAACGGCCAAAGCAAATGCGGAAACTAAAGCAAATGAAGCGCGATGATGAAATCAGAAATTTGCTTCAGTCCAAATTTGATCGAGAGACATTGATGGCTGTGTTACAACTCGAAAAAGCGGATATTGATGAAATTCTCAACAACTGTAGTTATTCTGTAGAGTTCATCAGAACAGCAAATGACTTACAGATTTTGGATGCCATAAGTGAGTGTTACGAAGAATACCGAATTTTGAATCGGGAAAAGAATTAAATCAATTTTGGAGACGGTCATCAACCATCAGCGCGCCTATTTTCTAGACAAAAACACATGGAGTCTTGAACGCAGATGTGCGGTCCTAAATGACCTAAAAAACACTTTAAAAAGCAACGAAAACCGCATCGAGGACGCCTTAAAAGCGGATTTTGGTAAGTCGGCCTTTGAGACCTACACCACGGAATTGGGGATGCTTTATGAAGAGATTTCCAGAACCAAACGGGGGCTAAGGAAGTGGATGAAACCAAAACCTGTGGCCACTAATTTGGTCAATTGGCCAGCGCAGAGCTATATACTCACAGAGCCTCTTGGTGTTAATCTCATTATAGGGGCCTGGAATTACCCAGTACTTCTTTTATTACAACCTGCTGTTTCGGCTCTTGCTGCAGGGAATACTGTAGTACTAAAGCCAAGCGAAAACGCACCACATGTTGCAGCACTTTTACAGGAACTGATCGACCAGAATTTTGATCCGGCACATTTGGCTCTCGTTCAGGCAGATGCCTCTGGCACAGAAAAGCTCTTGGCTTTGCCATGGGATCATATTTTTTTTACTGGCAGTACGCATGTTGGTAAGATTGTGTACCAAGCCGCCGCCAAGCAGCTGATACCCGTTACTCTAGAATTAGGAGGCAAGTCGCCGGCAATCGTCACACCGAGTTGTGACGTCAAGCTTTCAGCAAAGCGCCTGGTATGGGGTAAGTTTCTTAATGCCGGACAAACATGTGTGGCACCGGATTATGTGATGGTCCATGAGTCCATAAGAGTGTTATTTTTGAAAGCCTGCACTGCAGAAATTGAAAAAGCACAATATTGTTCCGGGAGTCATAATTACTGTCAGATCATCAATGACAGACATTGGGATCGATTGGTAAAACTTTTAGATCCGGATAAGGTTTTTTATGGTGGGACAATAGATCAGCAAAAAAGATTCATCCAGCCAACAATAATGACTGGTGTGACTTTTGATGATCCAGTGATGCAAGAAGAAATTTTTGGCCCTTTGCTTCCGGTAATGGGCTATCAAAATTTGGACGATGCCTTGGCATCCATTAAAGCCCTAGAGAAACCTCTTGCGGCTTACATTTTCTCTAGCCGAAAGGATGAGGTGCGCAAAATTCTAAGCGATTTGTCGTTTGGCGGTGGAGCAGTCAATGATGTTGTGATGCATTTGACCAATCCAAACTTGCCTTTTGGAGGAGTAGGGCAAAGTGGTCAAGGAGCCTATCATGGACATTACGGTTATTTGCGTTTCAGTCATCAGAAGAGTATATTACACAAAAATAATTGGTTTGAATTGCCACTAAAATATGCGCCTTTGACGGCCAAAAAATTAAAATGGATCAAAAAAATATTAAAATAATGAGACCGCTAAGAAACCTATTGACAAGTGAGCGCTTATCTGCCCAGACACGCATCAAATTTTTAATGCTGACACTGATGGTTTTTTGCGCCTCTATTTTAGAAGTTCAAGCTCAGGCCAGGTTCCAACAAGAACCTGATCCAGCCTTTTACCCGGAGCGCTCTGTTGTTGAGAATATTACGGCTTCGATTCCTTATCAAGGTTTTAACGAGTCTGAAGCTTATTTTGGGCAAGGTGAATACGAGATATTTTTGGATAATGTTGATGGTGTGTTAGATCGCCCGGTCATTGTTTTGGATGGTTATGATCCAGGAGATGGTCGCGATATTGGTGCCTTATATGCCAGCTTGAGTTACGCGGGCCAGAATTTGGCCGATGAATTGCGGGACCTTGGTTTTGATATTGTGGTTTTGAATGCACCAAATTATGTCACAAACGGTTTTGAGATTTCTGGCGGAGGTGACTTTATCCAGCGCAATGCAATGGTCTTAGTCGCCTTGATCCAAGCCATAAATGATCAAAAAGTTGGCCAAGAAGAGCTGGTTGTTTTAGGGCCCAGCATGGGCGGTTTGATTTCAAGATACGCGCTCTCTTATATGGAGCAGCAAGGTTTGCCTCATGAGACGAGACTTTTTTTGTCATTTGACGCTCCGCATCGCGGCGCCAATATTCCAATTTCGTTACAATATTTGATCAATTATTTTGCAATTGTAGGAGGTGACCCCATAGCTCAATCTACTGTAGATGTGGTGTTGAATTCTCCAGCGGCAAAGCAAATGCTCATAGATCATTTATTAGGTCATTTATTGGCAGGGTCTGATTTGGAGCAGGACCCTAATTTATTATTGCCTTCTGGTGCACCAAATTTTAGAGACGAATTCCAACAAGAACTGGACGATTTAGGATTTCCCCAAGAAGTCCGTAACGTCACCATGATCAATGGTGCTGTGGATGGAACGACAATTGGCAATCCGGGTATGGAAGTGGTCAATACAAGTTTGGAAATTGATGCACTCACCGATATTGATATTGCCTTGTATTTTACGCCCAGCGCAGGGCAAACCAATACAGTTACTGATGTGGCGACTTATTTTATTGGCATTCCCATTTCAACTTTTTCTGCCGATGCGGCGTCATTTGCCAGTTCCGATGGTGTCGACAGTGCGCCTGGTGGCACAGGGAATATATCAGCAGCCTTAGCGGGTGGTGCTGGCAGTCCAATTTTACAAGAATTTGTCGATGCCTTAAACCAAGATGAATACAGCTTTATTCCGACGATGAGCGCGCTGGCCATTGACTCGGATAATTGGCATGGTGCAGCGGACTTATCTGCCTCACCTTTTGACAATATCGAAGCCTCCACCACCAACTCGGGTCATGTGAGTTTGACTCAAAGTATGGCAGACTTTGCCATTACGGAAATTTTGGGCACCCTTGGTATTTCGGACCTTTTTAATGACCAATCGGTACGCGTTTTGAATCCAGCTCATGGAGTGATAGAAGTGCTTTTGGCTGAGGCTTTACGGGGCCAATCGATTCAAGGTGAGTTATATCAATTGGACGGTCGATTAGTCGCGCACAAGACATGGGAAAATGCCGGTGGTGTGTTAAGTTGGGCCCAAACAGGTCGTTCTGGACTATATATTTTACGTCTGTATCAGGGCAGAGAAACAATTCATCTGCGTGTTGTGATTCAATAAGGTTTTATTGATGATGATAGGGTTCGCCCTTAAGGATCGTAAAGGCCCGATACAACTGCTCTGTAAAAAACAAACGCACCATTTGATGGCTAAAAGTCATGGGTGATAAAGACAGCTTGGCATTGCTGCGCTGATAAACCTCGTCACTAAAACCGTAAGGCCCGCCGACCACAAATACGACTTGCTTCACTCCACTATTAAGTTGCTTTTGAATCAATTTTGAAAAGCCAACAGATGTGAATTGTTGGCCATTTTCATCAAGCAATATGACATGATCAGACGCCGTTAAATGCCCCAAAATAATCGATCCTTCTTGTTGTTTTTGCTGGTCTATGGTGAGGTGTTTGGTCTTTTTTAAATCAGGCAATACTTGAGCCTGAAAAGAGGTGTAGTGGTGCAATCGTTTGGTGTAGTTTTCGACCAGCTCACCAAGGGTGGAATGGTCTGTTTTACCAACTTGTAACAGGGTGATCTTCATGGGTCAAATATAAATAATATTATGGTTTTGTTGGGATCAAAGAACCATTGCCGCGCCGCACACAATTCCCTTACATTTTGTATTTTAGCCTAAATTCAACCAACATGATTTCTGACGCGCTGTTCCAGAAGGAAATAGAATTGATCATTGCCAATGGCTTACGCGAGGATATTGGTCCTGGAGATCATTCATCCCTGGCTTGTATTCCTTCTCGTGCAGAAGGAAAGGCGCAGCTGCTCATTAAAGAAGATGGATATATCGCAGGGATTGATTTTGCCCGTCAGTTGTTCTTGTCAGTGGATCCTAATATTGTTTTTAATGGGTTAATTCAGGATGGCGCTTACGCTGAATCTGGAGCTGTTGCCTTTGAAGTTGAAGGGGCAAGTCAGAGTATTTTGCGCACAGAGCGCTTGGCGTTGAATGCGATGCAGCGCATGAGTGGTATTGCCACAAAAACAAGAGCATACGTTGCGAAGCTCCAAGGCACTACAGCACAACTTTTAGATACGCGCAAAACGATACCTGGGCTGCGTTTAGCGCAAAAATACGCAGTCACCTGCGGAGGCTGTCACAATCATCGCATAGGGTTGTATGACGCTTTTCTAATCAAAGAAAATCATATTGAAGCCTGCGGTGGAATTGCCGATGCCATAAGCGCAGCTCGAAAATCCGCACCTGGAAAAACTGTCGAGATCGAGGTCGAAACCCTCAATGAACTGCAGTTAGCCCTAGCTGCAAACCCTGACCGCATCATGCTCGATAATTTTAGCGAAGCTATGCTCAGAGAAGCCGTTGCTGCTAACGCGGGTCAGTGTGAGCTGGAAGCATCGGGCAACATTACCGAACTTAATTTGCGTTCCATAGCCGAAACAGGCATCGACTTTATCTCAATCGGCGCGCTGACTAAACGCGTGGAACCCCTAGATCTATCGATGCGATTGGAACGCTGAGAACATGTTCAAGTCACGCAGGTTGCTTGATTAGCCTCATTTAACTAACCAGTACGGATCAGTTTGCGCCGAGCCCCCACACCTGTCGCTACAGATGTATAGGACGCGACGCAACCAAAACTCCGTTTCTGTCGGCGTAAAGCCAGTGTCCCGGCACGACGCTGACACCATCCAAACTTAAATCTACGTCACGCTGCCCTAGCCCACGCTTATCTGTTTTGACAGGGACGACGCCTAAAGCAAACACTCCCAAAGAAAGCGTGTCGATAATTTCGACATCACGAATCGCACCCACGATAACGATGCCGGCCCATTGATTGTGAATCGCTTTTTTGGCCAGGTTGTCCCCTAGCAGCGACCGCCTCAGTGACTGTTGACCATCGACGATAAGAACCCGACCATCCCCCGGAGAAGACACCGCTTCGGCAACGCAAGAGTTGTCTTCGTGGCAAGAGATCGTTGCCGCCGGCCCCGCGAAGCGCTCTTGGGTTCCAAAATGCAAAAACTGATAGGGCAGCACCTCAGCCTCAGGATAACTATCGGACAAATCGGGCGTCGTAAAGCTTATCGCGCTCATCGAGAGACTCAGAACCAATCGAGGGAAAAGCTGGAGAGTGTTTCAGCACCCTCTAAAATCATGCCCGCATGAGCCTTGCACCGCGGAAGAATACGCGCGCCATAAAACGCAGCAGTCGCTATTTTGCTGCGGCAAAAATCGACATTATCGTCTGCTGTAAGCTTAGCCTCCGCGACAAGAGCTGAGCGGGCCAACTGCCAGCCGCCAAATAGGTAGCCCGTTTGCATTAGGTAATCAAAGGCGCCGCCAAAGGCATTGAATCGATCAGAGCTCATTTGCCCCAGTAGGTGCTCAGTAGTAACTCGATGATCGGCTAGAGCGCTCGCCAGAGATTTTCCCAAAGCGCCTAACTCTGGGTGCGATGACTGCAATAGCTGCTGCGTTAGCTCGGCTATCTGAGTTTGCATGGCTTCCATTCCAGAGCCTCCATCGCGAGCGAGCTTGCGATTCACCAAGTCCACGGCCTGAATGCCGTTGGTACCCTCGTAAATGGGTGTGATACGAACATCACGCAAATACTGGGCTGCGCCGGTCTCCTCAATAAAGCCCATACCTCCATGAACCTGAACGCCCAGTGAGGTTAGCTCAACGCCTATTTCTGTACACCAGCCCTTAATGACCGGAATCATAAGATCAATACGCTGACGCTGCTCGCTCTTTACATCGGCTTCTGCGTAATGCGCTAAATCCATAGTTACTGCTTCGTTGTAAGCTAGCGCTCGCATCGCCTCGATTAAAGCCCGCATCGTCATGAGCATTCGCTTAACGTCTGCATGTTCAATAATGGCAACGCCACCCTGAACGCGCTCACGGGCATAGGCTACAGCTTTTTGATAAGCACCCTCGGAAGCTCCCACTCCCTGCAAGCCCACCTTTAACCGGGCTTCATTCATCATCGTAAACATGCAAGCCAGGCCGTTGTTCTCTTCTCCAACGAGGTACCCTATGGCGCCGTCCTTATCACCGTAAGCCATAACGCAGGTGGGACTGCCATGAATACCCAATTTATGTTCGGTAGAAACGGGAAATGCATCGTTGCGTTCACCCAAACTACCATCGGCATTAACCAAGTACTTTGGAACAATAAACAGCGAAATACCTCTGCTTCCAGCTGGAGCGTCGGGCAAGCGTGCCAACACGAGGTGGACAATATTGTCCGTTGCATCGTGATCACCCCAGGTGATGTATATTTTTTGACCGAAAATACGGTAGCGGTCGCCATCACGTTCGGCCCGGGTTTTTACTGGCCCCAAGTCAGACCCTGCACCGGACTCAGTCAGATTCATGGTGCCAGACCACTCACCACTATTAATTTTCGCGAGGTAAATTGCTTTAAGTTCGTCGCTGGCATGCGCGCTAATTGCTAAAGCGGCCCCCGAACTGAGAAACGGTTCTAGGGCAAACGCCATGTCGGCACCGTTCCAAATTTCTGAAGCGGCAGTGCCGTAGATCTCGGGCAGGCCCTGCCCTCCAGCATCGGCGTCGGCGGAAATACCGACCCAGCCCCCAGCACCCAGCTCTCGTATAGCCTCGCCATAACCCGGCGGTATGTTGACCTTGCCGTCGACGCAGGTCACCGGGTGGGTGTCACCCACTCGACGTAAGGGCGCAACAACATCACTACCAAGCTTGCCAGCCTCATCTAACAACGCAGTTGTTAAATCGGGACCGACACCCATCTCGCGAAAACGCTCCAGTGAACCCAGCTTTTCAGCGACATCGATAACGTCGTCAATAAGGAACTGCATATCGGCAAGTGGTGCGGTGTACATAAATTCTCCGTTCGTTTGTAATAGCGCCAAGGTCAGGAGCAATAAGAAACAGCGCCCGGCAAAGCGACTTGCTATGATTGTAGGCCCGGGTAGTGCTGTAGTGCCTTATTTGCACGAGAAAGAGCCGTGAAAGATCTTAATCGAATTGACCTTAATTTGCTGGTTTACCTTGACGTTTTGCTGCGCGAGCGCAATGTGACTCAGGCTGCCAATCATTTAGGGCTGTCGCAACCCGCAATGAGCAATGGCCTGCGTCGG
>ENA-OUOG01002706-OUOG01002706.1-marine-metagenome-genome-assembly--contig:-NODE-2706-length-17804-cov-8.735432_pt1 | contig 17804 bp, 15 predicted proteins | sample MGYA00248635_ERZ508505 | MGnify/ENA primary metagenome ERZ508505 (study PRJEB26176, sample SAMN06267871) | marine metagenome | isolation source: Saanich Inlet, British Columbia, Canada | place: Pacific...
GATATAGCGAGCCTTTTAGATGGGTGGCAACGCGGCATTATGGACGCAGTGGCACTGAAATTATCAAAATTTGGCGGTATTTCGGCGGTGCGCCGCGCCCGCGATCTGTGTCTGCATCTTGGCGCCAAAATGTGTATTGAGGATACATGGGGCAGTGATATCACCACATCTGCTCTGCTTCATCTTGGTATCTCAACCGAACCAGCGCGATTGATGAATGTCTGTGATTTATCAGGCTATGTCGCGCCGCGCCTTGATGCCAGCGCCCCCGCGCGCAAATTAGGGCGGATTGCCCCGTCAACACAAGTGGGTCTTGGTGTTCAGCCCGATACTGACCTGCTGGGAACTGCTGACCTGATACTGGATTAAACTTATGCGTAAAATACATACACAAGCCGAATGGATCGCCAAAGCAAAAGACGTTTTGCCAGCTGGTGGCTTTGGTAATTTTGATCACTCTATTATCATTGCCCGTGGCGAGGGTAGCCATGTCTGGGATGAAGATGGCAACGAATATATTGATTATCTGATCAGCTCCGGGCCGATGCTGGTTGGCCACAGCCATCCGGAAGTATTGGAAGTCGTTCTTCAGCAGCTGCCGAAGGGGATGACCTTTTTTGCCAATAATGCCCGTGGGATAGAACTTGCCGGTGCAATTTGTGAAGCGGTTCCTTGTTGTGAGCAGGTTCGGTTTGTCACCTCAGGCGGCGAGGCGGATATGTATGCCATCCGGTTGGCCAGAGCCTTTACAGGAAAGACAAAAATTTTGAAATTTGAGGGCGGGTATCACGGGATGAGCGCCGAAGCCCAAATGAGTCTAGCCCCAACCCGCCAAGTTAATTTTCCCCAGGCCATACCAGATAGTGCCGGCATTCCACAATCTGTCCGTGACGAGATACTGATCGCCCCGTTTAATGATTTAGCTGCTGTTGAAATGTTGTTGTCAGAGCATGATGATATTGCTGCGATTATTGCGGAACCGCTGCAGCGTATCATTCCGCCTCAGCCCGGATTTTTGGCGGGGTTGCGGGCGTTATGTGACAAATATCATGTGCTGCTGATTTTTGATGAGATTGTCACCGGCTTCCGTTTGGCCTATGGCGGTGCACAAGAACGATATGGCGTCACTCCTGATATCTGCACGCTTGGCAAAATAATTGGAGGTGGCTTCCCCTTAGCCGCGTTGGGCGCAAGTACAGAGATTATGCAGCATTTTGACAAAGCGATTGTTGGCGGTGATAAATGGCTGATGCAGCTGGGCACCCTATCAGGCAATCCGGTGGCGTCTGTTGCGGGCATCAAAACAATGGAGATTCTGCGCCGACCAGGCCAGTATAAGGCTTTGCGGCAGACAGGAAAACGCCTGCAGAATATGCAGTCTGAACGCTTGAATAAAGCTGGTATTGCCCATCAGATTGTCGGGGATGAAACTCTGTTTGATGTGCTGTTCACAAAAGATAGCTGCATCGATTACCGAAGTACAAAACATAACCAGCCCGCGCTGGCCGCATTATATAATCAAACCCTGCGTGAACAGGGTATTCTGAAATCACCGTCAAAGCTGTACCCGTCGCTGGCGATCAGCGAAGAGGATTTGCACAAGACAGAAGCAGCGGTGAAACAGGCGGTCGATGTGATATCACGTATCTGAACCTGATCTCTTTACGATTGTCAGAAACCATCAGTTGCCATGGCCAAATCCTTGAAAAAGAAGGGCGTGAGGCTGTTTTTGAACTAGCCAAAGCAAGAGGCCAGTGGGTTTTGAGCAATCCTTCAGCAAAAACAAATTATACCCAAATGTTAACCCTAGGTTCTTGTACAAATCCTGCCCCCCCGCAACCAATATTATCACATTATTACAATTGATTAGTTGCGGATAGAGAGCCACAATTCATCATACCTCAAACATTGAAGCTAATCAGAACTGCATAGGACGCAGGAACAAGCAGCTCGATACTTCGAACTCAGGGTTGCTGGGTTGGGTTGGTGATATAGTCAGTAATTAGCTAGGAGGGGGCTAGACTAGCCCCGTCCCTGCGCCTTGGATCGTGGTGATTTGATGGATTGCTTCAAGTAAACTTATATTACTATATTTTTATTTATAAGAATTCTTTGTCAGCATCATTCATCAGAAAATCCCGTATAATGGGATCAATGTTTGTACTGTTCATATCAAAAATACCTGTTGCTAAAACAGCTTCCCGAGATGTTATTTTTTCGGGTATTTTTTTCCAAATAGTTTGTGAGCTATAAGGCTCTAGACTTGGTTTTGCAGCAACTCCTAACGTCATTCCACGCAAGTACTGAACCTTTTGTCTTTGGGCGGTGAACAAAATGGTTTCAGACAGAAAACCATCTTCACTGAAAGCTTTTTCAACAATATAAATGCGCCCTTCACGATAAGCGGCAAGTCCGGCGTAGCGCGTTTTTTGGCGGATATTGGCGTCATAATCGTAAGCTCTCTCATAACTGTGTGAAACAATATATCCATCTTCTTCGCTAAGCCATACTAATGATCGCATAATTTTCCCAGGCCAACTAGGTGAGCAAAAATGGCTGAAGTAAAAGCCAAGATAGCGCCTAAGCATATTAGGTTCAGATTGAAAGGCCAGCGCCAGATGACGCATAGGCCCTTGGGTGTAAGGGTTAGACCCCGGCTGATAATTTTGTCTAAAGTCGTGATGATCCATCATCAGCTCTTCTTCTGAAACTGAAAAATAACGAGCCATACGAAACAGGTTATGCGCGGATGGCATACCGCCAGTGTTCAGGTAGCGATTAAACTGTTGGCGGTTAATGCCAATATCACGGCAAATTTGTGCAATGCTGTGATGACGGGAGCAGAGAAGTTTCAGATTTTTTGAAAAATCAGGGTGTTTATCCATAATACGGTTCTCTGATATACGCATTAATGCTTACAATCGCTTAATCATGTATAAAGTTGCTTAGTTTGTAAATTAAAAAATAAATTTCATCATAATTTCAGAATATGAGGCATTAGGATGAGCACACTCAGAAATTTTGATGACACCATCTGGATTGATTTACCAGATAACAGGCGGCTATCTGCGCGTTTATGGTTGCCGGAAACTGGCGGCTCGTATCCGGTTATCCTTGAATACTTGCCCTATCGAAAGCGGGACGGTACCGCCGAAAGAGATGCCACAACCCATGCGCATTTTGTCAAACATGGCTACGCCTGTCTGCGCGTTGATATTGCTGGCACAGGGGATAGTTATGGACAATTTGATGATGAATATTCTGAACAAGAATTAAGTGACGGTGAAGCGGTTCTTGCATGGATATCTAGCCAAGACTGGTGCAATGGGTCTATCGGGATGATTGGCATCAGTTGGGGCGGATTTAATGGTCTGCAATTGGCTTACCGCAGACCAGAATCCCTCAAAGCCATTGTCACCGTCGCCTCAACAACAGACAGATACGCTGATGATATCCATTATATGGGTGGCTGTCTTTTAAGTGATAATGCGAATTGGGGGGCAACAATGCTGGCCTATTTGTCACGGCCAGCAGACCCCTTATTACGGCCAGACTGGCGTGAAGACTGGATCGCCAGAATGGAACATATGCCAAACCTGACCAAGACTTGGCTGCGTCATCAAACCCGTGATGATTATTGGAAACATGGTTCTGTGTGCGAAGACTGGGATCGTATCACTATTCCTGTGCTTGCCATTACCGGTTGGGCGGATGCCTATGTTAACACCCCCGGATATTTGGCTGAACATCTGACGGGTCAGGCAAAGGCGTTGGTTGGCCCATGGGAACATCGTTACCCTCATATCTCTAAACTAGGCGCGGCGGATTTTCATTCTGAGGTTTTGAACTGGTTTGATCGCTGGCTGAAAAACAAAGATAATGGCGTGGAAACGCTTCCTGATTATCGCGCCTTTTGTAAAGAGTTCATGACGCCAACAAGACAGATGACACCACCAAAGGGGCATTGGATTGCTGAAGCTGAGTGGCCGTCACCGAATGTGACAGATCAGGATTTTTATATCAACGGCGATACCCTAGGTTCCGTGTCTGGCCAAGACAAAGTGATGATAAGCAATCCTGCCTATATTGGCATGGCAAGTGGTTATTTTTGCCCCGGGATGCGTTATGATAATGAATTGCCCGGGGATCAGGCTCAAGATGATGCGCTATCAACTTGTTTCGATATGCTGTTATCCGAAGATTTGGAACTCTTTGGTCAACCGCGCCTAAAGATCGCTTTTACTGTTGATCAACCCGTCGCGCAAATTGTTGCCAGATTATGTGAGGTAAATGACAAAGGTGTGTCGCAACGCATCACTTATCGGCCCTTTAATTTAACCCATTGGCAAAGTCATGAGACTCCGTCAGAGCTTATCCCCGGGGAGGTTTATCACGCTGAGTTTTGTCTTAACGCCTGTGCTCATCGGCTAAAGGCAGGCCATCGGTTAAGGCTTGCCTTGTCTACTTCATACTGGCCTATCGTGTGGCCATCACCGCGCCCGGTTGTTATTACGGTAGAGGAAAAGGAAGTCGTCCTCACTCTGCCTGTTCGGCACAGCGATAATACCATCCCAACTGCGCATCCGGCATCAGTTGATCGGATCATTCCGGATTCTGCCATAACCCTTCGGGAAGCTGATGGCTGGGCAAAGGATTATGAAGATGCGGACGGGACAGTTGTTCAAGAAAGTTTTGATGATTTTGGGCAAACTAAAGATCGCACCCATGGCATGATAACCAGCAGTTATGTGCATATGCGCTATGCTATTCACCCTCAAGACCCTTCAAGTGCTAATTTGAAAGTGACATGGAATTTTTCCTATCAAAGAGATGATTGGAAAGTTGAGATAGATACCTCAAGTCATATTCGTTGTGACCATGAGAGTTTCTATCTGCATCGTGAACTGCGCGCGACAGAAGGCGCAGGTAAATCCGAAGTCCTCGTCAAAGAATGGAAGGAAACCATTCCCCGTGGACTTCTCTAATCAAAACAGGGAGAGCAAGATGAAAATGGAATGGATCAAAGCACCTTTAGGGCGAAGAAAGTTTTTGCAAGGTTCAACCGCATTAGGTGCGGCTAGTCTTATGCCAATGGGATTTCTCCATCAGGCATGGGCGCAAGACAGCAACACGCTTAGAGTAAGAACCTATGGCGATGCCCCGAATATGGACCCAGCGCATAGTGTAGGTGTTGTTGAGGAAGAAATTCACGCCTCAATCTATAATAAGCTTATTCAGTATAAGCCCGGCCGGGAGTGGGATTGGCAGCTGGATGCCGCAGAAATGATTGAGCAAGTAGACCCAACACATATCAAGTTTGCGCTTCGCAACGATATCGGATTTACAAATGGTCATGGCGCCATGACCGCTGAAGATGTCAAATTCAGCTTTGAGAGAATTATTTCCGATGCAACAGAAAGCCCGAATAAACCAGATATGGGGCCATTAAGTCATGTTGAGGTCACGGGCGAACGTGAGGGCACTATCGTCCTAAATGAACCTTTTGCCCCATTATGGTCTATTGCTCTTCCTTATATTACCGGTAACATTGTATCGAAATCGGCAACGGAAGCGGCAGGTGGAAGAATTGGTTCAGACCCAGTTGCTGAATCAGGCCCTTATGTCAGAGCGAGCTGGTCACCAAAAGAAAAAACCGTTCTCAAGCGCAACCCAAATTGGCAGGGCGATAAACCCGCGTGGGATAATATCGAAATTTATCCGATTGATGATGAGAATACGGCTGAAATTGCTTTTGATGCGGGTGAATTGGATTTGACGCGTGTGTCATTAGGGTCAGTTCAACGCTATCGAGAAAATGTGCCAGATGGCGGGCGTCTGTTGGAAAACCCATCACTTTATTATGTCTGGCTTGGCATGAATCTAGACCACCCCAAGCTACAAAATAAAAAGCTGCGGCAGGCTATTCAGCACGCGGTTGATGTTCCGACATTGCTAGAAGCTGCATATTTTGGTGCTGCTGAACCGTCAACGGGCATCATCGCACCGGGGCTTGCGGGGAATCGTTCCGCTAACCTGATCGCTGCTGAGGCGAATATGGAAAAAGCCAGAGCGTTATTGGCGGAATCTGGTGAGACCAATGTGGTCATAGCACTAGATACGCTCAACAAAACGACTTACACCACAATGGCACAGGTCATTCAATCAATGCTGGCGCAAATTGGCATTACCCTTGAAATTAATGTGCTTGAATCTGGGGCGTTTTGGTCAAGTGGTGAAAACGAAGACCTGCAACTTGTGTTAAACCGTTTCTCTATGGCGCCTGACCCATCATATGCAACAGCTTGGTTCACCACGGAACAGGCCGGAATATGGAATTGGGAGCGGTTCCGTAACGAAGAGTTTGATGAGATTCATGCCATGGCGGCAAAGGAAACCGACATCAAAAAGCGCGATGCCATGTATAAAAGAGCGCAGGATTTGATGGAAGAATCTGGTGCCTATCGTTTTATCACGCATGAAGCTACCCCCATTGTTCATTCTTCGCGGGTTGTACCATCGCTTCGCCCTGATGGGCTATCCCTATTGCGTTATTTTGGGAAAGCATAATTAAAACATCTCGGACAAGAGGGGCTAAGCCTCTCTTGTCATTCCCGTTTTTAATTTTTATCATAGAACAGGGCTAGCATGATCACATACACAATCCGACGATTAGCGCTTGCGGCGCTTATCTTGTTTGTTGCCGTCACCGCTATGTTTTTAATGATAAGAGCGGTTCCCGGTGATCCAGTTAAAATAATGCTAGGGCCACGTGCAACACCTGAACTTCAGGCTAGTTTGACAGCAGCATTAGGACTTGATCAACCTATTTGGAAACAATTGATGATCTTCTATTCCAAAATGATGCAAGGAGACTTAGGCGTTGATGTCTTTTCGGGGCGATCAGTGACACATATCGTCATGCAACAGCTTCCCTATACCCTTGAGCTTATTTTTGCGTCGATAATTTGGTCTGCGTTGCTTGGCGTTATTTTTGGCGCTTACGCGGCGGCAAATCCCAACACCTTATGGGATCGCATGATTGCTTTCATTTCTGTCAGTTTTATTGCTGCCCCGGCGTTTGTTATCGCGTTGCTGTCGCTGTTGGTTTTTGCGGTTCAGTTACGCTGGTTTCCGGCCATTGGTGTTGGGGAAGGGTTCTGGAGCCGGGTTCATCATGTTGCTTTGCCAGCCTTTGCAATTGGATTGAGCTGGGTCGGGTATATTGCCCGATTGGTTCGTGCGTCCATGTTAGAGGTTTTAGGCGAACATCATATTCGAACTGCGAGAGCATTTGGGTTAAGTGAACGCCGTATCATTATGGTCTATGCGCTTCGCATTGCGATTTTGCCAGTAATTACGGTCATAGGTGTTGGAATGGGTTTTTTGTTAAGCGCGGCGGTTTTTGCAGAAATTGTTTTTGCCCGACCGGGATTAGGCAAGTTGGTCATCGATAGTATTACCACCCGAAATTATCCGGTTGTTATGGGTGCTGTCCTTGTTTCAACAGGACTGTTCGTTTTATCCACGGCGATTTCTGATATCGTAAATGCGTGGCTTGATCCACGTTCTAGGCAATCGTTATGAGCGATCCAATAACAGATAAAGAGACCAAAGTAAAAATGTCTGATCATCATCAATCGGAGTTATTAAAGATCGTCGGCGGGGTTGCCAAAAATCCGCTTGGGCTTATTGGCTTGATAATTGTTGGTGTGTTTGTTTTTTGCGCTTTGTTTGCAGTCTGGATTGTCCCTCATGACCCTGTTGGTATGAACATAAAGGATCGTCTTCAGGGGCCTTCTACCACATATTTTCTGGGAACAGATCAGCTAGGCCGAGATACCTTTAGCCGGCTCATCATGGGTAGCCAAGTTGCCTTGAAAGTGGCTTTGCCAGCTGTCTTTGGGGCAATGTTTATCGGCCTTACCCTTGGTATGATCGCTGGCTATGGGCCGCGCTGGCTTGATAATTTTCTGTCTCTTGTTTTTGATACTATTCGTTCATTTCCAACCGTCATGTTTGCCCTTGCGGTTGTGGCTCTTGTTGGGCCAAGTTTGCAGACAATTATTTTTGTTGTGATGGCAACCTCTATTCCCATTTATGGGCGTGTTGCAAGAACACAGACGCTGGCTTTGCGAAACTCGGAGTTTATTTTGGCTGAGCGGAGCATGGGGGCAAGTCTTTTCCGCATTTTAGGAATTCACATGATGCCCAATATCATTGGCGTGTTAAGCGTATTAGCGGCGATGGATATTCCAACGGTTATTGCCCTTGAAGCGGGGCTATCTTTTCTTGGGCTTGGCGTAAAGCCGCCAACCCCTAGCTGGGGGTCTTTGCTGAAAGATGGTTATGCTTTGATCCGTCAGACCCCGTGGCTGATAGTTGCGGGTGGTCTTCCCATCATAATCGCCACCCTTGGCTTTACCTTTTTGGGTGAGACGCTTAGGGATGTAGTTGACCCTAGATTGAGGAAAACCCGATGACCGCGCCGTTGCTGCAAATTGATGGTGTTACCATTGACTACAACACGAAAAAGGGAAACCTGCACGCGCTTCGTGATATTTCGTTTGATGTTAACAAAGGTGAGATTGTAGGAATTGTTGGTGAGAGTGGGTGCGGAAAATCCACCTTAATCTCAACCATTTTGCAATTGCTTCCTCAGAACGCGGAATGGAAAAAAGGGGCTATTAATTTTAAGGGTAAAAACCTTATCACCAGCAGCGAAAAAGAGATGCGCGATATGCGTGGCAAAGACATCTCGGTTATTTTTCAGGACCCTATGCAAAGTCTTAATCCGGTGATCACAATCGGACGGCAGATGGTCGATATTCAACATCGCAGCACCTCCCCCTATGCTGAGAAGTGGCAGAAGGCCATTGAAATGTTGAGTATGGTCGGAATAGCTGATGCAGAGACGCGTCTAAAACAACACCCTTTTGAGTTTTCGGGCGGCATGTTGCAACGCATTGCTATTGCCATGGCATTGATGTCTATGCCTGATTTATTAATCGCGGATGAACCAACAACCGCGCTAGATGCAACGCTTGAAGTTGAGATTATTAAGCGGCTCAAAGACTTGCACAAAGAGATGGGGTGTTCCATCCTTTTCATCTCCCACCATCTTGGTGTCATTGCTGAACTTTGTCAAAGAGTGGTGGTGATGTATGCTGGCAGTGTTGTTGAGTTTGGAACAGTGGATGAGATTTTTTTCAACCCCAAGCATCCCTACACGCGGCGGTTAATCGAATGCGACCCCGGTCATATCAAAGAACGCGCTAAGCGATTGCCCACGATCCCCGGAGAAATTCCAGACCTCACAGAAGCATTAGAAGGCTGTATTTTTCAAGAGCGTTGTTCAGAGTCTATAGCCAAATGCAAGACCGCCACACCGCCTTTGGTATCTTTGGGCCAGAACCATCAAGCGGCTTGCTGGTTAAACCATAATCAGGAGCCAGAATGACACTCTTAAGTGTATCAAATTTAAAAACCAGCTATGGTAAAACCAACGTTTTGACCGGGGTGAGTTTTCATGTTGATGAAGGTGAAACTTACGCTTTGGTAGGTGAAAGTGGTTCAGGCAAAACAACATTAATCCGTGCCATCGCAGGTCTGGCGCCGGCACAAGAAGGATCAATCCTTTTTCAAGGCCATGAGCTTCGCGGCTTATCAGATCGCAAGATGCGTCCCTTTAGAAAAGATATTAGCTTGATGTTTCAAGACCCCGTTGGCTCGTTATCGCCTAGGTTAACGGTTGGGGGATTGATAACAGAACCCTATCGCATTCAGGGGATGAACAATCGTGACCTTAATTCCGAGGCTATTCGGCTTCTTGAAATGGTTGGTCTGCCTGCGGATATGGCTGGCCGGTATCCCTTTCAATTGTCAGGGGGTCAGGCAAGGCGAGTTGGTGTTGCTCGTGCGTTGGCGTTAGAGCCAAAATTACTTTTGGCGGATGAACCAACGGCAGGGTTAGATGTATCTGTTCAGGGGGAGCTGTTAAATTTGCTTAATGATCTTCGGGATCAGCTTGGTCTATCCATGCTGATCATCACCCATAATTTGAATATTGTTAGGCATGTTTCCGACCGCATGGGCATCATGTATCTTGGACAACTTGTTGAAGAGGGAACAACCGAAGACGTGTTTCATCATTCCAAGCACCCTTACACGCGTGCGCTGTTGTCTGCTAGCCCGAAACCTGATCCGCACGCAAAAATGGATAGGATTATCTTGCATGGTGATCCGCCAAGCCTGTTAAAGCGGCCATCTGGATGTGAGTTTCGTTCACGTTGCCCCTTTGCAAAGGATATCTGCAAAGAGACACCTGAATGGAACGAAACGCATGGACATAAAGTCCGATGCTTTATCCCGTTGAGTTAGGGGGGGGGTATGGAAACAGTTTTCTATTATAATGGCAATATTTTAACCATGGATGATACCAATAGTCAGCCTGAGGCTGTGCTGACAAAAGGGGAGCATATATTTGCTGTCGGAAGTGAGGCCGATTTGCGGTCACTCCTGCCAAAGCATGCCAAAGAAGTTGACTTGAAAGGCCGTTGTCTTATGCCGGCCTTTATTGATCCTCATGGTCATTTCCCTGACACTGGTTTTGTTGAATTGTTTCGAGTGGATTTGTCCTCACCACCAAGGGGTGACTGCCTTGATATGGCTACAGCGCTACAACGCTTAAGTGAGAAAGTCCACACCACAAAAAAGGGCGAGTGGATTATGGGGGTCCTTTTTGACAATTTGAATATTAGTGAAGGCAGAATGCCAACTTTGAAGGAACTAGACCAAGTGTCTACTGATCATCCTATCTGGGTTTTGCATGCGTCTGGTCATAACGGGGTTGCCAATTCTTATGTTTTTGATCTGATGGGGATCACCCAAGATACCCCTGATCCTTTTGGTGGTCGCTATAACCGTGATCCTGAAACTGGTGAGTTCACAGGCGTCATCGAAGGCTTGGAGGCCATGCAAGACATGGGGCAAACCAATTTTTTGATTGATAACGACAAGTTCTGGCACGGGTTTCAAACGGCTCGTAATGAATATGTTACTCATGGGGTTACAATGGCACAAAATGCGTGGGTATCGCGGTCATTTCTTGAATATTTTGCGACTCTTCCTGCAGAAAAAGACCCTGGAATTGATCTGATGCTATTACCAGTCGGGGAAGAAGAACCAGCTATGACAAGTGGGGATAGCGCTGTAATTTGGCCAGATAATCCTTATTTTAAAATTGGCCCAAGAAAACTATTTACAGACGGTGCGTTCCAGCTTCAAACGGCTTACTTATCTCAGGCATATCACAAAGTTTTGCATCCTGATAAGCCACGAGGTGTTCCATATGTGGAAATGGAAGTTCATAAAAGTGAAGTGTTACGCCTACATCAGTTAGGATATCAGATTCATTGTCACTGCAATGGTGACGCTGGTGCAGATATGTTTATTGATGCGGTTGAGCAGGCGTTAATAAAGCACCCTCGCGGTGATCATAGGCATACAATTATTCATGGCCAGACCCTCAGAGAAGATCAGTTGGAGCGAATGGCTAAAATGGGGATGACAGTTAGCTTTTTTTCAGCTCATATCTATTATTGGGGAGATTTACATTTCGAAACTATTTTGGGTCCAGAACGTGCAGAACGGATTTCACCTGCAGCATCAGCACAACAGTATGGCATTCGTTTTACCATCCACAATGATGCCTCTGTCACTCCAACACGTCCTCTTCATCTTGCTCACTGCGCTGTCGAAAGACAAACCTATGGGGGAAGGATATTAGGCGAAGATCAGAAAATTAGCAGATTATCGGCTTTGCGTGCCCTGACAATTGATGCCGCATGGCAAGTTTTTGAGGAAACTAACCGAGGCTCAATTGAAAGTGAAAAATTAGCAGATTTAGTGATTTTATCAGAAAATCCTCTTAAAACTACTAAACCACTAAATGAAATTCGAATTCATCAAACTATCCGACGAGGCAAGATTGCTTATCAAGAATAATAATCTATTGTAGAATTATTCTGTAATTACTGATTTAACATCATTATGAAGATGCATTTTTATCAGTTCAACCTGATATACATGATGATTAATTAATTAATATTGTTAACTCTTTATGAATATTTTAATGGGGATAAATTTGTGGATACACGACAACCATAATAAGTATCAAAATTTCATTACCCTAACACGGAAAAACTGGATTCATTATTAACCAAACGATTTCGCGAATAGAATCCAACATCAATCTGTCTTTGGATATATGGCAATGTAAAAGATAGAGAATTAACATCATGATCATGCCAAGATTCCACATAATCCACCAGCGCAGTCATCATTTTGCCTGCGATTGGGGCATTCTTATATTGATTGCCACTACTTCCGCAAGCCATATAAAATCCATCCAAACAGGACCCCTGCGCGTTAGACCACTTAAATACCATACGTAGCCGTTGCCTGATCTTCTTGGCTATATCTGTTTTATCAATCCAAATAGGCGAAAGAACACGAAGAATATCAGCTGAGGTAACATCAGATACACTCATATGACCAAGAATAGGAAAGGACAGAATATCACTTTCATGCACAGATGATCCTATAATATCCTATAAAAACAAGGAATAAATAGATCACAAGAAGCAACAAGTTAATTTAAAGATAATAGAAAATGGCGGATGGGGTGGGATTCGAACCCACGATGGGCTCTCACCCATGCCGGTTTTCAAGACCGGTGCATTCAACCGCTCTGCCACCCATCCGTTGCCGATGTAATAGCACTGGATGGCAAATAAATAAAGCCACAATTTCAAAGAAGTTAACGATTATTTTAATTCTCTGTTTTTTTAGCGATTAGGCAAATAAGCCATTTGTCAAAATGTCTATCCTGGGTGATAATTAATCCCCTTTCAGATTTAGAATTTTCGTTCATGATAGAAGCACTAACCCTATCCGTCCCGTTTTTTGCCCTGATTTTTATGGGAATGGGAAGCCGGATGATTGGATTCTTTGATGATAGCGCGGCAAAACATCTATCGCGTTTTGCTTTTTTCATCGTCTTGCCGGCTTTCATGTTTATCAATGTCGCAAAAAGCGACGCTAGCGATATCCTGAATTGGGGATTTGTCTGGCGTTATGAATTATCAACATTGATCATTTTTCTATCCAGTGCAGGAGTAGGGGCTGTTCTTTTTCGCCTGACCACGCGTGAAAGCGGGGTTTTTGGGCTGGCTTCTGCTTATCCCAATTACGGCTATATGGGCGTACCACTGGCTATTATGGCGTTCGGGGCTGAGGCGGCTATCCCTATGGCTTTGATCCTGATGGCTGATACGATTGTTTTGCTGGCACTGGTCGCGGCGTTTGTCGCGCCACGACAGGGTAATCCGGCTATGGTGATGCTGAATATCATCAAAACCATGATCAGTAATCCGTTGCTGATCTCGCTAGTGTTCGGGGTTATTTTTGCCATGACTGGAATGCAATTGCCGGTCATGCTGGATAATCTGGTCAATATTATTGCTGGTGCGGCGGCACCGACCGCGTTATTTGCGCTAGGGATGACGCTGTATGGGCAACCTATCAAATCGGCTGTTGGGGAAATCAGCCTGATCAGTCTATGGCGACTTATTGTGCATCCGGTGTTGTTGATTGCTATATTTGCGCTGTTTCCGGGGCAGGATATGTTGTGGATAAATGTTGCTATTCTGAGCGCCAGCCTGCCTGTTGCCGCGAATGTTTACATGCTGGCGCAACATTATAATATTTATGTTGGCCGTGCCGCGACATCATGTTTGATCAGCACAATCATAGCTACTATAACCGTGCCAGTATGTCTTTATCTGTTAATAGAAGCCAAGATGCTGTTTCTGACCTATTAAAGCCATTTATATTGTCATTTCTTCGTATTACAGATACAAAATATGGTATAGGATTATGAAAAGAACACGCCATTACAGGAGATTTTCGGTGCACCGGATCATATTGACACTTGTCTGTATTTTTTCTTTCTCAACTGCTTATGCTGATGCGGATTTTGATAAGTGGCTTATTGATTTGCGAAGCGATGCGCTGGCAGATGGTATTTCTAGCAAAACACTGGATGCAGCTTTAACCGATATAGCTTTAATCCCGCGTGTGATAGAACTTGATCGTAGCCAGCCTGAATTCACATTAACATTTGCACAATATCTGGAAAGAGTGGTTCCAGTATCACGCCAGAAAAGAGCGCAGGCAAGGCGGGAAGAACATCGCGCCATGCTTGATGAAATTGGTGCCAAATATGGCGTTCAGCCACGTTTTGTAGTTGCGTTATGGGGCATTGAAACCGATTTCGGGCGAGTGCAGGGCGGCTTTAAGGTTATTCCTGCGCTAGTGACGCTGGCTTATGATGGTCGCCGATCCAAGTTTTTCCGTAAAGAATTAATGGATGCTCTCCACATCATAGAAGACGGCCATATTAGCGCCGCTAACATGAATGGAAGCTGGGCTGGTGCTATGGGACAAAGCCAGTTTATGCCGTCTTCTTTTCGGCAATATGCGCAAGATTATAACAACGATGGCAAAAAAGATATCTGGAACACACAGGCCGATGTTTTTGCTTCAGCCGCTAATTATCTATCCAGTGTAGGCTGGCGCAGTGATATGACATGGGGGCGTTTGGTGTCATTGCCGTCTGATGGTATTGCCAGCCCATCCAAAGCCATGACATTGCATGATAATAAAACCAAAAAATTGCTACCCGAATGGTCAAAGTTAGGCATTAAAAGCGCTGACGGTTCGGCGTTGCCAACCCGTCCATTAAATGCACGTCTGGTTATGCCGGATGGCGCCGATGGCCCGGCTTATCTGGTTTATGCTAATTACGAAGCCATATTGCGCTGGAACCGGTCTAATTATTTCGCCATTGCCGTGGGAACTCTGGCCGATAGTATGCGTTAGGGGCTATGATGCGTGTTTTTCATTATATTACGATTATTTTATTTGCATTGAGTATGGCCGGCTGTACCAATATTGAATTAGCGGCCACTGCCATAAAAAAATTGAATAAGGCTAATGATGGAACAACCGCTGATCAGCAAGCTCCGGCGCCCCATTATAAAATCGGTAATCCTTATGAAATCTTTGGCGTTTGGTATTATCCTGAACGTGATCTGAATTATGATCAGACTGGAATTGCGTCATGGTATGGGCCTGCTGATGCGGGTAAGCCAACCGCCAATGGTGAGATTTTTGATCCAGAGCTAATATCAGCTGCACATAAAACCTTGCCGCTGCCATCGGTTGTGCGGATCACTAATCTAGAAAATGGCCGGTCGATTGCGGTTCGGGTCAATGACCGGGGGCCGTTTGTGGCTGGACGCATTATTGATTTATCCGAAGAAGGCGCAAGGGTGCTGGGGTTTCGGGATAATGGCGTTGCCAGAGTCAGGGTGCAAATACTAGTCGAAGAAAGCTTGCGTATGGAACGTGAGGCAAAGAACGGCAATTTTCCCATGTTGAGTGAGTTGGAAAAACCGGAAATGCCATCAGCTGAACCGGCCATTATCCCGGTTAGTGTGTTGACGCTTGAAAATGGCCAGACTATTGGCGGTGGGGATAATAATCAGTCAGCTATTGATATCATTAATAACTCACGGTCAGCCAATCTGCTTGAAAATCAGGCGTTATCAACAGAAATATGGATACAGATCGGCGCCTTTCGAAACAAAACAAACGCCGAAATGGTTCTCAGCCGTGTGACTGATATAACAAGCGGTGAGATATCAATCCTTGATGATGGTGTAGATACGTTACACAGAGTACGCTTAGGCCCGTTATCTTCGGTTGAGGAAGCTGATATGATCTTGCTATCTGTTATCGATAGAGGCTATCAAGGCTCAAAGATCATCCTCGAATAACCATATTGTCACCATAACCGTGCCGTATACCGTTATTATGTTTTGAATACAGATTGAATATGTAAAGGGTAGTCATGTCCAAATTAGCTAGATTATTTACTGCATTAGCGATGTCTATCGCTATTATGCTTCCATCCATTTTTGCACGCGCTGACATTATGACGTCATCCGAATATGTCATGATCATGGATTACGATACCGGCGATGTTCTTTACGAAAAAAATGCAGATCAGCCGATGAAACCGGCATCCATGGCTAAGATTATGACGGTCTATATTCTGATGGAACATCTCAAACGCAATGATCTTACTATGAGTGATGCGTTTATTGTTTCAGAAAAGGCGTGGAAAAAGGGCGGCTCCAGAACCTTTCTTGAGCCGGGTAGCAAGGTTAAAATTGCTGATTTGTTGCGCGGGATTATCGTGCAAAGCGGTAATGATGCGGCGATTGTAGTCGCAGAAGGTCTGGCCGGAACCGAAGACGCTTTTGCACAGATTATGACCCAGAAAGCCGCTGAATTAGGCATGACAAATACGGTTTTTGGTAATTCTACCGGCTGGCCGGATGATGTGACAACAACAACAGCTCGTGATCTGGCTATTCTGGGGCGTTCCATTATTTCTGAGTTTCCGGAATATTATCCGATGTTCGGGGAAAGCAGTTTTACCTATAACAAAATCACCCAACCAAATCGTAATCCGTTAATTTACGGTGTGGCTGGTGCAGATGGTTTGAAAACAGGCCATACCGAAGAATCCGGATACGGGCTGGTCGGATCAGCACAGCGTGGTGATCAGCGTGTGGTGATGGTGCTAAATGGCATGTCATCTATTAAAGAACGCAAAAACGAAGGCATCCGGCTGATGGATTTGACGTTCCGTACATATAAAAAGCAAACCCTGATCAATGCTGGCGATATTCTGGGATATTCATCGGTCTGGATGGGACAGCGCGGTGTTGTACCATTAACCGTAGACGCGGATATATCCAAAGTGATGGATAACGCCGCCGCAGAAAGCGTGACCAAACAAATGGATTGGCCGTCCTATATTTCAGCCCCTATCACGAAGGGGCAGGAATTAGGCCGTTTGACTTTAACTATTTCCGGCAAGGATTATTACTATCCGCTGGTTGCCGCAGAAGACGTGGTTGATTTGTCTTTTTACAGATATCCGGGGGCGTATATTCATTATCTGATTTTTGGACTTGAAAACAAGACTGTGAATAATGAATAAAGGCGTTTTCATCTCACTAGAAGGCGGTGAGGGGTCTGGCAAATCAAGCCAGATCAACTTGTTACGCAACTGGCTTGATCTGATCTGGCCGCGACCGGTTATTGCCACGCGTGAACCGGGCGGCACGATTGGTGCCGAAGAAATCAGGCAGTTATTAGTAACAGGCAATCGTGATCGCTGGGATACGGTGGTAGAAGCCTTGCTTATGACCGCATCACGGCGTGATAATGTTGTTCGCTTAATTAAACCGGCACTTGATCGTGGTGAAGCGATTATTTCTGATCGGTTTTTTGATAGTACAACGGTTTATCAAGGTATTGTCGGCGGCGTTGATGCTGATCTGATTGATACTCTCAATTCACGGTTTCTGGATGATATAAAGCCTGATATTACCTTATTACTGGATATTGATCCGGCTATTGGCCTGGCCAGAGTGCAAAACCGTGAAGGAGATGAAAACCGGTTTGAAAGCAAAGGCATGGCATTTCATCAGCAAGTCCGGCAGGGTTATCTGAGTTTAGCGCAGAATAATACTCAGCGTTTTATCATTATTAACGCGGATCAGGACGAAAATCAGGTGCATAAAGACATTATTGCGGCATTAACCCCACGAATAAAGGCAATTAGTGGAACATGACTTCTGCACAGATGGATGACCTGCAATATCCTT
>ENA-OUOG01002707-OUOG01002707.1-marine-metagenome-genome-assembly--contig:-NODE-2707-length-17804-cov-4.420996_pt1 | contig 17804 bp, 25 predicted proteins | sample MGYA00248635_ERZ508505 | MGnify/ENA primary metagenome ERZ508505 (study PRJEB26176, sample SAMN06267871) | marine metagenome | isolation source: Saanich Inlet, British Columbia, Canada | place: Pacific...
ATATAATCCTGAGCGAGTCTGTCCATTGCGGTTTCTTTTTGTAACGTCTGAATCATTGTACAATTTTTTAAAGTTTTCACCACCTTTATCTAAAGCGTTTGATGTTGAACCCATCATACACTTACCAATAACTCTGCTACCTAGCCTTAACGTTGTTTTAGTTACACGCCAGTTGTTTAATATATTGTCTGGCTTTTCCCACTTACCAGATTCGTCGTGTACTAACAGTTTTAGTTTTTCACCATCATAACTGTTATCACCTGTGTTTTTCCAGTCAATAGTTGTATCTAGACCTTCGAGCTCTTCTCTTTGCTCGCCTGATTGTATAGACTTTCTTGTTAACTTAGACGCTGGAACTCTATACGCTAATTCTGTTTTTGGACGGTCCATACCGTCTTGTATTGGTTTAAAGAAAAAAGGATAGTTTATTGAAATTGGTACAACCTTATCTGTAAACATTTTTTTCGCATCCCCACCAGATTTGGACAATATCCCAAACCGTGCGTCGCTTGATATTGTAGCCCAGTTAACGGTTTCAGCTGATGCCATAAACGAAAAACCTGAACGTCTGTTTTTGAGATAGCACATTCCATAACTTCTGGAGTCTGCTTTGCAAGCTTCCCAGAAAATGAAGAAAAGTCTGTTTGCTTCTCTAAACTCTGGTGCCCCAACATCAATCTTGGTCCACTGCAGGTACATGTAATTAGTACCAGTAATGTAAGTAGCCACATCTTTATTATAGAACCAATGGCCTTCTTCACGTCTTCTGAATTCTTCATCTATATATGGTTCCCATATTTCTTGGAATTCTTCTGGATAATTCTTCCAATCAAATATGGTTTTTATTTTACTTAGCTCTTTTGGATAATCGGCTTTAACCCATTTATTCTCCCCTTTAACTAATTTAGTTGGGGCTGGCGGTAATGCTATCTTAAGGTTTTGTATTTCGTATACTTCACCTATTTGCCCGGTTTTACTTATAACAACAATATCCTCTTCTTTGTCATAACCGTATTTCCACCGCTTAGCTTTGTTAAATCGCTTTAGCTTGTTTATTTTAATAGGCTCTATAACCTTATATAAAGTTTGCTGATACATTACTTACTTCTTTTTTCAGCAAAGCCTTTAAACGCTTCTTTTTTTTCTTCGCGTGGTTTATTCTCTAAAACCGCTTTTTCTTCTTGTATGCGGTTTAATATTTCAAAGGCATCAAATATGGCGAGCTTTTTGGTAGCCGCGGCATTTTTTAATCTATCAGCAGACACATCATCTTCCGTATTGGTGATGATTTTTTCTTCAGCTACTTTAATTAGCTCATCAACTGCTTTGTAGCCAGCTTGGATTATACTCGACTTCGTCTCCTTGATATTCATATTTAATTGAAATTGAATTGGTAGGCACACGATACATTCTTTCTTTTTCTACAATAAATTCGTATTCACTCGATGGCGTAAAACCAATCAAAGTTCCTGCTTTAATACCATTCTTTTCCAATGCTTTATCCGCATATTTCATAACGCCTATTAAAGGTTGCTCGTTATTGGTATCAAATTTATTTTTAGATTTTAAAGGTTTTACAAAACAAAACCCCTTAGGTGCGTGCCATTTGTCTTTACGCTTATATAAAAAAATTTGGTCAGTCGTTATAAAGTATTTGTCTTCTTCAAAATAACTTGATGAATTCTTTTCTTTACCACGAACATCGTACCACCTGCGAAAAACATTATGATGAACGATTACTTCGTCACCTTTTTTAATATCTGTTTTTTCCGCAAGTGGCGTTTCAAGTACAATAGCATTCCTGCTAATATACCTGTGATCTGATATTTCTGTATTTAATATTAGTTCGCTATCGCCAATTTGTTTTTTGTTATTATAACGTTCTTCTTTTGGCTCAACTATAAAACTAAAAATGCTTCGCATTAATATTCTAAATTATACTCAACCGCTACTGCCATGTTTTTGTTAAAATCTTTCCAAGGCAATACTTCGTTGTTTTTCTTAATATAAATACTGTATTTATTTTCTTCCTCAACTATATCACAAATAGTATGCCCTCCGTAGACCTCTTGACCTACGGAGTAATGCATAGCTTCATTTTTATAGTCTCTCCCGATACTAATCTTCCTTATCAGATTCATCTTCGTCCGGGATTGCCACATAAGTTCCATCTTGAATATTTACGGATACTTTACCGTATTCTTCTTCAAGCTCTTTTTGAAACTTTTGTAATTGTGATTGGATGTCAGCGGTTTGGTGCAATAGCCCGTGCTTTTCTGTTTCAAGCTGGCCTAATTGCATTTGTGCTTGGTTTAAGGTTTGTACAAACCCTTGCAATTGTTTTAATTGCTCTTCTGTGATTTTTGCGTCGTTAGACATAATTTAATTTAATTTAATTGTTAATAATTATTCCGCAGTTGGCAACTGCTTAGTTACACTTGTAGGTGTAATTTTTTCTACAAGTTGGGCATCTAATCCTGCTTTGATTGCGTCAACATCTAAGTCGCTTGCTTCAAGCCAACTTTCTACAATTTCTTGTGTAAGATCCTCAAAAGCTGTATAATCATCCGCGTCTGGTGCCGCTACTGTTTGTGTTCCAATAGAATTAACTGAATATTCCACAGGATTATCTTCTGCGTCATTTACAGAAGTGGTAGCTGTAAGACCCCAGTGAATATTGTATACCACATCAGTAAGACTATCTTGCGACGGGTAAGTATCGAGGGCGTTAATGCTCCAAGAATATGTATTTGCCATTATTATTTTTTGTTTTATTAATTTATATATAATTGCATAATGTTATTATTACACAATAGTTTAGGTTTTTATTTTCTTAAGCGCATTCGTTTATCGTGCGCGCTAATGATAAATTCATAGGATACAGGGTGTTTTCACTTCCATCCTGCTTTTCTATTTCTATTTTTATATATTTAGGCGGAGCTACATTATTAATGCTAAAAAAGACTCTATAATTATTCACAGAATAAGTGCCGGTATCTTTTAGTGTCCATGGCCCTGATACGCTATCTGCTGAAAAAAGTTTTACTGAATCTATACCAGGGTCGCCGCTGTCAGCGTGGTCTACCTGAATATAGCTAAAAGTGTTTAATCCTAATTGCATTTCGTCCAAAGGCAAGTCTACTTTCCATATAGAAGAAGCTGAATTACCGTCTCCATACGTGGCATCTGTAAAAGTTATTACATCATCTACTAGTATGCCGCCGCAATCATCGTGATAATTTCCTTGGTTATCACTTATGTTGTAAGCGCCTGATTGATGCACGAAATACGGAGGCTTTATATCTAGCACATCTATATGTAAGCATATTGTGCCTATAGTGGCTCCATACCTTGCCATTTTAAATTTAACTTCTGACTGTATTTCTGGTAAAGTCATTTCAAAAGATCTAAGCCAAAAGTTTTTATTAGGATAGCCAGGACTAGATACTTCCGCGTAAACATACTGCGAAGATGTACCATCCCCGTCTGTTGTTAACCCTGTTGAACCAGAGGATGTTCCGCCAGAGTCTAAATTCCATTTAAGCGCTGTGCCTCCTACCGCTAAATTACTAAAAGATACACTTGTATAGGCACTGGTATCGGCAGAGCTTGTCTGAAACTCTTCTCCGGAAATAAACGCTAAACCATTAAAATTTTGACTATAATACTGTGTGCTGTTATATGACAATTCTAAGGAAAAATTATCAATTTGGATGTCACCGGTGAAGCTAGAACCTGATACATAGTGCCAAACAAATCTTACCCTCATGCCAGCATAACTGCTCACATCATAAGTTATATCTTCGTAAGAGTTAGTTGTATACTGGCCTGTTCTAGTGAGTAAACAACCCGACAACCCTGTCGTTATTATACTATAATCGTAAAATTCAGATAATGCGTGAGGTGCTGTTTGATTAACACCTGTACCTGCTTCACCTAACTTAAATAAAGTTCCAGTCTGCGGTATTGTTCCATTTGCAAAACGAGTGTCAGGAGCGTTAGAAGCCCTGCCTAATTCTACGTTTACTTGAGAAACTTTAATTTCTCCGCTACTTGGTAAAGGCATCTAATTGTTTTTTAAGTTCATCAATTTGCTTTTGCTGTTCTTTTATAGCTTCAATAAGTACTGCTGTAATATTCCCATAAGCTACAGACTTCATTCCTTGATCATCTTCTCTTACAACTTCTGGTATTACTTCTTCAATCTCTTGAGCGATAACACCAATACTTTTTTCTGTACTATCAATTTTATTATATTCAACACCACGCAAAGCTTTTACTTTGTCAATAGCGTTATCTATAGTTTTAATATTTTCTTTTACACGAATATCAGAATATGCTATTACATCGCCTGTAGCTCTAATAGTGCCTGAAACATCTAACTTATATGCAGATGGATTACTTTGGCCAATCCCGACGTTGCCTCCATAAGGATTTATAGCAATATTTCTTCCTGTTGTAGCTGCGTTATTAACCCCTTGTATTTGTTGTACGCCGCTGGTACCTGTGCTTACTGTAAGTTTAGCATCATATGTGCTTGTTGATTTTACAGATAACCCAGCTCTAGATTCTGTATTGCTAAGGTTTATAGCGTATGTACTATCTGTTCTAAACACAGTTAGCTTTGCATCAGGGTTTGTATCTCCAATCCCGACGTTGCCGTCTGCTTTTATGCGTAATCTTTCTTGCGTATTAGTTCCTATAGAAACAAAAGATGTGCCTGGATTGTTTAACTCATTAACATGCACGTATGCAGCGATGTTACTGTCATCCGAAACGCCCATGGTTACAGCTCTTGATGAACCGCCGTTGTGTGATATAAATGCCGATTCCGTGTTTATATCACTATAAGAAGGAAAAGCACTAGAGGCTTTTGCTAAAAATAAAGTAGAATTTTCACCGAATCTTTGCTTGTCATCATTTACGTCTAGAGAGTATACAGGATCTGCCGTTCCAATACCAATTTTACCGCTGCGTAAAACCATGGTTTCTGTATTACCCGTAGTTTCAAATGCCATATAACTTACGCCACCGCTGCTGGATTTTAATTTTAAGCCTTGGTCAAATGAGGTACTGTTATAAGCGCCTGCTCTAATCACCCAATCATTTTGATTTGCGGCATACGCTATAGGTGTTATATAAGCACTACCGTTGTATATGTGAAGTTTTTCTTGAGGGTCTGTATATCCAATCCCGACGTTGCCGCCATTAAAGTAAGAGCTTGCGTTAGCGTGTATGTAATTAACTATAGTACCGCCAGAGTTTCTGCCAAGTATTATAGATTGATTATTTCCATCAAAATAAAATCCAGAATAATTAGCACTATTACTATCATACCTAGAAGCCCAGCCATTAGCTATAGCTTTTCCAGAAATACCAACACTGCTAGTTACGCCTGCATTTGTATAAAGTATACCCGATACTCTTGCGTTTCCACTAACATCTAGTTTTTGCACAGGACTAGTCGTACCGATCCCGACGTTGCCAGAACTATTAATTCGCATTCTTTCAGATGGGCTAAAGCTAGAATTAGAAGTATCAAAAGTAATTATACCAGTTCCAGTAGAGTTATTTCTTTCAAAGCCTATATTAGAAGCTTCCCCCGTGTAATAATCTGAGATATAACTTCTTTGAAGAGTTCCAGCAGCGTCAAATCTAATCCTAATATCTCCAAGGTCTCCGCTCCTAGCTCTAACTGTTAAACCGGTGTTTGCGGATATTGTTGTTCCGCCAAATGCACCATCACCACTAACGTCTAATTTGTAACTAGGACTAGTCGTCCCAATACCTACGTTGCCAAATCGCTTAATAACCATTCTTTGTGTGCCATCAGTAAAAAACTTTTGACCAAAGAAACCGCTATAAGTTATTCCGCCCGCCTCGCTGTTTCCAGCATTAGACATACCGTATTGCGCAATTGTTGTACTATTAAAACTAATAGAATCACTAACGTTAAAACCTATTTTTCTCCCTCCGGCAATATTAGCATCAGCAATTTCTATATTACCTCCGCTTACAGCTAACTTTTGCCCGGGGCTAGTCGTTCCAATCCCCATGCGCCCGTTAGCCTCATCTAAATATACAACATCTGAAACTGTAGTGTTTCCATCACCAACCCATATTTTACCAGTTGGTAAGTTAGGCACGTCGTTTGATCTCAATATAGCTGAAACAACAATGTTACCATCCGATGATGTGCTAACTCTACCGACCTGGCCTACGTTTTGTATTAAATTAGTAGATCCAGTTGGTTTAGTTAAAGTAAGTCCTCCACCTGATTTTACATATATAGTATCGTTTTCTGTAGGTGTTGCACCGTCTATTGGTGAAGTTATTAGGTTCTTAAGCTTACCTGTTACAATTGCAGTACCTTCCCCATTAATAGCTAGATCTTGAGTAAGTAAACCAACACAAGGCATTTTAGCCGCATCACCAGCATCAGCTAAACCAATCTCTAATCTTTCACTAGCACCGACACTACCTATTATGTATACTGGGTCACCTTTTGATAAAGCCGACCCTTCTAAATTTTTAACAAGTATTTCAGTTCTTGAAGCTGAGCCGGCTGTAACGTCGCCTTGATCTATCCATTGTGTACCAGCAGAAACTTTGCTTAAAATTTGCCCGACAGACCCTTGAGAATTTGTAGAATCATATAGCTGATTTTCTAGACGAAAATTGCCAGCCACGTGAAGTTTTTGTTCGGGGTTTGTAGTATTAATACCCATATTACCCGATGAGTCAATGCGTATTTTTTCTCCGGTAGTGCTATTTACAATGGTAAAAGTCTCACCCAAAAAACTCATTACCCGGCTTGAGTTATGTCCAATATACCCACTGTCAGCATCAGATTGCCCAGTAGAAGATATTTGTATATATGCATTAGCAACTCCAGATTCAAATTTTCCTACAGTGGCAAAAGCCCCGCCGCTCTTAGCATAGAATGGGTAGGTTAATGAGCTAGATGTTCCAATGCCAACTTTGCCATCTACTATTAAATCTGTGGAAGAACCATCGAAAAAGCCATCTGAAAGAAACTTCGGCATATTATTTTATTTTATTTTATTTATTAAATTTGCGTTGCTAATAACTTATAATCACCATCTGTAACTGCATTCGCAAAATCTACTGTTATTGTACCTGTTGTGGGGCGCTCAATATCAGCAAAAACAGTTTCATAGGTTGGTGTCGCATCTGAAATATCTACAATTTGTATAATTAAATCTTGGGTTGCGAGGCTGTGATTAATTGTATATTTATTTGATGACTTAGTTACAGAAGTAACATTATCTGCTGTGGGTGAGGCGTCTACAGTTAAAGGTATTTTAATTTTACCCCCAGGCGCTCCAACAGCTTGTAATATTTGATGTGTACCAGAAGTATTTGTTATAGTCCAAGCATCTTCGCTTTCATCCCAGAATAAACTAACATTAGTGTCGTCCCCTCTCTCAATTTCAATACCCGCGTCTTCAGTAGCTGAACCTGTAGCATTGCTATTTAAAGTAATAATATTATCAGCAAGGTTAATAGTTTCAGTGTTGATTGTAGTAGTAGTACCTGAAACAGTGAGGTTAGTTACCGATAAGGTTTCTGTGCTTGGGTTATATTTTAAAGTACTATGAGATAAACCTTCTTGTGCTCCTGTTGCGTTTGCTACTGTGGTAATAAATCTATCTGCATCTGCACTATCTGAAGATATAGTTTGAAGCGTATCGGTGTTAGTGTCAGTAGTAAATGTAAGATTGCTCTGCATAAAAGTTTGCAGCACGCTTACATCCATTCTTTTTATAGCACCACCGTCATTAATTACAAATTCATCTGTCGCTGCTAAGCCGCTTGTTAATTCAGTTTGCCCAGTAATAGCTGCTACTGTTAGTACAGTTGCCCCATCACCAGTGGAGGTTACATGGCCTGTATGATTCGGATGCGTATAAACCGTATCTGTCCAGGGCACATTTACAAAAGCTTTTTCAGAATCTAGCTCAACCGGGTAATTTTTATTATTTTCAGTATAGCCTATTTGTATGCCACCACGTGTGCCATCAGCAGCTAAAGGTAATACGTAATTATTAAAGTTTGCACTTACCCAGCTTTCAAAAGCGAGAGCTTGATATGCGTAAGTATCCGTGGTGTCTACATCAGTAGATATATAAACTTTTTTACCAGCCCCGGATAAACCCGTGCTTACGGTAGTATTAAAGTATAGCTGCCCCTGGTTGCCTACAGCCGCGGCCACAGGAGCACTGGACGTATTATGAAGCTTTACGTTTTGTATTTCGTTGCCACTAAGATTTATATTATGTAAAAAAGGTATTGCCATAATTAGTTCATGTATGCTTTACCAGTTTCAGCACCGGTAAATGTTATAGTTAAGTTATTGGAGTCTGTATATGTTACGTCAGCATAGCCTTTTTGTCCCGTTGACAATACAACTGTTACTGATGGAAACTTATTTAAATTGTGAGCTACTTCCCAAGTCGCGGATGCGGACCCTTGAGTATGGCTATGATGTTTATCACCTTCAGCAAATATTGCTAAGCCATAATGCTTATCAGCAATAAAGCTTCCTTGATTTGTTCTATTAGTTACTGTAACAGTAAGATAATCTGAAAGTGTTGGATGATCAACAACTGATGCTACATCAAATAAACCAAAGTTAGAATAATCATCTAACCTTACTATTACTATTTGCTTGCTTGCATAAGTTTTTAAGTATTCCGATACATTATTACTATTAGCATCGAATTTACTTAATACAAAGCTTGTTACATTATCAAATGTATCGCCCGGTGCTATAGGGTCAAAGCTAATTGTTTGAACGTCGCGCGAGCTATCTACAAACTTAAAATTAAATTGCGTAGCAATCCCAACAGCATTAGTGCTTCTGAGAAAGCCTGCAATATCTTCTAGCTTAAAGTTTTTAGTTATTGACCCAGACGAATCAGTACCTATTACCTTGTCGTTTTTGGTAACAACAGTATCTCTTTGATAAGTACTTATTCTTGCCATTTAATTATTGTTTGTTTTTTCTAACCGCAGAGCCAAAGAAATATCCGAATATAGAAAGTACTATACCCTCTGAAATACCTATTAAATGAATCCATACTTCTTTATTAGATTCTGGTATTTGCAAATATACAATAGCGTATATAATAAAACAAAAAGCAGCAAGTCCTACAATGCCCGTTAAATTAAACATTAAATCAAACCCACCTGTTTTAGCTTTTTCAACTTCCCGTCTTCTAGCTGAATCACGATCTGCAACTTCAAGCTCATATAATTGTACAAGCTCTTCGTGCATTTGCGCTTTCTCTTCCGGTGTAATTGCTGGGTCGTTGTCAATTAAATTTTTAACAACGCCTAATACACCGTTTTCAGGTAATGCGCCAGAAACAAAGCCAGGAAGCTTTTTTAATATAAACTTCCCAACTTTAGTTTCATTAAATTTTTTCTTTGACATTAGCCTCGCAATCCCGGTAGTAACGGTTTTTTACCACCCGCTATTTCTACATTTTTTTTATCCTTCTCGCTAAATGGGCTATCACAAACTTTACTATGACTCCCCATCTGCATTGCGTATCCTTTTGTTTTAAGGCCTCCGCCCTTCTTACTTCCTCCTGGCATAATTTCTATTTTTTATATTTTTTTCTAAAAGACATTTGCATTGGCATATCAAACTTCTCGCCAATTCTTACTGTTTGTGCTTGTTTTAATTGTTCTTGCGCTTGTCTTAAGTTACCTTTAGCAGCTTCAAGCCCTCCAGGCATTGCTTTACCTCTACGCGTTTTGCGTAATTGTCTTCTATATTCTCTTTCAGAAACTTTAAGACCTCTTATATTTTGACGTCTTTCGTAAGGTTTTAGTGCTTGCGTCCTTTTGCCTTCTTGTCGCGTAGTTTCTTTTTTGGTTTCAGCGGTTGAAGGAGCAGATGGCTTAGATTTTGGCAATGTTTCTCTGCTACTATCTACCCCTTTACTTTTTAGCCCGCCAGATGCTAATGATACTTTTTCGCGTTTTTTAGATTTAGGTGTTGTTTTTTTCTTTGTAGTTCCAGCTCCACCGCCATAAGTATATGTCACTGTTCCATCATCTCTTCTTACAGGCTGTCTGTCTAATGGTCCTACGGTATCCCCCCTTGAAACGTTATAAGCGCTCGTGTCCATGCTTTCTAACAAATTAGCGTCTGAAACAGATCCTGGAAATAAAGTTTCAGTAACCTCATAATTAGTCTCGTAATTACTTTCAGGCACTTTAATAGATGGCGTATTTAAATCCGCTCTAATCGACTCCGCGTCTCTTCCTTTATTTTTTTCTTGTCTGAAGTATCCTTGCATTCCTGGCTCAAGCTCAGTTTGAAACATTGTGGACATTGACATAACGCCTTGATCTTTTTTACTGAAAGCAGTTGGCGTGTCCATTTCTTTAGAACCCATTTGCATTCTGAATATATTGTCTGCTACGTACGTAGGCATTCCACCTTTTATAGCTTTTTCTTTTGCTATTTCTTTTTTTGTTGGCATAATTATTTATTTATATCTGCGGGGAAATAGTTTGTTCATAGCCTCGCGCCTTCCCTCACAGCCGCATGGTATATTTAATCCTTTTGAAACACTATCTACTACTGATTTAATACCTGTAGCGGTAGTGAATTTATGTATATCGTCTCCGAGTCCTCTTGATTTCATAATATTATCTATGTCTACTGCAGCACCATCTTCTTCTTGCCGCTTTACCTCTTTCGCTTGTCCAGCTTTTAGAACGTGAACAAAATGCTTTTTGGCGTTTATAAGCCTTAGTGCCCACCTTAACATCACATTTAGTTACTGCTGTTTTTAGTTTACTACCTGGATTGTCTCTACGGTATTTAGCAACACCTTTCTTGGTCATTCCGCCACCAGCCGCAGCACCTTCTTTTTTCTTGTCTTTTACAGGATTGTAATACCCTAAAGATTTTTTCTTTGAGGGCGCGTTTTTACTTGGCATAAGTTTTAGTTTTTTTGTAAATAACACTTTCCCAGGGAAGGTTATGAGCGCCTGCTCTTATACTATCACGTGGTACTATTGTTGTTTTAGAAGTTGGTGTAGGTTTCCAATAAATATTTTTATTATCATACCGAGCAGAGCCGTTGCGAAATTGCTTAATATGCTCCATTTCGTGTTCAACCGCGTCTTTCTTTTGTTTCTTTGTAAGATTCTTATTTATATATATAGTTTTATCCATATTAGCAACGCCCCAAATTGATTTAGGTAATTTACTGACTTCAAAAACTGGTACTGTAGATGTAGAAAGCTCTTCATTCATTCCTAACAGTTCCGGAACTGAGCTTCTCATTCTATAAGCCATTATCGTTCTGAATCTTTAATCATATCGTCTATAGCTTTATTATAGACTTTATCTGTGTATGTTTTGTTTTTGTAAAATATGCTGCGCTCTGACGTTGGTAAGTCTTCTTCGCCAAGCATTATTCTATACATTCTGCTAATTAAGCGTTTGCATTTCTGTGAGGTCTGAAATATAGAATATTTAATTGTAGTACGATTACGATGGCGCCAAACCTCTATCCAGCCATCTCTCCGAAGGCGCTCCCACCTATCTTTATCCCAAGAATATGTGTACTGGCCATCTATGAAATCATTACGTGTAAATCTATTTTTGCAATCCAAATAAATTAGTAATTCAAGATCTGCATCCTTTAAGTTATAAGTTTTACAGGCCCACTTGCGAATGAGCCTGTAATACTTAAGTAAATTCATCTCTCTTATATCAGATGCTTCTATTCTCATTCTACAAGAACAATATCGCCAAGCTTTAGTACATGGTACAACTCATCTTTCCATTGTATACCATGCCCATTGTGCTTGTCGTAATACACCACGTCCCCTTCTTTTAGCATCGTAACTTGATCCCCTGCAGATATTACTTTACCCTTTAAGTACCTAACGTCGCTATTTTGGGTTTCAGTTAATTCAAGACCACCTACTGTCTTCGGCGCTTCTTTTATTTTTTCTATTACTACAAAATAATTAATCGCCTGCATTAGTTCTCATATTTGAAATTACACAATCAGCTGAAAAAATTGTAGTAGCAACAGATACTGCATTCTTAAGAGCCGTCTTAGTTACCAACACAGGATCAATAATACCAGTTTTAACCATATTAATTACTTTACCGGTAGTAACATCTATTCCTCTTCCCGCAGCAGCATTAAACTCCGCTATATCAATTCCTGCATTTGCAAGTATTGTTCTAAATGGCGCTTGTATTGCTTGCAATAGTATTTCTTCACCCAGGCCGGAGGCCTTAATTTTTTGCGAAGCATTTAGAAGTGCAACGCCGCCGCCCGGTACAATACCTTCTTGCAGCGCAGCTTTCACAGCATATATCGCATCTTCAACTCTATCTTTCTTTTCTTTTAGCTCAACTTTAGAATCGGCTCCGATTTTCACGATTCCGACTGCTCCGTTTAACATTGCCTGTCTTTCCTGCAGTCGTTTCTTAAAATACGGGTTAGACTCTTCAGCAATCTTCTTTTCAATAGATTCGAGTCTTTCTTTGAAGTCTTCACCTAAATCAATTGTCTGAAGTATCGTATTTTTCTCGTCTGTAATGGACTTAACCGCTTCACCTAGTACTGATGGGTCAATAAGATCTAAATCATCACCTAGCTCTTCATTGATAACCTTAGCACCTGTTAAGAATGCCAAATCTTCAATCGTATCTTGCTTAGTCGGACCGAATCCCGGAGGGTCGATTATATTTACCTTAATATTACCCTTTACTTTATTAGCCAGTAACGCAGCCGTCGGTTGCTGCTCAACATTTGCAACAATCAGTAAGCTTCGTTTTTGCTTTATAACGTGTTCTAAGACGCTTTGTATCTTTCTAATGTTAGTTATAGGCGAAGACACAATAAGTACGTAAGGGCTGTCTAAAACAGCCGTACCCTTGTCTTTATCAGTTATAAGATGTGGGGATTTTAATCCTGAGCTAATCTGTGTGCCTTCTACAAAATCTACATACGTTTCATTTGTATCAGACTCTTCCATTAGTACAACACCGTCTTTACCAACTTTAACAAACGCATCGGCTATAAAATTCCCAAGTACTTTGTCATTGTTGCAACTAATGCTTGCTACATTGTAAAGCATATCGCCTTCAACGGGTACGCTAACTTTATCTAAATAAGTATTAACCTTAGAAAGGGCTGTAAACATGCCATCTTTGATTTCGCGGTCATTGTTACCACCTTTACTGCCATTCGCGCCTTTTAATAGCGAGTGAGCAAGGACGGTCGCCGTAGTGGTGCCGTCACCTGCTTCTCTCACTGTATTCTTAGCTGCTTCCTTGATGAGTGTCGCTCCTATGTTTTCAACCGGGTCATATAAGACTACGCTTTCCGCAACGGTTACACCATCTTTTGTAATCACCGGTTTTCCCATGGCGTCTTCATAGATAACACATTTACCTGAAGCACCTAATGTTGATTTTACTGCCGAGGTAAGCTTATCTACCCCAACTATTACTTTGTCTCTGGCTGAGTCGCCAAATGCCAAATCTTTTACAATTTGACTTGGTTGATTATATTCCATTTAATTTAATTGTAATTGATTGTTATTTGTCGAATGTTTTTACAACAACAGGGCCGTTCGCAAAAGCCAAACGCTTCTTGTAATGTTCAATCGATGCGTCAATTGCTGCTTCCGCTCCTTGCTCTGTTTCTCTGCGCGTGGTGTCAACCCACTTGCCTTCTTTGTTGTATTCAGCTTGGTAATACCCATTCGGTAGCTGAACTATGCGCCAGTTAGACTTATCGGAGATATGCTCCCAAAGTTTTCTGGTTTCTTCGGATACGCTACCATCTGTGGTAGTCGTACTCTGGTAATAATAGTATGTCATTTGGTTTTGGTTTTTATGTTATTAATTGGTTGCCCTACCCGGGCCGGGTATATTATGAAAACTCTACTATCCTATATAGTATATTAATTTTTAAAAGGGAATCACCCTGAGTTACATTCATCCCAGCATCTGTCCCAAATACAATACCAGCATTTGGAACCCCTACATTTGATGTTCCGTTAGCGCTACCCGGCGCGTAATAATAATCCGCCGATGCATTTATGCTTCCTAGAAAAAGACCCCAAATTGGCTGGGATTCCCCACTATAGAATAATGCAACATCTGCCCCCGCCAAATTGTAAGCTGTAGTGTTAAAATCTAAAAAGTGAGCATAGCTAATTATTTGAATAACTTTATTAGCTCCAGGCGCTTCGATTAATTCTATTTCTCCACCTCCGTTTAACGACAGTAGTTGCGCCGACGTTAAAGTAGTGCTTGATTCTTTTAAAAATGTACTGTCTCCACCTGTAGCACCTACATAACTTTTAACAGCACCTAATGTGAAATTAGCAGTTTCGTATATTTCAGTCCCCGCGCCTCCTGATACATAATTAGATCCAATTAATAAATCCTTGTCAGTTAAGTCAGTGTCTTTTATATATGTATTAATTCTTGCCATTATCCTTCTCTTTTGGTTCCACGGCCGTCGTTTCCTCTATTGCGCTTCACCGATTTAAATTTTTTATCTTTATGGTCATAATCCATACCAGCTATACTTTTACCCGCTTTTAAAGCGGATCTTCTCAGTCTTTGATTCTCTGCACGCATACGCTTTCTTCTAGCAGTATTTGCATACTTTAAATCTCGAACCGCTTTACGTCTTCGGGCTTCAGCTGATAGTTTCTGTTTTGCCATATGTATTATATTACAAGACGTTACAATTTCTTACGTGCGACACCAGTCTCTTATTAAATAATCTTAACAGGCTAATGTCACTGTGAGATGTAGGGGACTAATGGGTTATATACACATTTTTACAATACAGCGTGCTAAACTAAAGCTAATTCTTTTTGACCAGCCCCCGTGCCGTTTTACGGATGCGATCCGGGTTTCCCAGGAACCGAGACCAGCCCCCCTTGCTACTGACTATTGGGATTCCGTACAGGATTCGGGCTTTTCCATAGCGGCTGCAGCGCAGCGCGTATAGCATTTTTACAAGCCTAACACGACCGCACTTCGATAATATATATGAATTTAAAATTAAGAATTATGTTTGTAACAATCAAATCAAAAGACGGATACGACGTAGACGTAACAAGTATCTACCTCAAAGCTCTGCAGCAAGAGATCACGCCAGCTGAATACAAATCGCAGCTTGATGCAATAACCTCAACTAATAAAAACATTTAAACTATGCTAGTACGAATCGACAAAAAGAATTGGCTGGGTAACTACAGCAGCCGTGTGCAACTCTTCCAGAGTCAGTCACACCTAGACAACTACCTCCGCTTCATGAGCAAGCACGAGCTTGAGAGCAAGATCATCGGTCACGAAGTAATTACAAACTAAATACGAAGTCAAGTAGATAATATAAATGTAAAACAATTAAAAATAAATATCATGTCAAACAAAAAACAAAACACACTAATCTCTAAAAGATTCATCATCCGCAAGTCCCTCATCGGTCAGGGAGTAATCGTAAGCTTCACTGACTACGATGGCAAAGTGCACAAGTACAATCACGATAAAGTGTACGAGTTTCACAAAGAGCGCTTCGACAACATGAACTGCTTCAAGAAGTACAAGTACTACAGCCAGACGTTCGCCCTACCTAAGTTCGTACGTGAAATGGATAAAGCAGACGTAATCTAATGCGTCGCTTCAGCCACAAAGAGATAGTTGTCGGCGCGATAGTCGGCAGCTATGTCGCCCTGGCGGGTTCGCTGATAGTGTTCGCTATCGTAAGCTTGATCACGGATCCTAACTTCAGGGTCTGATACAAAGCCGAAGGCATAACGCCGGAGGCGTGTATAGCAACGCGTATAGCATTTTCACCGTACTCTACTTGTAAATTATTTTACAAACTAAACACGAAGTATAGTCGATAATATATATGAATTTAAAAGTAAGAATAATGAGACAAGTAAAAGTAACATTTAAAACTAATTTAAGTACAAGTGAAGTAAGTAACATACTAGACAAGTTATGTATGAGAGATTTAGACGATCTAGGTAATGAAACGTGTGATTGGAAAATTACAAACTAAACACGAAGTAAAGAAGATAATATAATTGAATTTAAAATATAATAATATGAAAACAAAAGTAAACACACTAGTAAGTAAAAGATTTATAATTAGAAAAACACTAATAGGTAAAGGTATAGTAGTATCATTCACCGACTATGACGGTAAAGTACACAAATACTCACATGACAAAGTATATGAGTTATGTAAAGAAAGGTTTGACAATATGAAGTGTTTTCAAAAATACAAATACTACTCTCAAACTTTCGCACTACCTAAGTTTGTAAGAGAGTTAGGTGATGAGGTCTTAGTAAAATAAGACTTCTCACTTTCACTTCTTCGGAAGTGTATAGCATATGTATAGCATCGGTGAAGTAAAGTAATAAAGAGAGACACTGTCCCTGGAAATATGTAAAGAACAGATCAGTGAGCAAATGATTAGTAGCGAATAGTGCGACACTAGCCTGTTATATTATTTAATTTAACTAGCTAATGTCACACTTTTTAACTTTCCTACACTTAGAGGTGTGGTGTTACTTCTGCTAACTATTTTTTTCATACAAACACTCTACCTACTTTTATTACAAACTAAATACGACCACCGAAAGATAATATATATGAATTTAAAAACAACTAAGATGAGTGAATATAAATTTTATTTTGATGAAGATACCGTTAATTACTATGTTAATTTCCAAGATGGAAATGGTTGGGCTAGTACTGCAATGAGAATATATGAGTATGTAGCGGACGAGTGTGATTACGACGGTGAAACCGATATGCGAGCACTATACTTAGACCTACTAAATCAAGTAGAAGACAAAGTATATAAAGACGAGTATAAAATAATTGAAGACAACCTAAGTAAGTAAAGTTATGAGTAGATATGAATATATGTTAGAAGTGGCTATAGCCAATACAGATATGTGCCTTACTGAACTTATAGAGTTAGGTTCGGATGAACTAGAGGAACTAATAGGGTGGTAGTAATTTACAAGCTAAATACGAACACCGAACGATAATAATAATGTAAAAAATAATAATATGACAAATTTTGAAGCAATGAGCAAAAGAGTATACGATAGTATATTCCAACAAACGTGCGACTACATAAGTGATATGTTAGGTCATGACCAATGGGGTGAAGAAAAGCACGACTTACACGGTGAGATATTATACACGGTGGTTGAAAAAATATGGGTAGAAATGGCAAATAAAAAAACCAAAGGCGAACGCAACTTTTTTGATCAAAGCATTGCGGAACGCTTTCTTCAAGAGAAGCAACAAATCAATCAAGAATTAAACTTGGCCGGCATTTACACCATTTCTACCTTGCCAAAAGATTTGACAGTGAATAGCATTAATACTTATCTGAAAGTAAAATCAAGAGGTTTACTATAATTCAGATTCAGAGTTCACATCTGACGGTGCATTTCCAAATTCGTCCAATTCCGATAATCCAAGATCATCGTGAGGCTTAAAAATAGACTCGTAGGCACAGAATACTACGCATGAATATACGGGGAGAGCTATTAAAACGCCTAATCCACAAGTGACCACAACGCCAATAACTAAGATAATTCCCAAAATTAGTAGGCTGAAGAAGTAACTAAAAAATCGTTGTCCAACAATTTTACGGCTCGTTTCCATGGCTTCCCAAAATTTCATTTTTCCCGTCACAATCAGCGGCAGGGTAAACAAGTAAGAAATCTCTAGGTAAAG
>ENA-OUOG01002708-OUOG01002708.1-marine-metagenome-genome-assembly--contig:-NODE-2708-length-17797-cov-17.618679_pt1 | contig 17797 bp, 18 predicted proteins | sample MGYA00248635_ERZ508505 | MGnify/ENA primary metagenome ERZ508505 (study PRJEB26176, sample SAMN06267871) | marine metagenome | isolation source: Saanich Inlet, British Columbia, Canada | place: Pacific...
TAGTCTTTCGCGCTGCGAATGACTTTTGCAAAGGGTTCGAACATCGTGCCCGAACCCGCGATCAGATGGCCGTCTTCCAGCATGTTCTGACCTTCACGGACAGGCTCGACAAACCCGCCTGCTTCACGCACCAAAATGATGCCCGCTGCAATATCCCACGCATTGAGATCATATTCCCAATAGCCCTCATAGCGGCCAGCCGCGACATAGGCCAAATCCAGCGATGCAGCGCCCCAGCGGCGCACACCTGCTGTCATCGGCAAAAGTTGCCCCAGATCACGCAGGGCGGCGGGAAGGTATTTCTTGCCACCGAAAGGAAGGCCCGTGGCAAAAACCGACTCGATCATCCGGTTGCGCCCTGAGACGCGAATGCGCTGGCTGTCATTAAGCCACGCGCCCGAGCCTTTTTCAGCATAGAACATCTCGTCTTTGGCAGGGTCAAAGACCACGCCCGCAACGATCTCGCCCTTATGCTCAAGCGCGATGGACACGGCCCAATGCGGCATGCCGTGCAGGAAATTTGTCGTGCCATCAAGCGGGTCCACGATCCAGCGACGGGTCGGGTCGGTGCCCTCGATCGAGGTGCCCTCTTCGCCCAAGAAGCCGTAGTTGGGACGCGCCAGCATCAATTCTTCACGCAAGATGTCTTCGGCGGCCTTATCGGCACGGCTTACGAAGTCACCGGGTCCCTTGGAGGAGACCTGAAGGTTTTCCACTTCGCGGAAGTCTTTCACGAGGCTGCGCCCTGCTTTGCGGGCCGCCTTGATCATGATGTTGAGATTGGCTGAACCTTGCATGGTCTTATCCTTGGGCGTGCGACAAGCGCGGCGTATAGCGGGCAGTGCGCCTTATGCCAAGGGGGGCAAATTCTTTAACTTGCCGCCCTTTGGCCAAGGGCCACCCCAGTTTAATCGCGGCGCTGGAGTTTCGGTGGCTCGGTACGGGCCAGCTTCAAGACATGCGACATGAAAGGTTTGGTCGTGTCATCACGGCGCGTCGCCCCATAGAGCCGCTTGGTCAGGCCCGTTTTTGTCAGCGGTTTGGTCACAAGGCTGGAGCTATGGCCCTGCCCGCGCACCACCCAATCAGGCAAGACCGCAACGCCCCGATTAGAGGCAACCAAAAGCAGGATCACCGCCGATAGCTCCACCTGCCGTATGGTTTTCGGCTCCAGCCCTGCGGGCATCAAAAGCCCCGTGAACACATCAAGCCGTGTGCGTTCAACAGGATAGGTGATCAGCGTTTCATTGGCGAAATCCGAGGCCTCGATATAATCCTTCTGGGCCAGAGGATGCTGGTTTGAGCAAATGAAAACAGGCTCATAATCAAAAAGCGGCGTGAAATCGACGCCGGGCAAATCTTCCGGGTCCGAGGAGACGACCAAATCCACCTCCTCGCGCAGCAATGCGGGCAAGGCCTCGAATTGCAGACCGGGGCGGATATCAACATCAATATCGGGCCAAGCCTGCCTGAAGGCTTCCAGCACGGGCAGCAACCAATCGAAACAGGCATGACATTCGATGGCGATATGCAACCGCCCCGTCTTGCCTGAACGCAGGCCGCTGAAATCCTCTTCCAAGGCGGCGATCCTTGGCAGGATATCTTCGGCCAAGCGCAGCAGCTTCATTCCCGCAGGCGACAGCTTCATCGGCTTTGAGCGCCGCACGAACAACTCAACCCCCGCCTGATCCTCCAGCCCCTTGATCTGATGGCTGAGGGCAGATTGCGTGATATGAAGGGTATCCGCCGCTTTCGCGAGGCCACCCGATTCATGAATGGCCTTGATGGTTTTCAGATGTCGAAACTCGATATGCATGTGCGGCTCATATAGATGATGAGTTTTATGAATTTGTCTCACTAGAGCAATCTATGCGACATCATGGGGTAATAGATCAAGGATTGAGAATCACATGACCACGCCGCGCGTTTCCTTCGAATTCTTCCCGCCCCAGTCGATCGAGGCGTCATTCAAGCTGTGGGATACGCTCGGAGTGCTGGCACCGCTCTCGCCTGAGTTCGTCTCGGTGACCTATGGCGCGGGCGGCACAACGCGTGATCTGACCCATGATGCGGTCAAAACAATCCATGCCAATTACGGGGTGAAGGTTGCGGCGCATTTGACCTGTGTGAAAGCCACCCGCGAAGAAACCCTTGAGATCGCCAATAGCTATGCCGCGGCTGGCGTGACCGATATTGTGGCGCTGCGCGGCGACCCGCCAAAGGGTGAAGGCCATTTCACCCAGCATCCCGGCGGCTTTGCCAATTCCGTCGAACTGATTGAGGCCTTGGCCGAGACAGGCAAGTTTAACATCCGCGTTGGTGCCTACCCAGACCCGCATCCCGAAGCCGCTGACATGCAGGCCTGCGTTGACTGGCTCAAGCGCAAGGTCGATGCGGGCGCATCCTCGGCAATCACGCAGTTTTTCTTTGAAGCCGAAACCTTCTTCCGTTTCCGTGACGCCTGCGAAAAAGCGGGCATTGATGCAACGATCATTCCGGGCATCCTGCCGATCAATAAATGGAAAGCGGTTCGCCGCTTTGCCGCGGCCACTGGGGCCTTCATTCCAACTTGGGTGGATGAGGCCTATGACAAAGCCGAGCGTGATGATCGCGAACATCTTCTGTCCACCGCGATCTGTACTGAGCTTTGCTCGGACCTGATCGAGGGCGGTGTCGAGGACCTGCATTTCTACACCCTCAACACCCCTGACCTGACCCGCGAGATTTGCGCAGCCCTTGGCGTGACCCCTCAGGCCAGCCTTGCCGAAGTCGCCTAAGGCATTTCTTTTACGATCACCGATATGAAAGGGTGCGAGCCAGCTCGCGCCCTTTTTCGTTGCGTCGGTTTTAGCGCGGCCTCTTGCCCAATCTCGGAAGGCAGGCCAGCATAGCCCCGACAAGAGATAAGGAGCGCCCATGGCCGAACCGATTTTCGCAAGCGATATGAACGGGCTTGTCTCTCGTGAGGTGCTGACCTCAATGTCGGGCTATGACTTCATGCGCGCAATCCTTGAAGGGCGCCTGCCCCACCCTCCGATTGGCCAAGGTATCAATTACCGCCTCGCAAGTGTTGAGGATGGCCGCGTCACATTTCACGGCTGCCCCGAGTTCGAGCATACAAACCCGATGGGAACGGTGCATGGCGGTTGGTATGGCACATTGCTTGATAGTGCGATGGCCTGCGCCGTCATGACCAAAGTGCCCAAGGGCGCGGTCTATACAACGCTTGAATACAAGGTGAACATCACCCGTTCGATCCCATTGGGCATGGAGATTGTCGCCGAAGGTGTGGTCTCGCATGCGGGGCGCTCCACGGGTGTTGCCGAGGGTACCATCCGCGGCGCGCAGGATGGCAAGCTCTATGCGACAGGCTCGACCACCTGTATTATCATGAATGCTGCTTGACCCCATAAGCGGCCTTTAATTGACTTGGGCGTGGCTTTCGGGCAAGCAAATCCCTTCGATTCAACCCAAGGAGATTCCGATGATTTCGCCGGTCCTGCCAAGCTACTCGCGCGCACCTCTCTCTTTCGTCAAAGGCGAAGGGGCATGGTTGATCGAGGCAGATGGCCGACGTTTTCTCGATTTCGCCTCGGGCATTGCGGTCATGGCGCTTGGTCATGGCCATCCTGCGGTTGTCGGGGCTTTGAAAGATCAGGCCGACCAGCTTTGGCACACCTCGAACCTTTATAATGTGCCCCAGCAGGAAGCGCTGGCTGAAAAGCTGGTTGAGCATACTTTCGCGGATACCGTCTTTTTCTGTAATTCCGGCACGGAAGCTGCGGAACTGGCTATCAAGATGGCGCGGAAATACTGGTATGAAAAAGGCCAGTCTGAGCGCACAGGCATCATCACCTTTGAGGGCGCGTTCCATGGCCGCTCCACGGGTGCGATTGCGGCTGCCGGCGCCGAGAAGCTGACCAAGGGCTTTGGCCCCTTGATGGAGGGCTTCCTGCATCTGCCATTCGGCGATCATGAGGCGCTGACCAAAGCCGCCGCACAGGCTGATATCGGCGCGATTATGATCGAGCCTATTCAGGGCGAAAGCGGGATCCGCCCGCTGCCTGATCAATGCCTCAAAGGCCTGCGTGATCTGTGCGACGAACATGGCCTGCTGCTGATCCTTGACGAGATTCAATGCGGCATGGGCCGGACGGGCAAGCTGTTTGCGCATGAATGGGCGGGCGTGAACCCCGATATCATGATGGTCGCCAAGGGCATCGGCGGGGGGTTCCCGCTTGGCGCTTTGCTGGCCACGGAAGATGCCGCCTCTGGCATGACAGCGGGCACGCATGGTTCCACCTATGGTGGTAACCCGCTTGGCTGCGCAGTTGGCTGCGCGGTGGTGGATGAACTGACCAAAGACGGCGTGCTGGATGATGTGAACCACCGCGCGGGGTTCCTGCGCCAAAAGCTCGAAGGGATTGTTGCGGCGCACCCCTCAATCTTTGAAGGCGTCCGCGGCCAAGGTTTCATGATCGGTGTGAAATGCAAAATCCCCAATCTTGATGTGGTCAATGCAGGCTATGATGCGGACCTGCTGACAGTGCCTGGCGGGGATAATGTGATCCGTGTTCTGCCCTCGCTTTTGATTAGCGAAGACGAGATCAATGAAGGGCTTGAGCGGCTTGATAAAGCCGCGACCGCCTTGGAGGCAAAGGCCCATGCCGCAGAATAGCCGCTATCATTTCCGCGCCATCACGCGCGCCGATTATCCGATGATCAGGGATTGGCTCAACCAACCCCATATCGGCGGTTGGTGGGGCGAGGCCGCGCTGGAGATCGCCTTGATAGAGGAAGATCTTGAGAACGGCCCTACGGATATGCGCATTGTTGAGCTTGCGGGCGCACCCTTTGCCTTTGTGCAAGACTACCCCGCGCATCATTGGCCTGCCCCGCAATATCGTGGTGAGGCTGAGGATGCGCGCGCAATTGACACCTTCCTTGGTGATCCCGCGTTTTTGGGCAAAGGTCATGTCCAAGCCTATCTGCGCCAGCGGGCCGAGGAATTGGTGGCGCAAGGCACTTCAACAATCTTGGTTGATCCCAACCCGAATAATGCCCGCGCGATTGCGGCCTATAAAGGTGCAGGGTTTATGCCCCTTGAAGACCGCATTTGCGAGGATGGCGACCGCGTGCTGGTCATGCGCTACCGACAAGACGCCGCCCCTTTCCAAAAAGAAAAGGCATTCGCGCAGTCTGTTTGCTGATACCCAGACCCAGACCTGTTCGATCGAAATTTCAATCCATGGGCGCGCGCTCGTCCAAAGAACAAAGACATCCAGATGAACCATTTTCTCGACATCAATAAAACCGACCCAGCCGCATTGAGACATATGATCGACAATGCCTCATCCATGAAAGCCGCCCGTGCGGGCCGCCCCAAAGGTGCGCTTGATGATGATCTGCCGCTCAAAGACCATATGGTCGCGTTGATCTTCGAAAAGCCATCGACCCGCACGCGCGTGTCATTCGATGTGGGCGTGCGCCAGATGGGTGGGCAGACCATGGTGTTGTCGGGCTCGGAGATGCAGCTTGGCCATGGTGAAACGATTGCCGATACAGCCCGCGTTCTCAGCCGCTATGTCGATATGATCATGATCCGCACCTTTGAAGAAGATGTTCTGTTGGAATTGGCGGAATATGCGACGGTGCCTGTGATCAACGGCCTGACAAACCGCACCCATCCCTGCCAGATCATGGCCGATATCCTGACCTATGAGGAACATCGCGGCCCGATCAAAGGCAAGAAGGTCACTTGGTGCGGCGATGGCAATAACGTCTTCGCCAGCTTTGCCCATGCTGCGGGCCAGTTCGGTTTTGATCTGACCTTTGCAGGCCCTGAAACGCTGGACCCCGAAAAGGTCTTTCTGGATGAGGCACGCGCCAAGGGCGTCAGGGTCGAGATCACCCGCGATGCCGTTGAGGCCGTGACCGATGCCGATCTGGTGGTAACCGATACTTGGGTGTCGATGCATGACAGCCAATCCGCCCGCGAAAGACGCCATAACCAGTTGCGCGGCTATCAGGTGAATGCCGATCTGATGAAACATGCAAAAGACGACGCGCTTTTCATGCATTGCCTGCCTGCCCATCGTGAAGATGAAGCAACCTCAGAGGTTATGGATGGCCCCCATTCGGTGATCTTTGACGAGGCCGAGAACCGCCTGCATGCGCAAAAGGCCATCATGCAATGGTGTCTGGGCCAATAAAGCGCCCTAGCTTTTGAGGCGGTAGCCCGTCTTGAACCAGCGCCATGCAAGGGTAATCACGGCGGCCGTGGCAAAACTCGCCACTGCCAGCCCCTTCCATGGGGAGCTGTCCGAAACACCCAAAACCCCATAACGCGCCCCGTCGATCAGGTAAAAGACGGGGTTCCAATGGCTGATCGTGTTCATAAAGCCCGGCACTGCCTCGATCGAATAGAAGGTGCCTGACAAAAAGCTGAGCGGGATCACAAGAAAATTGGTGATCGCAGCGATCTGGTCAAATTTCTGCGCCAGAATGCCCGCGACCACGCCAAGCGCGCCAAGGAAGGCTGCCCCCAGCAAAACGAAGACAAGCGCCCAGACAGGATGCGCAATTCCCAGCCCCAAAATCGGGAACAAGATCACGGCCACCGCAACCGCCACGCATAGCCCGCGCATAACACCGCCCGTGACATAGCCAATGACCAATTCAATCGGGCTGAGCGGTGGCATCAAGGTATCAACGATATTGCCTTGCACGCGCGAGATCACAATGGAGGAGGAGGTATTTGCAAAACTGTTCTGGATCACCGTCATCATCAAAATGCCCGGTGCGATGAAATGCAGGAAGCTTACCCCCATCACATCCCCGCGCTGACCACCGATCGCGAGCGAGAAAATCAGGATGAAAAGACCTGCCGTAACCAAGGGGGCCAGCAAGGTTTGGGTCCAGACGGTTGTAAACCGCATCACCTCACGCCAACTTAAGGTATACAGACCCAGCCAGTTCATACGCCCGAAACGGCGCACGCCCATGCCTTCATTCGTGCTTTGCTCTGCCTGTGACATCAGTTTCCGCTTTCTTTTCCTGTGTCTGCCATTGTGTCTGCCACTGGGGAAGGTAAAATGGCTCTTCCAATTCGCGCGTAAGCGCTCCATATGCAAGGGTCCCTTTTGAAGGGGCTTTGTGCAAAGATGATCAGGAGGACGGAATGTCCTGGACCGACGAGCGCGTCGAAATTTTGAAAAAGATGTGGGGGGAGGGCCAATCGGCCAGCCAGATCGCCAAGGAGCTTGGTGGTGTGACCCGCAATGCGGTAATCGGTAAGGTGCATCGCCTTGGCCTGTCCAATCGTGCGACCGCAAGCGGAGCCTCCGCTTCCAAAGCCAGCAAGGACAGCAGCGCCAAGGCCGCCCCTGAGGCAAAGCCAAAGGCCGCGGCACCCAAACGCGCGCCTGCCAAGCCCGAAGCCGTGGCCGAGCCCGCCAATTCGCCAGAGCCTGCCCCCACGCCGCGCCCGACGAATATCATGCCTTTGCGCAAGCCAATCGTGCCTGCGGGCCAGCCATTGCCACCCCAGCCTTCGGCCAATGAAATCAGCCCCGAGGCTTTGGCCAAGGTAAGCGAAGTCGAAAAGCACGCCAAGAAGATCACCTTGATGGAACTGACCGAGCGGACCTGCAAATGGCCCATCGGTGACCCCGCAACTGATGATTTCTATTTCTGCGGCCTACCCGTTCAGCAGGGCAAACCCTATTGCGAAGCGCATGTGGGCGTGGCCTTCCAACCGATGAGCGCGCGCCGCGACCGTCGCCGCTAGGGCATAGACCACGCGAAAAAACAAAAAGCCCGGAGCGCATATGCCTCCGGGCTTTTTTGTTTGGGGTCGATGGCAGGCCTACCCGCAATGGCGCGCAATCTCGCGGGTCCGCAAACCTGTTTCAACCAATTGGCATCGGTCACGCGCCTCATAATAATAGCCGCGCGCATACCACATCACGGCCTCGTCGATATCCCCGTCCGAGACTAGCCAAGCCCCGCGCAAATACCGCACCGCGTAGCGCAGATTGGTTTCGGCATCCAAAAGATCATTGGCCGTGCCTTCAAACCCCATGCCCCGCGCGGTCTCGGGCAGGATTTGCATCATTCCGTAATAGGGCCCGTTCCGCGCCGCAGGTCGATAGTCGCTTTCGCGCTGGATAACGCGATGCACCAATTCACGCGGGATCTCGTTTTCATCAGCATATTGATTGACCAAAGCTCTGATTTCAGCTGTCTCACCTGGAAACAAGGCGGGGTTATAGCCCGAGGATGACACCCCGCCACCGCCCGAACCGCAGGCGGCAAGCAAAACCAAGCTGGACAACAGATAAAGCAAACGCCGCATGTAACACCCTTAGACCCTGTTTCGTGGTCTGCTCAGCTAGACGAAAACCGCGCTCTCTGACCAGTGGATAGCCGCCGCCATGTCAGGGATCGGCGGGAAACTGCCCTTGGCCCTTGGTGTTAATCGCGCTGAAACAGGTTTCGCAGCTGTTGTTCGGCCTCTTGGCGCAGGCGATCTTCCAGACTGTCTTGGATCTCTTCGGTTGTCGTCTCGCTATTCACATCCACGCCAAGGGCTTGGCCCACCTCTTCTTGCACCCGCTCGCGGGCCTCTTGCTCAAGGCGGTCGCGCTCTTCCTCTAGGCGGGCGCGGGCCTCGGCCTCCAGACGCTCGCGCTCGGCAGCCAATTCTTGTTCTGCCAGAAATTCAAGATCAGGCCGGAAGCTCAGATCAGCCCAAGGCCCACGGATCAGGATCGGGACGCTCAAGCCGTTTTCGCCGCGGGTGACCGTGGGAATAACGCGATATTCCAGCGTTTGACCGCCCAGATCAGCGCGCCCCGCCCCGCTGACACCTCCCCATGGGGCCGAAAGCAACAGATCGTCGTTTTGCAAAACACCGCCCGCGATGGCGAATGTGGCGGTGACACTGTCATAGACCGTGCGCTGCCCTTCGCCGCGATAACCTGCATCAAAATTGCGGATCATCCCCGCCAGATCAAAGCCCTCAATCGCGCCCTGACCAAAGGTGATCGACCCACCGCCATCAAGGCTCTCCATGATCGCCTGAAGCGATGCACCCGAGCCAAGGAATTGCACCGCGATATCGCCACTGCCGCTTAACCGCTCAAAATCGGCCAATTCGGTGAGCAAAGGCTGCAATTGCACACCGCGAAACGCGAGATCACCGCGCATCGAATTGCCCCCGCGCCCATTGAGAACCATCTCGCCCGAGAGCGTGCCACCATAGGCATCCGCACGCGACAGGCTCATGACCATGCGGCCATTATCAAGCGTGGCGCGCAGATCGATATTCGAGGTCTCGAGATAACCGAAATCGAGAACGCCCAAGCCCAGAGCCAGCTCTGCATCCACAGCGAACAGACCCGACAGATCAATCGGATCGCGCGGCCAGCCCGAAGCGCCACCGCCCGAGGAAGAGCCGCCCTGCGCCGCATCGCTGCCTGTCAGCGCCGAAAGGTCCATGGACGCACCGCTTAAAGACCCGCGCAGACGCGGGCGCTCATCGCCTTGGTAGAAATCCAGTGCCGCATCGAATTGGCGGCCATCCAGTTCGATCTGGCCATCGCGCAGATGAACCGAGCCTTCGGGCGCAAGAACCACTTGCCCCGATACGCCAACACTGTCGCGGCCAAGCCCAGCGGGCAAAGGCGCAAGCTGGGTGCCCGCCAAGGCGGCAAGCGGGGAAAAATCACTTGCGTCAATCTCGGTCTGGGCATCCAGAACAAGCGGGTCCAAGCCTGCCACACCATCAATAACAGCCGTGCCGCCATCCCATTCGACACGCAGGGAGATCGGCTGCACCTCGCCATCCAGCAGGCCTGCAACACTTTCAATCTGCGCATTGCCCGACAGGCGCTGGCCATTCACGCGCGCCGAATAGGCGGCCGCGCCTTGGGCGGCAGCGCTTGGCATGGACAGGGTCAGGTCAAGCTCGGTCACCACGATATCGGTGCCCGTGCTTTTATCAATAAAGCGCATGGCGCCATTGGTGATCCGCGCCTCATCAAAGCCGAGGCTGGCAATGGCCGACCCGCTGCCCTCAGCGGCGGCGGCCTCAGGCTGATCGGCTGCGACATCTGCTGTGGCTTGCGAAAAATCCCAGCTTTCGCGCCCGTCAGCCGCACGCACCAAAGTGATGTCAGGGCCTTCAAGAATGGCCTCTTCAATCTGGATTTGGCCCGAAAAAAGTGGCGTCAAAGCCACCCCAACGGCCAAGGCATCTGCGGTGATCAAAGGGCCATCGGCTTCGGCCCAATCAGGGTTGCCGATCTCGAGCCCTTCAGCCCGCACACCGAGGATGGGATAAAGAGTGGGCCTGACATCGCCTGAAATGACAACGCGGCGTTGCAGCGATTGTTCAAGCCGCGAGGTGGCAATCTCTGCAATCCGCTCGGACGGAATTGCAAAAAGCACCGCAACGCCCAACACCACAACCAAAATCACCGCGCCCAGAAGCCTGACGATCCACCGCATCTCTACCCCCATAGATTTGTTCTGATCCAAGCGTAGCAACAAAGGTATTTATGAAACAGGGGCAAGCGGGCTCTTTTTCTTGACCCTTCCCGAAAGCGTCAGGGAAAGCTATAGCCAGCCTCATGAGTCAGAACCCACCCGATCTTCGCCCCGACCTTGCCCGCGCCCGCGTGACCGAAACCATGCGCACAGGCCAGCCGACCATTGGCATGGTTTCACTTGGCTGTCCCAAGGCGCTGGTCGATTCCGAGCGTATCCTCACGCGGCTTCGCGCCGAGGGCTATGGCATCTCGGCGGATTACAATGGCGCGGATGCGGTGATCGTGAACACCTGCGGCTTTCTCGATTCCGCTAAGGCAGAAAGCCTTGATGCCATCGGTGAGGCTTTGCGCGAGAACGGCAAGGTCATCGTGACGGGCTGTTTGGGGGCTGAGCCTGATTACATCACGGGCGCGCATCCAAAGGTTTTGGCGGTGACGGGCCCGCATCAATACGAGCAGGTACTGGACGCCGTGCATAATGTGGTGCCGCCCGCGCCCGATCCCTTCATTGATCTGCTGCCTGCCTCTGGCGTCAGCCTGACACCGCGCCATTACAGCTACCTCAAGATTGCCGAAGGCTGTAACCATAGCTGCAAATTCTGCATCATCCCCGACATGCGCGGCAAGCTGTCCAGCCGCCCTGAAAAGGCAGTTCTGCGCGAGGCGGAAAAGCTGGTCGAGGCGGGTGTGCGCGAATTGCTGGTGATCAGCCAAGATACCTCGGCCTATGGCACGGATTGGTCGGATCGGCCCGAGAAATTCCCCATCCTGCCGCTGTCACGCGCTTTGGGGGAATTGGGCGCTTGGGTTCGGATGCATTACATCTACCCCTATCCGCATGTGCGCGAGATGATCCCGATGATGGCCGAAGGCTTGATCCTGCCCTATCTCGATATCCCGTTCCAACATGCCCATCCCGATACGCTCAAACGTATGGCGCGCCCCGCTGCGGCGGCCCGCACCTTGGACGAGATCGCGGCTTGGCGGGTCGATTGCCCCGATATCACCCTGCGCTCGACCTTCATTGTTGGCTATCCTGGTGAGACGGAAGAAGAATTCCAGACCCTGCTTGATTGGCTGGATGAGGCACAGCTCGACCGTGTTGGCTGTTTCAAATACGAAAATGTCGATGGCGCGCGCTCGAACGCATTGGACGGACATCTTCCTGAAGAGGTGAAGCAAGACCGCTACAACCGCTTTATGGAAAAGGCACAGGCCATTTCCGCCGCCAAGCTGGAAGCAAAACTGGGCAGGCGTTTGGACGTGATCGTTGACGAGGTGGATGCCGAAGGCGCGACCTGCCGCACCAAGGCCGACGCGCCCGAGATTGACGGAAACCTGTTCATCGATGAAGGGTTCGATGCCCTCAAAGCAGGCGACATCCTGACCGTCGAGGTGGATGAGGCCAGCGAATACGACCTTTGGGGAACAATCGTCGCCGATTAACAGCCGCGCGCCGCCATCTGGCGCACGGTCTCGATCCGCGCGGCATTGGGCGGATGCGTGCCAAGGAAACGATCGCCCGGATCAGGCAAGCGCGTGAAATATTCAGACCCGCGCAGCGAATTATAGCCCGCGCGGCAGGCAATCACACTGCCAAGGGCATCCGCCTCCAACTCATGATCTTGCGAGAACCGCCGCGCGCCCACGGTCGCACCAATTTGCGCGGCACTTTCCGCCACCGCCTGATTTGCCCCGCTCAAGGTTGCCAAAACCCCGAAAATCAGCGCACCACTTTGGGCCGAGGCCTGTTGCTGCGGGATATGGCGCGCAATGTGATGCGCGGCTTCATGGCCCATCACAAAGGCCAATTCATCCTGATTGCGCACATCCGCGATGAGACCCACCGTAAACACAATATAGGGCTGCCCCCCACGCAGGGTTTGAAAGGCATTGATCCCCGAGGCGGGATCGTCATCAACGGCAATAATGAAATCGCAATTCTGGTTCGGCGTTTCGGCCCTGCAGGTTTGTTCGGCCACAGGTTCTACGCGCGCGACAACCTCGCGAAAATTGGCAATCGCCTGCTGCGATGACAGGCGGGGGGTATTCGGGGCGGCGGGTTGCGGGCTTGGAGGCGCGCTGACTGTTTGACACGCAGACAGGCCGATCAAGGCAGCAAGCAAAAGGAAGGACCGCAACATATTCTCTCCGAACCGATTTGGGCTGCCCCAAGAATTAGCATGTCGCGCGCCCGCGTCCAATCACAGCTGCGGGTTTGCATTGCCATGGCTCCAATTCCCGCCTAGCCTTAGCCCATGTTCACCATCGAGCACGATTTTGACGCCACCGTAATCACCCTTGTTGATGAGGGAAACGCGCCTTTGCGTGAGGATGCCGTGATCTCGGCTTTCTCCGAGGTGATCAGGATCGAGCAATATGACCCCCGTACGGATCGGACGCAAACCATCGAATTGTCGATTGCCCAATTGCACGATCTTGGTGCCGCATTGGATTTGCCCGAAGGGGTGTACAGAATCGAACTTGCCAAGGATGCGGATTGAGGCCGTCCGCTTGGGCTAGACTTACGCCGCGCACGGGCGCAGAGTTTTGAAACACGTCTAGCGCGCAGGTTTTCATGGACAATATCAAAGGCAGTCTTCTCATGGTCGCGGCCATGGCGGGTTTCGCGCTTGAAGATATGTTGGTCAAAGCCGCCGCTCAGGATTTACCCGTCGGGCAGGTTCTGATCCTTTTCGGGTTTGGCGGCATGGCGATTTATGCCTCTATCGCCCTGATGCGGGGTGAGGCGCTTCTCCACCCGCAAGCCTTCAGCCGCCCGCTTCTGGCGCGTGCCTTTTTCGAAATTCTGGGCAGGCTCGGCTATACGGTCGCCATTGCCCTGACGCCGCTTTCCTCTGCCTCGGCCATTTTGCAGGCCGCCCCTTTGGTGGTGGCCGCAGGTGCGGTGATGGTCTTTGGGGAAAAGGTCGGGTGGCGGCGCTGGCTGGCCATTGTCATCGGCTTTATCGGGGTTCTGATGATCTTGCGCCCTGGCACAGGCGGGTTTGAGCCACTCTCTGTCTTTGCCGTTTTGGGCATGATCGGCTTTGCAGGTCGGGACCTTGCCACCCGCGCAGCCCCGCCAAGCATGACCAATGCACAGCTTGGACTATACGGTTTTGCGATGATGGCGATTGCAGGGGCTATCGCGCTGTCATGGACAGGTGGTGCTACATTGCCTGATGGCCAATCAAGCCTGCTTTTGGGCGGGGCCATCGTGATGGGGGTGCTTGGGTATTCCTGCCTGACAGGTGCAATGCGCACAGGCGAGATCGGGGTTGTGGCCCCGTTCCGCTATATCAGGCTGGTCTTTGCGATGATCCTTGGTGTGCTTGTCTTTGCCGAGCGGCCCGATGCGATGACCCTTCTGGGTAGCGCCGTGATCGTGGCCAGCGGGCTTTACACCGTTTTTCGCGGGCAGCGTGCCAAGGCCTGAACCCTCAGCACAGCCCTGTGCAAACCCGTTGCGCGCTATCTGGCTGCGTGCCACTCTCTTGTAAAATCGGGAGGGATGCAGATGACAACAGGCTTTTTCTGGGATGAGCGCTGCTTTTGGCATTCAGGCGGCAATTACGCGTTTTTGACGCCTGTCGGCGGATTGGTTCAGCCGCAGGCCGCCGGTGGAATTCCCGAAAACCCTGAAACCAAGCGCCGTTTGAAAAACCTGACTGAGGTCACGGGCCTCTTTGCCGAGCTGGACACCCGCCATGCGGCCCCTGCCAGCTATGAAGACCTGTTGCGCGTGCATCCTGCCCAATATCTCGAAACCTTCCGAAAAACCTCGGAGGCGGGGGGCGGTGAATTGGGGCTTCGCACGCCTTTCGGGCCAGATGGCTACGAGATTGCGGCGCTGTCGGCGGGGCTTGCCAAGGAGGCCTTCTTGGCCACCCTGCGGGGTGAGGTTCGCAATGCCTATGCGCTGTCGCGCCCGCCGGGTCATCATTGCCTGCCTGATTTTCCGAACGGTTTTTGCCTGCTGGCCAATATCGCCATCGCGATCGAGGCCGCGATGGAGGCCCGCATGGTCGAGCGCGTCGCTGTGATTGATTGGGATGTCCATCACGGCAATGGCACCGAGGCGATCTATTATGATCGTGATGATGTGCTGACGGTCTCGATCCATCAGGAACGCAACTACCCCAAGGATTCGGGCGATTTCGAAGATCGCGGATCGGGCGTAGGCATGGGCTATAACCTCAATATCCCCCTTCCTCCGGGGGGTGGGCATGCGACCTATCTTGAGGCGATGGAACGGCTGGTCCTGCCCGAACTGCAACGCTTCCAGCCCGATGCGATTGTCATTGCCTGCGGGTTTGATGCCTCGGGCTATGATCCGTTGAGCCGCATGATGGCTGGCAGCAACACTTTCCGCGCGCTGACCGAGATGGTGATGGAAGCGGCCGCTGATCTTTGTGACGGGCGGCTGACCATGGTGCATGAGGGCGGCTATTCCGAGGTGCATGTGCCCTTTTGCGGTCATGCCGTGCTCGAGGCGATGTCAGGCAGCAAGATCACGGCCGAGGACCCCCTTGCGCCAAGGCTGGCCTATCAACAACCCGGCCCACGGCCTGAGGCTTTCTTTTCCAGCTTGATCACGGAAATGGAAGACGCGCTTGAATTTTGAGGGTCTTGATGTCGCGCCATACCGCGCTTCGTTGACACGCCCCCTGCGACAGGTCACCTTGCAGAAAATCCAGTCTCAAACACGGGAATATGCCCCATGAAAAAGGTTTACGGATCGGCCGAGGAGGCGCTTGAGGGCGTGCTATCGGACGGAATGATGATTGCGGCAGGCGGCTTTGGCCTTTGCGGCATCCCCGAGCTTCTGATCGATGGCATTGTCGCCACAGGCGTCAAAGACCTGACCATCGCATCCAATAATGCAGGCGTTGATGATTTTGGCCTCGGCAAATTGCTCGCCACCCGCCAAGTCAAAAAGATGCTGTCCTCCTATGTGGGCGAGAACGCCGAGTTTATGCGCCAATATCTGTCGGGCGAGCTGGAGCTGGAATTCAACCCACAAGGCACCTTGGCCGAGCGCATGCGCGCAGGTGGCGCGGGTATTCCGGGCTTTTTCACCAAGACGGGTGTGGGCACGGTGATTGCCGAGGGCAAGGACCACAAGGATTTCAATGGCGAGACCTTTATCCTTGAAGAAGGCATCTTCGCCGATCTCGCCATCGTCAAAGCATGGAAAGCCGATGAGACAGGCAATGCGATCTTCCGCAAGACCGCGCGCAATTTCAACGTGCCTGCCGCGACCTGCGGCAAGGTCTGTATTCTGGAGGTAGAAGAGATCGTGCCAACGGGCAGTCTTGACCCTGACATGATCCATCTTCCTGGCATCTATGTGCACCGCATCATTAAGGGCGAGCATGAAAAACGGATCGAACAGCGCACCGTGCGCCAGCGTGAGGAGGTCTAAGCCATGCCATGGGATCGTAACCAGATGGCCGCACGCGCGGCTCAAGAACTCCAAGACGGTATGTATGTGAATCTCGGCATTGGTATTCCGACACTTGTCTCCAATTACATTCCCGAAGGCATTGATGTGACCTTGCAGTCGGAAAACGGCATGCTTGGCATGGGCCCTTTCCCGATTGACGGGGAAGAAGATGCCGATCTGATCAATGCGGGCAAGCAAACCATCACCGAATTGCCCAATACCGCCTATTTTGACAGTGCCACATCCTTTGCGATGATCCGTGGCGGCAAAATCGCCATGGCGATCCTCGGCGCGATGGAGGTTTCCGAGACAGGCGATCTGGCCAATTGGATGATCCCCGGCAAGCTGGTGAAAGGCATGGGCGGCGCGATGGACCTTGTGGCGGGCGTCGGCCGCGTTGTGGTTGTGATGGACCACACCAACAAACATGGCGACTCGAAAGTTCTGAAATCCTGCACCCTGCCTTTGACGGGCACTGGCGTGGTGCATCGGATCATCACCAATCTGGGTGTCTTGGATGTGGTCAAGGGTGGCCTCAAAATCGTCGAGCTGGCCGATGGTGTCTCGGAAGACGAGATGCGCAGCGCCACCGAGGCCAAACTGGTCTAACGAATAACAGCAAGGGCGCGGTATCTTCGCGCCCTTGCTATTGTATGGGCCGCTGGTTCCTCAACCACCTGTCATCGTGCGAAACACGCATCCATCCCAAATCAGCTCAGGTGGTGTCAGGCATAAAAGTCGCGCCAATTGCCATGTGGCCAGTACTTTGGGCACATAGCGGCGCGTCTCGGCAAACTCGGGCACGCCATCCGCACTGCGTATTGCGCCCTCGCCTGCATTATAAGCCGCAAGAACGAGCACAGGATCACGGTCAAATTCTTCCATAAGCCAATCGAGATAGGCGACGCCGCCTGCGATATTCTGCGAAGGGTCAAAGCTGTCGGTTACCCCGAAGCGTTCGGCGGTGGCGGGGATCAACTGCATCAGGCCCTGCGCGCCCGCTATGCTTTCAGCATCAGGCCGTCCCGCCGATTCGACAGCCATCACCGCCAAAACCAATGCGGGGGAAACGCGTGTCCCTATGGTTGCGGCCAGAATAGAGGCGCCATACTCGGCCGCCATCTGCCCTAGATCATCGGCACGCGCGACACCAAGGCTGGCCACTTCGGGCGCATCAGCCAAATGGGCAAGCGCCAATTGAAACCTAATGGCCCCACCTGTGATTGCATCAGGCACTTCGGACCAGAACCAAGCCACATCCTGCGCGACAGGCGGAGGATCAAGCTGGGGCGGCACGCTTGAGGGCGATATATCAGCCTGCGGCACAATCTGGATATTGATCCGCGGTGCCGTATCCCCACGCGCAGGGGGCGTAACGCTTCGAAAGGTAAATTCGGGAAAAGGGGCAGCTTCGCTGCTTTGCGCCAGCGATTCACTTGAAAATAAAAAGAGCGAAAAAATCGCCCCCACCCATTGCACCCGCATATCTGCCCTCGACCCTTTTTCGGCACCATGCCGCAATAGCCCTTATTTTTAAAGGCGTTATCGGAATTTCCGCCCTGCGTTGTGGTAAATTCGCCCTGAACAAACCGCGAAGAATTCGCATAAAATTCTAAACCTTGCCCAAGTCTCGCCCTGATCTGGGGGGATAACAGCATCAACCGAGGCGGCAGACACTTCCTCGGGAAACAAGACAGACACACACATACAAAACTTGAAACTGGAGCAATATCATGAACCTCATCAATAACTTCGCAAAATCCGAATCTGGTGCAGTAACTGTTGACTGGATCGT
>ENA-OUOG01002712-OUOG01002712.1-marine-metagenome-genome-assembly--contig:-NODE-2712-length-17775-cov-3.395751_pt1 | contig 17775 bp, 7 predicted proteins | sample MGYA00248635_ERZ508505 | MGnify/ENA primary metagenome ERZ508505 (study PRJEB26176, sample SAMN06267871) | marine metagenome | isolation source: Saanich Inlet, British Columbia, Canada | place: Pacific...
TTGAAACAGACAAAATGATTGTTGAAGACTACGATGTGTATGTTGAGATGACGACATTCACAAGAAAGTCTGACGGCCAAGGTGCTTCTTTTGCTGCTGAGCCAGGAACAAACGATGACTTGGTGATGTGCATGGTTCTGTTCAGTTGGTGTGTTGAGTCAGACTTCTGGAAAGACATGACTTCGACTGATGTGGCAAGAGCAATCTACAAAGATGCGGTGGACGAAGAAGACGAAATGCCTCTCGGTTTTGTCAGTCTCAATCGCATGCACGAAAGAATTGTTGACGGTGGTGGAGATGAGTGGACAGTCGTTGAACACGAGTTGCCAGACTGGTATGACGATGTCTACTCAAGTTGGTAAAGAATAAATAAAGGGAATATTCTCAAAGGAGCATGCAAATGGCATTTCTGGTAAGTCCTGGCGTTAGAATCACTGAAACTGATCTAACCAACATTATCCCAGCAGTTTCGACATCTATCGGTGGATTTGCTGGTAATTTCGAATGGGGTCCAACTAATACAGTTACCCAAGTTTCCTCCGAAGCTGACTTGATTCGTCAGTTCGGTTATCCTAAAATTTCCACAGTAACAGCAGAGTCTACAAGAGACGACTGGTATGCTGCCGCCAACTTCCTTGGCTACACAAACAATCTTCAACTGGTTCGTTTGCTTTCAGACGGTGCATTGAATGCTGTCTCTGAAGCAGATTCAGAAAACGTTGTTGTTACTGTTGCTTTCGATTCTGAAACATCAGGATTGGGAGCAGTCGCAAGAGGCGACTCAGAAATCTCAATCGCTGGATTCGCAGTGAGAGTCACTGAAGGATCAACTCCAACATCTGTTGCTGCTGATCTTGACTCTGACATCGCTGTTCTCTACGGACGTTCCAACGTTTCAGTATCAGGTGCGGTCATCACGATCAACACAACTGACATTGAACATGATTCAGACTTGAACAGATTCACATCTTCTGCAGAAGTCACAACTTCTGATTCAGACGCTGCGGATAACACAAGAGAAATCACAATCTCAACTTCATTCACTTCAACTGAAACAATCGCAGACACAGTGATTGAAAACGAAGATGATTTTGAAGTCAAGAGAACAACTCTGACAGACGGTTCAATCTACGCAAGGTATCCTGGACTTGTCGGAAACGGCATTGGTGTTGTGTTGATTGATGCTGGCATTGTTGATTCTGATTTCACAGGAACTTCACTGTTTGGAACAACAAACACTCCAAGCACATTGTTTGACACAAAACCAGGAACTTCAACTTGGGCAAGAAATCTGACTGATTCAGATGTTGCTGATGAAGTTCACGTTGTTGTTTTTACAACCACTGATCAACCAACAGGTACAGTGAATCAAGTTCTTGAAACATATTCATATCTTTCAAAAGCGAAGAACGGTCGCACTGCTGACGGTGCACCAAACTACTACGTTGATGTGATCAACACCGCATCAGAGTGGATCTATCTGTTGAACGAAGAAACTGCGGCAACAAATGGTGTTCTCTCAGGTGGAGCTATCTCAATCGGAGCAACCATCTCCAACAACGTGACTGGCTCATTCAAGTCATTCAGAGGCAAGGGTGTTGCGGCAAGAAACGCATCGAACAACTGGATCGGTGGCGTGAGAAAGTATGACCTGAAAGGTGGTTCACTTGGATCGACTCTTTCAAATGGCAACTACACTGCAGCATATGACAAACTGAACGATGTTGAAACTGTTGACATCTCTTTGGTGTTTGTCGGTGAAGCAAACGGTTCAAGTGTTGTTCAAAAGCATGCAATTACCTTGTGCGAAACAAGAAAAGACTGCATCGCATTCGTCTCGCCTGACTACGCATCAGCAGTGAACAATCCAACTGCAAGAAAAGTCACTGACTACTTTGCTGGATTCAACTCAAGTTCATACGTTGTGTTTGACTCAGGTTGGAAACGTCAATATGACAGATACAACGACGAGTACTTCTGGTCTCCATTGAATGCTGACATTGCAGGTTTGGCAGCAAGAACTGACTACACCAACGAAGCGTGGTTCTCTCCAGCAGGTTTGAATCGTGGTTTCATTCGTGACGTGGTCAAGTTGTCGTTCAATCCAAACCAAGCAGATCGTGACGCACTCTACACTCAGAGAGTCAACCCTGTGGTCACATTCCGTGGTCAAGGCACACTTCTCTATGGTGACAAGACTGGTTTGTCAAGACCTTCTGCTTTCGACAGAATCAATGTTCGTCGTTTGTTCATCGTGCTTGAAAAAGCAATCGCAACTGCTGCTAAGTTCCAGTTGTTCGAGTTCAACGATGACTTAACAAGAAGAACGTTCGTCAATGCGGTTGAACCTTTCCTTCAGGACATCCTATCAAGAAGAGGTTTAACAGACTTTAGAGTTGTTTGTGATGAATCAAACAACACTCCTGAAGTGATTGACGGAAACAGATTTGTAGCTGACATCTACATCAAACCAACGAGAAGCATCAACTTCATCACACTGAACTTCGTGGCAGTGAGAACTGGTGTTTCATTCAGTGAAGTTGCAGGAGGTTAATAATGTCGCTTCGTATTGACGATTTCAAATCAGCATTGGTTGGTGGTGGTGCACGTGCCAACCTCATGCGAGTCAACTTGAGCTGGCCTAACGCTGACGTTCAAGGTGACGCAAACTTCAACTTTGGAGGAGATGCTCTGCACTCCTTCATGGTGAAAGGTGCTCAGTTGCCAGGAAGAACAATCAACTCAATCCCTGTTCCTTTCAGAGGTCGTGAGTTGAAAGTATCTGGTGACTCAACTTTTGATGATTGGACAATCACAGTCACAAACGACAACAACTTTGCAATCAGAAATGCTTTCGAAAGATGGCAAGATGCTATCAACTCAGCAGTTTCAAACGAATCAGCTCGAGGCGTTGATGCTGCAACTTTTGCATCTTACACAGCTAACTTGGAAGTTGAGCAGTTGGGTCGAAACGGTGATGTTATCAAGAGATACATCATCACTGGTGCATGGCCAACAACAGTTGACGCAATTGAAGTTGGTTTTGACAATGCCGACACAATCGAAGAGTTCGGTGTCACGTTCGCATATCAGTGGTGGGAAGCAGACACAGTTTCGAGCTCCAACTCTAACAGAGTCACTGCTGGCGTAACGACACCTTCATTATAAGCTCTGCGACAATCACTATAATATGATAAACTAGGAGCACGCATGGCAGAGCAAAGAGAAGAGCTTTTTGGCTTTGAGTTAGTCAACAAAAAGGATCCAGTTCCACAGTCCCCCATTCCTCGAGAGTTGGACGACGGAACTGAACTTCCTGTTGGTGGCTATCAAGGATACACATATGAACTGTATTCCAAAGCAAGAAACGAACAAGCACTCATTTCACAGTATCGCGACATCAGTTTCTATCCCGAAGCTGATGCTGCGATTGACGATATTGTAAACGAAGCATTCACAACAGAACACGAACGTCCATCTGTTTCGATGAGATTGGATTTGTTAAACGTCAACGAACGCATCAAGAAAATCATTCGTGCTGAGTTCAAAGAAGTTCTTCACCTTCTGAAGTTTCAAAAGAAAAACTACGACATCTTCCGTCAATGGTATGTCGACGGTCGTCTGTATTATCAGGTGATCATCGATGAGAAAAAACCAAAGGAAGGTATCAGAGAATTGCGTCCCATCGATGCTCTGAAGATCAAGAGGAACGTGATTCCAGAGTATGAGAAAGACCAAAGAACTGGTGTTCCAACTCTGAAAAATGTTCAAGAGTTTTTTGAATATTCTCCTGATCAGTCTCAACAGAATCACGTCAAGTTGTCGAAAGACTCAGTGATCTTCTGCCCTTCAGGTCTTGTTGATCGCAACAAAGGCAGAATCATCGGATACCTTGACAAAGCAATCAAACCATTCAACAACTTGCGTTCAATGGAAGATTCGTTGATCGTGTATCGAATCGCTCGTGCTCCTGAACGTCGTATCTTCTATGTTGACGTTGGTCAAATGCCGAAGATCAAAGCAGAACAGTATCTGCGTGACATGATGAATCGATACAGAAACCGCATCGACTACAATCCGAACACTGGTGACATTCGTGACTCTCGCAAGTTCATGTCTGTCCTCGAAGACTTCTGGTTGCCGAGACGTGATGGTTCAAAAGGAACCGAGATTTCGACTCTTCCTGGAGGAACGAATCTTGGCGACCTTGACGACGTCAACTACTTCAAAGAGAAGTTGTATCAGTCACTGAATGTGCCGATCTCTCGAATCAATCAGGACAACAACTTTCAACTCGGTCGTGCTTCTGACATCTCTCGTGATGAGGTGAAGTTCAGCAAGTTCGTCAAGAGACTGCGCAAACAGTTTGCTGAGTTGTTCAACGAAGTGCTGCGGATTCAGTTGGTTCTGAAAGGTGTGTGCACTCAGAAAGAGTTTGAAGAGATGCGTCAATACATCTCATACGATTTCCTTCAGGACACTCACTTCGAAGAACTGAAGCAAATCGAACTTCTGACTGATCAGTTGAACCTGTTGCGTGATGCTTCAGAGTATGCTGGCAAATACTTCTCGATTCAATACATTCGCAAAGTCATCCTTGGTCAGAACGAAGAAGACATCGCAAGAATCGATCAAGAAATCATGGACGAGATTGAGAAAGAACAACTCAAATCTCAAGATGACGTCGAGCAAGGTTTGTTCGATTCATATGAACCTCAGATACCGATGGTCGAAGAGAAGACACCAGAGATCACACTCTCTGAGCAAGTGGAAGAACTTCAAATAAATACCTCTGATGTTGTCGAAGAAGACGACCCCGAGTATGATGCAATAATGGAAGAAATCCGTGCCAAGATCGCTAAGTGAAGATGTGAAGACACTCGTAGAATACGTTGATGTTCGTGAAAACGAACTCAGGGAAGAGTTTCTACGCGAAGTCGATTCAGTCTTCGAAAAAATCAAAACCGATCCAGACTTCAGAGGTCCAGCAGGATTTGAAGGCAAGGATGGTGCACAAGGTCCACAGGGAACACGTGGACCAATGGGTCCATTGCCAATGTTTGAAATGGACGGAACAAAAATTCGTTTTCAAACAGGAAACCTTCTCAATGAAGAGACTGGCGATTCAGTTCCCGCTTGGTCTGATTGGATCGAAACCAAAGGTGAACAAGGCGAAAGAGGACTGATTGGCGAAGCAGGTCCACAAGGTGCGCAAGGCGAACGTGGTCTGATTGGTGAAGCAGGTCCACAAGGTCCAAAGGGTGAGAAGGGTGAAGCATTCACTTTCAACATGCTCTCTGAGGATCAAATTGCTCAACTGAAAGGTCGTCAAGGAGATGCAGGTCCAAAGGGTGATCCAGGAGATTTCCCAAAGTATCAAGCAGATCCTGAAAATCATAGAATTCGATTCCAAGTTTCTGAGGATGTGTTGAATCCTTGGGGTGACTGGATGGAGTTGCCACAAGGCGAGCAGGGCATTCAAGGTGTGAAAGGAGACAAAGGTGATCCCTTTGTCTATGAAATGTTCACACCTCAGCAGATCATGACATTGACTGGACCTCAGGGTGCTCCTGGACCAAGAGGTGAGAAAGGTGAGACTGGTGAACAAGGTTTGCGTGGACCAATGGGTGAACGTGGACCACAAGGTGAAATCGGTCCTGCTGGTCAGGATGGTCGAGATGGTAAAGATTTTGATCCTGAGATTCTGGACAAAGCAAAGAAAGAGTTAACAAGACTTTACAATAAATCGATTCGCGATATCAAAACTGAGATTGAGAAAAACGTTCTTGAACAGATTTCACAAGTCAGAGCAGCATACAGACAAGGCAACATGGAAATGGTTGTTCCGATAGGTGCTGTTGGTGGTAACGATGGTGCTGCTGCTGCTAATCAACAGAGAATCTCTTCTTTTGCTCAACAACCAGCAAACTTCTCAGTGACAGTTTCAGGAACACCAATCTATCTTGACAACCCTGTTCGTGCTTCTGCACGTGGTGAGACATACGATCAAACAGATCCATACAAAGTTGCTCAAGCTGACTCTCAGTTGCAACTTGCAGACGGTTTGTGGGTTCCAGGAGGAGACGGACAAACCTTTGAGTTGGTTCGTGTTGGTTTGGTTGATGTTGCACAAAAAGCTGTTTCGGATGGTTTTCAGTTTGGTCCATCAAGTTTCGGAGCTGCTGGTCCACTTGATCCAGGCAACTACTATTATCTTGACAATGCAAATCCAGGAACGTTGACAGTCAACTATCCAAGATTTGGTATTGCTCAATACATCGGTCAGGCAGTCAATCACAATCAACTTTTTGTGAACATGACAGTTGACCCACATGCTGTAAACGAATACAGACTTAACTACATTGACAGAGATGTTCCACCAACACCAATGGGTGAGCAAGGTGATCAAAGAGGTGATGTTATCGTCAGAGACGGATTTATGTATCAATGCATTCGCGACTGGAATCCTGACGAAACCGATCTTGTGATTTGGGTGAGAAACGCAATCAGCAATCAATGGTGAGAATAAATAGGTAAACGGGAAACATCTAATGGCAAACTTACCAGTCGCAGCAACAAATGGAAGTCTTTCTTATAGATTTCCTATTTGGAATGAAAATCTTTTCTATCCTCGCAACTCTGTTGTCATGTACAACATTGAGAATGCAAGGACAGCTGACGGAATCACAGACAGCGACATTGCGCTGATCGACACACTGACCTCGAACGGTACACAGCCGTCTTACTTCATTTTCATCAACGACGCAGATGTAGATCCCAACGGTCAAGAACCTTTCCTGAGCACAACTTGGACACCTATTCCTGGCATGATCAATGCTTTGTCTGGTATCGTCTATGGTGTTGCAGATACTTTAGATAATCCCGATTCTGAATCAGCAAGCATCACAACAGGTCTGAGAAGAGGTAACTCTGCCACAGTCAGAAGATTGAGATCAACTGACGGTTCTATTGAGTTTGCTCAAGATTCTGACTACATCGACATGTCTGTCACTGTCACAGCATCGCAGTCTGGTACAGCAGATGCGATTGGTTCGATCTTCAATGCTGGTGCAACACCTACCGAAAACGATTCTGATGCAAGAGATGCATTAACTAACTACCTATTCACAAGTTTCCTTGGTGGTCAAGTTCCTGGTTCTTTTGACTCCGACGTCTTGGATGGTTTGGGGACTTCGATTGAAACAATCATCTCTTCAACAACGTTGTTGTCTCAACCAAATGTTCTGAGTGCTTTCCAAACAGCACTGAACTTCCTTGAAACAGACAACAACTCTAACCAAACTATCATTGGTCCAATCACCTTCTCTAATGCTGGTGCTGCCATCACAGTTTCTAGTGGTCGAGTCGTTCTTCAGACTGGTACTCAACTGAGAGTTCCTGAGATTACAAACGAAAACGATACCATTAATGGTGCAATCAGTTTCTCTCAGAACAGACTGACAAACGTTGATGATCCAACTGCTGATCAAGATGCTGCAACAAAGGCATATGTCGATTCACAAAACAGTGGATTCAACGACGCAATCAACACAAGAATCGACAATGACTCCGATCGTCTGACTGCTTTCATTGCAGAAAATGATGCACGAATCGATTTGATCGACAGTGAGATCTACAGAGGTGTAGGGTCAATCACAAGTCGTTTGACAATCATTGAGGATGCTTTAGATTCTGAAAACACAATCTTCAGTTCAATCGACAGTTTGCTTCAGAGTTCAACAGCAGCTGCAGCAAACATTGATTCAGACTCACAAAGAATTCAGAAACTTGCTGGTCTGTTCGACTCAGAACAAGCAGTTTTCAACAAGATTGAAGCACTTGAAAATCTGACAACAGATCACGGAAACAGACTTGATTCTGATACATCAATCCTTTCTGCTTTGAGAAGAGATGTAGACTCTGCTTTTGCTCAAATCGACTCTGAAGACAATGTCGTTCAAGGTGCTTTGAGAAACATCGACAGTTTGACTTCTGATGTTGCAGGATTGAGAAACGTTGATTCTGATATCACAGTCAGACTTGATTCTGACTCAGCAAAAATTCAAAGTATTCAATCAACTGTAGACACTCTTTCAGGAAGTGGTACCACAACTATTGACGATATCGTTGTAAGATTGGATGCTGACTCTGATAGACTCTACAGACTTGACTCTGATACAGTTGACTTCAGACCTCGTTTGAACGTTTTGGAAGCAAGAATTGATTCTGATCTTTCACTGGGTCCAAATGGTCTGAGAGTGAAAGTTAATGTTCTTGAGAACTACAGAAGACTTTCTCAGGAAAGAGACTCTGATCACGACTCAGACATTCCAAACATTTACTCAAGACTCAGATATCTTCAGACTCAACACGACTCTGATTCGGAGAGATTGACAAAACTCGAAAGAGATGTCGACTCCGACAGACAAGATTTGAGCAACACGATTTCAAACGTTGCTGCAAACACAAGTTCAATCAATCTTTTGACTACCAACACAAATATCTTGTTGGATTCAGTTCAAGATTCCGAGCAGGTGAGAGCAGTCACAAGAGCATTGATTGACTCTGACTATATCAATTCTAGAGTTGATCAAGGTTTAGATTCTGATGCTGTCGCATTTATTATTGACTCTGACTATATCAATTCTAGAGTAGATCAAGGTATAGATTCTGATGCGGTCACATCCATTGTTGACTCTGACTACATCAATTCAAGAGTTCTCCCTTCTGTTGATTCTGAAACAGTCTTAGCAATCGTTGATCAAGATTATGTCAGATCACAAATCGACTCAGAATTTGTTGATGATTTGGCTTACGATTCAGATGTCTTTACCGCACGTTTGACATCAAGAGGGATTGCAACAAGTTCTGCAATCAACTTGTTGAATCAAAGAGTTGATGACGACTCAGATGCTTTGTCAACTGCAATCACTTCAACATCTAGTAGAGCAGATGTCGACTCTGATCGTTTGACTGCAGTCAACACAGCATTGACCAACTCAATTACTGCAACATCTAGTAGAGCAGATGTCGACTCTGATCGTTTGACTGCAGTCAATACAGCATTGACCAACTCAATTACGAATCTTGAGAGTGACTTAGACAGCGATATTGCTATTCTACAACATCATGCTGACACGGTTGATTCAGATTGGGTGATGACAACCATCCTCAACTCAACTCTCGACTCAGATTACCTTCAATCACAGATTGACACAGCTCTGGCTGAGTTTGACGACTCAGATTTCGTCAAAGCAACTGCTCAACAGATCGTTGACTCAGAAGTTTCAGTCGTCAACGCAAGGATTCAACTTGCTGAAGACGCAACGTCTGACAATGATTCAGACATTCTTGTCAACCAATCTGCAATCACAGCATTGGAAAACAGAGTAGATGTTGATTCAGACGCACTCAAAGCAGTTCAACTGATCGTTCTTGACAGTGATCAAATCAGATCGTTGGTCACAAATTATGTTGACTCGGATTATGTTGACGCAAGAGCATATGACTCTGACGAATTCACTGCACGTTTGACAGCAAGAGGTATTGCAACAAGTGCAGCAATCAACTTGCTCAATGCTCGTGTTGATGCTGATTCAGAAAGATTAACTGCAATCGAAAACGACATTGTTGATTCAGATTGGGTCTTGAACCAGATCCCTGACAACCAAGTTGATTCCGAATGGGTTCTGAGTCAGATTCCAAGCAACCTTCTCGATTCTGACTTCGTTGCTCAACTGATCGAAACAAGTGCACCTGACTCAGATTGGGTCTTGAGACAACTTCCTGGAAACGTTCTCGATTCTGATGATGTTGTGGCGTTGATCCCGCAAAATCAAGTTGACAGTGAATGGGTGTTGAGTCAGATTCCAGTTGATCACGATCCAGTCGACTCTGATTGGGTATTGAGACAGATTCCAGGTAACTTTGTCGATTCAGATTATGTGTTGAGTCAGATTCCAGGTAACTTTGTCGATTCAGATTATGTGTTAAGTCAAATTCCTGTCAACCAAGTTGATTCAGATTGGGTGTTGAGTCAAATTCCTGTCAACCAAGTTGATTCAGATTGGGTTTCAAACACAATCACTCAAACGGTTGACTCTGACTACATCAACAATGCTTACGACTCAGACTTGTTTGCAACAAGACTTGCAGTCCACGGTATTGCTTCGAGCAGTGCGATTGCTTCTATCAACGCAAGACTTGACAGCGACAGTTTGGTTCTTGGACAGCACGATTCTGAGTTGAGCAGACTTGAAAATCTGATCGACAACATTGATACTACTCCTGCAATTAGCATCACAAACACTCCAAGATTGGTCTTGAGAGGCCAAGACAGTGGCATAAACAGTCCTCTCACTGAACCAGCCAACGATGGATCGTTCATCTTTGAGTCTGTCAGAAGTGGCGGCACTCCACAACAAGCTCAGATCAGAACAAACATTGATTCTGACGACGCAGTTCGATATGGAATCAGAGACGATCAAACACAAACAGTTGAATTCTCTCTTCACACTCGAGGTGTCGGCACAAGAGAAGTTCTTTGGAGATGGCCAAACGGTGCTGCTTTCTGGACTGGAATGGTTTCAGAAAGGGGCGGTGCTGGTTCACTTCCGAATTTATCATACACTGCTGTAGGTGTTGGAGCATCTGAAATCATCAGAACCGCAGATTTCGATGCAAGAGCATCAGCAATCACAAACGGTTCTGTGTTCGCAACAAACTCAGAAATCCGAATCACGGTTGTTGATAACGACAGCGAAACACTGATCAACGAAGGGTCAACCTTCTCAATCAGAACTGATGAAACACTGGCTTCAGTCTACGATTCAGATGGTTCTGGCAATCAGACGTTGACACTTTCTGTTTCAAACAAGTTTGCGCTTGATCACGATTCAGATATTGCTGTGTTGCAGACTGCTTCTGATGTTGCTGTTGCAAGATTGGATGCTGACTCAGACAGATTGACTGCTGTTGACGACAGAATTGACAATTTGGCTGCCAGTGGTATTGACAGAGAAGGTGTCGTTCAAGTTCTTGAGCGTTCTGCTGATGCAGATGAGTTTATCAACGACTCTTGGTTGACTTCAAACTTCGACTCTGACAATGTTCTAATTGACAACAGAAACGTTTCACTGTTCGGAGCTTCTATCACTTACACTCTGAACGATAATGACTCAGACACAACTCAGTGGAGTGTTGGTTCAGAAGGATCCGGAATTTCGCGAATCACTGATAGTGGGGTGCCAGCAGCCACGTTGGTTGATGTTTCTGTTCCAGGAGATGCAGCGATCATCTCACAAATTGTGGTCGACGAAAAGGGAAGAGTTGTAAGAGTGCAGGCTGCCACTGGCATTGACTGCGGTGAATATTGATTGGAGAATTGAGTGGCGTTTTTCATAAGACCCAAACGTTCCAACGTTCCTGGTAAAGTTCCAGGACAGGAAGGTGAAACAAACAAATTCTCCTTAACTGGCGAAATAGCAATCAACCTTTCCGATCAGGTCATTTACACGAAAGCAAGTGATTCTGATATTGATTCAGATTTAGCTCGATTTCCTGAAGCAGTTGTTGCGCTCTCAGCACAATACCAAGGTTCAGAGAACGTAGAAGTCTCAAACGGAACGATTGGACTGAAAAACGAAATTTCGTTTGAAAGAGTAACAGTTCCAAACGTCACCTCTTTTCAACCAAACGAAGCAGTCACAAGATCATACGTTGATCAAAGTTTGTCAGGTGTCACTGTTTTTGATCCCATTCAATTGTATTGGGACTCTGACATCAATGACTTCAATCTTAACACACTCACCAACTTCAATCTAAACAACGGTGACAAAGTCGTAGTCAACAGAAGCACAAACACTTCGTTGAATGGTGTTTTTGTTGTTGATAACACTCTGTTCCCTATTCCTCTGAGAAGAGACTCCGACTTTCTCACAGACTCGGACTACAAAGCAGGATCGTTTGTTCTCATCAGAAGAAACATCTCAGCAGGAACAGGCATCGTTCTTCGTACTGATGTTGTTGGTGCTGCTGATTTGTCCAATGATTTTCAATCACAGTTTCCTCAAGCACTCACAGCCGAAGTTGTTCCGCAAACTGTTGTTCTAGGGAGCGTCAACGACACGTTCTTGACTGAAGCAGGAATTAGTGGAACAGGTGCTGCATCAAGAATCGACTTCAACGCTCCAAGTCTTGGTGCTGCATTGAGAATAACTTCTGGCAACATTCCTGCAAACTTGAGTGCAGGTTCGAGATTCATGGTTGCTGGTGACACAACTGTTTACACCATCACAGGTTACAGAAACACACCTTCAGACTCAGTTTGTGGTATCACTCCTGCTTTGAGTGCAGCAGCGGTTCCTGGCGCAGCAATCATTCCTTTCACAACGATCACTCAAGATACAAACGTACCAACAGCAAGCATCATTTTTGATCAGTTCTCTGGTATCAACAACTTCACTGTCAATGTGAATGGAACACCAGCATCGAATATCGCCTTTACGGGTGATGTTCTCGATAACATCACAACAAACACAAACAATATTATTGTTTCTGTCGGAACGAAACCTGATTCTGATTGGTACACCACAGGAACAATTGGTGGTGTCAGCTCACAGAACAATCTTTTGATTGCTTCGAGAGGAGCAACAGTTGCAAACACTGACTCGGACAATCTTGGATCGGTTGCTGTCGGTTCTCAATCAAACCTTTCGAATTTCAGAGGCAACGTTGCTCTTCAAGGTGCAGCAAGTGATGACAGATCAGTTGCGGTTGGTGTTGGTTCGACTGCTGGTGGAAGCACAAACGTTGCAATCGGAAACGTCAACAATCCAACAGATAACAGAATCAGACTAGGTGGACCAGCTCTGACTGGAGTTATTGGATCTCCTGTCGTTGGTTCATACTCAACAATTTCAACAACCGATTCTGATGCAGAGTATGTTGAAACGACCGTCAACGATCGAAACATGTTGGTTTCGAAAAGGTATTTCGATTCTGTCTCTGATGGAATAGGAAGCTACTTCGCTTTGACACAAGGTGATGAAAACGATTCAGAAGGTGAGTTCATTTCACTGAAGTTGGTAGGTGATCAAACTTTTACCGAACAGTCTTCGAGTACCTTCACGCAATGGTCTGATACAACTGAAACGCACGATTCGGAAGGTGACAACTTTGTCGTTGAACATACGACCGATCAATTCGGTAACTTCGCACAACTGTTTGATTTTGGTTCTGACTCAGATGTTGGAAACAGAACGATCTTCTTGAACTGTGATAGTGAGTCTGAAACACGTTTGAGATCAGGAGAGATTTACCACGTTCGGGTCAGAAACAGAGGTACAACTCCAGGAACGACTTCTCAAGTCACCTTCTCAGTTTTGTTTGACAGTGATGTAGGCAATGCTGTGGATCTTTCAACGATTGATCCAAACAACACTGGTGCAACAAATGCTTTCGGACCAGCACCAGTAAACGACAACGACTACACATCCGTAAATACTACACCTATCGACGGTTCTATTTTGAACAATCCTGGTTTCAGTGGTCCAAACATTATGTTCAACATTTACGTTTGGGATGCAAATAACGGTGACATCTCTGTACACAGAGCATAATAAATAGTGTGTTCGGTGGTACTTCAACTTCACCATTTTCTTTTCTAAGAGGCAACTATGGCGTTTTTCATTCGTCCCAAAAGATCAAACGTGGCAGGCAAAGTTCCTGGACAAGCAGGAGAAGCAAATAAATTCTCCTTGGTTGGTGAAATTGCAATCAACCTAAAAGATCAGGTCATCTATGTCAAGTCTCCAGACTCAGATTTAGATTCAGATCTTGGACGTTTTGAGAAAGGTGTCAAAGTTGCTGGTCGTGTTTATCGAAGTGGACGTGGTGTCACTGTTGATAGCACTGCTGGAACAGTCAAAGTCCTCGACCAACAGACTTTCGATTCTGTGGTCCTCTCTAACGACTCAGACAACAGAGTCTTTTCCGGAAACGAGTTTGTCACAAGAAGATACGTCGATGCAGTCACCTCCAATGGTGGTCTTAACATTCACCAACCAACAGTTGTTGCTTGGGATTCAGACATCAATGCTCTGACAACAACTCAAGGAACAAATCTTGGTCTGTCAAACGGTGACAGAATTCTTGTCATTGGACCTGCTGATGCAAATGGTGAGTATGGTGCGACGTATGCTGGTATCTACAACTACAACACCGCAAACTCTCCTATTCCACTCTCTCGTGCACGTGACTTCCTGAACGATTCTGAAAGTGTCATTAACGCTGGTGAGTTTGTGTTTGTACGTTCCGGCAATTTTGGTGGAACTGGTTTCGTAGTTCTTGCCGATGTGCCAGTAGACGCAACACAAAGTGCATCTCCTGAACAAAGATTCCCTACAGATCCAAACTCTGGATTTGGTACTGCTACAAACGTGCAGTTTGGTGTGTTTTCTGGTGCATCAACTGCAGCTCAGATTCAAGTTGGCACAACAGCTGTTCAAAACTCAACAAGTAATATTCAGTTTACAGGTGCTGGTGTCACAAGCGTCACAAGTTCAGGTACAACAGTTACTGTTGACATTAACCAACAACCTGACTCTGATTGGTATATGGGTGACTCTCTTGCAGGGTTCACCTCACAGAACAACTCTCTTGATATTATCTCAAGAGGTGGTCAAGTAACTGCTTCTTCTGGACCTGCTGGACAAACAACTCAGGTTTCAGGAAATATTGTAATTGGTTCAGGTGCTATTTCAACAGCATACGACGGTGCAATCGTTCTTGGAGCAGGTGCTCGTGCTGATTCTGAAAATGCAATTGCCATCGGTGCAGGAGCAATTGCTCAAGAAAGAAACTCTGCTGCCATTGGTGCTGGCGCTGTTGCGACAAACGAAGGTGAAATCAGACTTGGTGGAACCAACTCAGTTGGTGCAACGAATCCATACTACGTTTCGATTGACACGAACAACTTCAATGCAGGTGTCTTCGAAGACACCGTCAACGATCCAAACATGCTAATCACAAAGGGTTATGTTGACAGACAAATAGGCGGATTGGACAGTCTTGAAGATCTGAATGGTGTTCTTGTTTCCTCTGAAGCATTCTTGACTCCTCGCATACTTCTTAAACCAAGAAACAGTGATCAATACATTGAATCTCCTTTGACTATTGATACAGGTGATCTTGCAACCTCTTTTGTTGACACAGACTCTGATACATATTCAATCAGATTCAATCTGAACACAAGTAACACAACTCGTGGAACAAGAGTTACAGATAGTGAAGTCGAAAACACTATTTTCCTCGGTCCAGTTGAGCAATTTGACGACATCGATTCAGACTTGAACCCTGAGCTCATTGATCCATCAATACCAAACATCTTCACAAGAGCACCAACGTTTGGTGGTTCCTGGGTTCCAATTCCACTGGCTGTTGATCCAAGAGATTCTGAAGAATATCCAGTGTTTGACAATAACGGTGAAATCGAAGCACTGATTTTCACTGGACAATCTGTCACGGTAACTATTGGTGGTATTGCTGCATTTGATACACGAGGCTCAGGAGCTTTCGTTCAATTCGGTATTCAAAGATTTGATCCTCTAACAAACACTTGGAACTTGATCACAACCGATGATGGCATTTTGTCTCAAACAACACCTTCATATTACCGACCTTTGTCTATTAATTTTTCAAACGACGGAACTTTTCTAGATGATAATGTCAACGCATATAACGGATCAACACGTTTCTGCGAACCGTTGATTTTCTTGAACAGAAATGGCAACCCATTCACCTTCACCTTTACAGCAAACGAAACAAGTACCATTCGTTTGAGAGCTGTTGCTCGATCTTCAAGTGTAAATTCAACCACGTTCTTCTTGCCAAACTTCACAAGAGGTTTGACGATTAACAATTCAAATTTTGTCACTGAATCTGCAAACTCTTCTTCAAGAAACCACTTCCACGGCACGTGTTACGATCTGTTCACAAGCACTGTTCAAAACGTTGCTGACGCAGTCAATGCTGGAACACTGGCTGTTGACTCAGACGGAATCATGGACTTGGCTTTCTCTGATCGTCAATCCAATCCAAACGCTTTGGGATTGCTTCCTGATTCTGATGTTGAAGATCATGGTTTGGTTCCTTTTGGACAAACCGGAACAGTGTGGAACAGAGGTGCCAACACTCAGTTTACCACCACAACCGATCACCCGACAACACCTTCTTATGATTCTCTGAGTCTTACTTCCACCGCAGTCAACATTTTGCCTTCTTTCAACGTTCATCGTTCACACAACTTAGATTGGGGTCGAGGAAAAGGAGTGTTTAACACTTCTCACTTCATTCTAGGCACGAAAAGATACAATAACGACATCAACCAACTAGGTTATGACTATCGTTACATGCAAGGAAACGGTGTTCCATCAGACCACATCACCACTTTTGATTCAGATCGTGTTTGGGCAGTTGACCTTCCTCCAGGAGCAACATTAAGACCAACACTTGGATTCAGGTGGTTAGCAGCACAACGAGGTGGTGGTGCGAGCGGTCGTGCTTTGATCATCAACGTCGACTGGACAACTGATTCTGATGGTTCGGGAAGAGTTCAGACAACCACAACAAACTGGACAAACATTCTTTCGACAACAGCTGATCAACAGACGACTCCAAGTTCTTTCAGAACAAGTCTTGATGAAAATGACATCAACGATTACATTGATACTAACAGTGTCTTTGGTACTTCCTACACCAACACAACAGGAAGAACACAAAGATTGTTCATGAGGCAAACGTTCGCAGCACAAGGCTCATCGAACGTTGCACTGGTCCAAAGTATTTTGAATCCGGACTCTGAATATTATCAACCACGAGGCAACTTCAACGCTTTATTCTTGTCAATGAGATACACTGGTGATGATGCTTTACCTGCTGGAATTGAACCTCTAAACGTTCGTGTTGTTTCTACAAGTGAAGCTCAGTTGTTTAGAAGAGAAGAGTATCTTCCTCCAATACAAGACTCTGAAGCAAGTGCTCTTGTCTATCACAGTGCTCAGCAAGGAAGAACAGTTCAACTGTTTGATTTAGTGGAAGTTGACAATCCAGGAGCAACAACAAGAACTGTCAATCTTTTGACTGACGGTTCATCCAATGCATTGAGAAATGGACACACCTACATTGTCAGAGTGAGAAATGCAAACAGTACATTGCCTGCTGGAACAACAGTCAATTTCAACTTCTTAAATAATGGAGAAGGAGGAGCTCAAACTCCTTACTTCGACCCACTCAACAGAGGTGCTTCAGTTTTGATTTCACCACATGCTGATGGGGGCATTGCAAATGCAGGAAACATTGTCAACTCACCAAACAACAAAGACATTGTTTTCAGAATTCACGTCTATGACGCAACTTCAAATGACGTTGTGATTGTTAGGGAGTCTTAAGTGGTTCGTCCAGTTTCACCTGCAGCAGAATCAAACCTGAGTTTCAGATTCCCTCGTTGGAACCAGAATCTCAAATATCAAAGAAACAGCGTTGTTTCTTATGACGCTGATTTGACAGACGTTTCATCATCAATCGAGATTTACATTGCTCGACAAGACGTCGATCCAAGAGAAGACTCTCCGAACAGCAATAGTAAGTGGATTGCGTTGTTCACTGTTCCTGAAAATGCTATTGTTGATTCTGATGGTAATATCATCACTGTTGCTGATGTTCAGTTTGAGACCGACAACAATCGACTTCTTGTCACAAAAACAGGTGGTCAAATTG
>ENA-OUOG01002714-OUOG01002714.1-marine-metagenome-genome-assembly--contig:-NODE-2714-length-17773-cov-7.218411_pt1 | contig 17773 bp, 18 predicted proteins | sample MGYA00248635_ERZ508505 | MGnify/ENA primary metagenome ERZ508505 (study PRJEB26176, sample SAMN06267871) | marine metagenome | isolation source: Saanich Inlet, British Columbia, Canada | place: Pacific...
GCCGATTCCGTGGTTAAACGCCTCGGAATGGATGGCCATGCTGTTGATCATGCAGAAAATTTAGCCATGGCCGAGGACTGTCTGGCCACAGCGGATTACGATCTGATTCTTTTGGATGTGATGCTGCCAGATGGGGATGGGCGTGAGTTTCTCGCCCAAAAACGCGCCGCCCTTGAGACGCCCGTCATCGTTCTGACAGCGCGTAGCCAAGTCTCGGATCGGGTTGGCGCTCTGGATAAAGGGGCCGATGACTACATCACAAAGCCTTTTGATTTCACGGAATTGGAAGCCCGATGTCGCGCTGTTTTGCGCCGCCGTGGTGGATCGGCGCGCAATGAATTCAAACTGGGCGAGGCTGTTTTTGACCCCAATACCGGCACCATTGTGCATGCCTCCCAAACCATCGATCTGCGCAATCGCGAGATTCGCCTTTTGGAGGTTTTTGCCCGAAATCAGGGCCAGATACTGTCCAAGAGCCAATTGCTGGATCGATTGTTTTCGCATGATGCCGAAGTGACGGAGAATGCGATCGAGGTTTATGTGGGCCGTCTTCGCAAGAAGCTTGATACGGTCGGGGTGCGGATCGAGACCGTGCGCGGGCTCGGCTATAGGATATGCACATGATGCGTCCTGCGGGCTCAATCGGTCGGCGGCTGACATTGTTGTTGGCCGCTATCGCGGCACTCTTGTCTCTTTTGTCATGGGGCATGGTGTCGAGCTTTTCGGGACAGGCCGCAGCCCGCACCCAAGACAATGTCTTGGCCGCCTCGGTCGCGACCATCGCCGAAACTCTTCGTAGTGAACAAGGCAGGGTGCGATTGGAGCTGCCCTATTCCGCTTTTGCCATGCTTGGCGCCATCAGTCAGGATCGGGTTTTCTACCGCGTTTCAATCGCTGACGAGACATTGACGGGATATGATGATCTGCGCGGCGGCCGCACTCCGGAAAGCCCCGGAGAGGTCTTGTTCGACACCTTGGATTTCCGTGGCGAGACGGTGCGCATGGCAAGTATTTCGCGCGTGGTCTTGGCGGGGCGCGGCTCTGTGCCCGTCACGGTATCGGTGGCCCAGACAGGAAATGGCATCGCCGGTGTCACAGCAGACCTGTCGCGCAGGGCGGCCATGATGTCGGTCGCTTTCTTCATACTGGCTGTCGCCCTTTCGGCGTTTGCGGCGCGCGCCTCCTTGCAACCTTTGAACTCCATCGCGCAGGCCGTTTCGCGACGCGGACCCTCCGATTTGCGCCCCATCCGCCGCATTGCCCCGCGAGAATTGGAACCGCTTGTGGCATCGCTCAACCGCCTGATGGAGCGTTTGGGCCAATCGATCCGCCGCTCCGAGGATTTCATAACCGAGGCCGCGCACCGCGTTCGCACACCTTTGGCCACCGTCCGCGCACAGGCCGAAATCGCGCTGCATACCGTAACGGGCGATGAAGAGAAGAAATCCCTGCGTCGCGTGATCAGGGCCGTGGATGAAAGTTCTCGCTCCGCAGGGCAATTGCTTGACCACGCCACCGTTGCCTTTCGCGCCGAAGATCTGGATCGCCGTTTGATCGAAACCTCCGAGCTGACCAAATCTGTCGTCGAAAGCCTGAGCCCCACAGCCGAGATGAAGGACATCACCTTTGACCTCAGCGTCGAGGCCACGCCCATTCGCGGAGATGCGATCCTGCTTCAAACTGCCTTGCGCAATATCCTTGATAATGCGGTCAAATACTCACCACCCGAAACCACCGTGAAAATAACCGTGAGGCGCGCAAACGGCTTGGCCGAGGTCGAGATTTGCGACCAAGGCACGGGGCTTGGCTTGGGCCCTGCCCAACAACTGACCGAGCGTTTCAAGAGGGGCGACAATGTTGCGGGGGTTGTGGGCTCGGGCCTTGGACTGACCATTGCTGAGGAAGTCATGCGCGCCCATGGTGGAACCCTTAGCCTGCGCAACATCGACGAAGAAGGAACCGGCACATGCGTCTTGCTTACCTTGCCCTTGGCCTGAGCCTGAGCCTGAGCCTTTTCGCCCAGATCGCGCTCGCCCAAGAGATCGACGTCGAGGCGCAGCGCAGCTACCCTGGCACTTCCGAGCGCGTGGTCCGCGTGATCTCGACCGCTGATCTGAATATTTTCGAGCCGTTCTTGCAGCAATTCCAGCGCAGCAACCCCGAGATCGGGATAGATTATACCGTCACCTCAAGCACCGAATTGCACCGCGCCATCACACAAAACCACGCTTTTGATCTGGCCATATCTTCGGCCATGGACCTGCAATTCAAATTGGCCAATGACGGCTTTGCCCAAACCTATCGCTCATCAGTGACCGAGGAATTGCCCGTTTGGGCAAGCTGGCGCGACCTGATCTTTGCCTTCACCTCGGAGCCTGCCGTTGTTGTTACCTATCGGGCAGATTTTGACGGTCTCGTCCCGCCTGCGACACGGCAGGACCTAATTGCACTTCTGCGCGAGAACACAGACCAATTCGAAGGGCGTGTCGGCACCTATGACGTGCGCGATAGCGGTCTTGGGTATCTCTTCGCCACCCAAGAGGCGCGCTCAAGCGATGCCTATTGGCGCCTGACCGAGGTGATGGGGCGGCTTGATCCGCAGCTCTATTGCTGCTCGGCCCAGATGATCGACGATGTCGCCTCGGGCAGGCTGGCAATGGCATATAATGTTTTGGGCAGCTACGCCGCGCAACGTATCGAGGAAGATGACAGGCTTGCGATTCTGGAGCTGGAGGATTTCGCCAATGTCATGCTGCGCACTGCTTTGATCCCGAGCGCTGCTGAAAACATTCAAGACGCAGGCGCGCTGCTGGATGCCTTGCTGCGTGAGGGGATGCGCGATGTCCACGACAGTTGGGTTTTGCCACCCCTCAGTGATGCAGGAGCGCCCGAACCCGCAGCCTTTGGCCCGATCCGTCTGGGACCAGGTCTGATGGTCAACCTTGACCAGCTGAACCGGCGCGCCTTTCTGGACGCATGGGAAAGCGCGATGGAACAAGATTAAACCTGCGTATTTCCCCACAAAGGCTTTGAACGGGCCTTATTGCTGCCCCGATTACAGCCGAATGTCAGTGTCATGGAAGCGCTGCCCCCAACCTTTGCGCTTCCTCGAAACGGTGCCCCCAAATCAACCGTTTCATCCCTCCCTCGTTAACTCCGAGGCGCGTCCCAATCACGCGCCTCGGTTTTTTTCTTTTGAGGGTCAGGCAGTCTAGACTTCGATCGGTTCGATCAATTCAGGACCATCGGCTCGGTTGGAATTAACGGCAGGGTCCACACGGTGGCAGCGATAGGTGTCATCAGGGGCAGCTTTCATCAACAAAGCCGCCCCCTTTCCCTGTTCTCCCAGCCATTTCGGCCAATCATCAGGTGACAGGGTGACAGGCTCACGGGTGTGGATCGACGCCATCTGCGGTCCTGCCGCGCAGGTCACAATTGCGCAGGTCGTATGGCTCAGGCCTCCTGCGCTCCATTCTTGCCAAATGCCTCCGAAAACCGCAGGCGCATTGTCTTTGGGTTCAAAATACCACGGCAGCCTGTTGCCCGCCTCATCCTTGGTCCATTCATAAAAACCGCTTGCAAGGATCAAACATCGCCGCGTCCGACAGGCGGCGGCAAAAGCGGGTTTCTGGGCAATGGTTTCGGCACGGGCATTGATCAACAATGGTCCATCCGTCGGGGTCTTGTACCAATGCGGCAAGAACCCCCAGCGCATCGGGCGCAACCTGCGCTGCCCCTGATCACTGGTCACAACCGCCACGTCTTGGGTGGGGCAAATATTGAAACGCGGCACGGGCGGCAGATCATTTGATGGCACGGCCTCAAAAAGGCGCGCCATCGCATCATTGGGATGGGTCATGGTCATGCGTCCGCACATGAGGCGAGATTAGCTCACCTCATGTAAGACGCAATGAAGATTAGTCGCCGTAAACAGCGCGACGCGCGATGATGCTCGCGTCTTCCTTGAAGATATTGAGGTCTTCAATCGCCAAGTCACGCGGCAGGCGCGACAGCTCTGCAACCGTTTGGTTATAAGCCGCACGCTTTTGGGCCGCGCTGCGGAAACGAGAAATGATGGTCATCATATTGCAAGTCCTTATTGGGCCACGGCGGATTATCCGTCGGGTTCATAGGCCAATTATGGAGGACAAAGGCATTCTAACAACGGCCGATATGTGAAACCCGCCTTGCAAATGCTGCATAGCAGCAAAAAGGGTCGGCACATCTGACGGTGCCGACCCTGTTCGTGATGCAATCTAGGCTTATTCGGCGCTGGCAATCCGTCCGTCCACATAGGGCGTGTAGGGCGAATTGGCCGAAATGTAATCCGCCACGACCTGCTCCAGACCGGGGCCGAAATCATAGGCATTCATACCATCGCTCGAGAACACCCGATAACCGTCCCCACCGCCACGCATATAGTTGTTGGTGGCCAGCGTGTATGTGGCGTCAGGGTTGATCGGCGCGAAAGAGCCATCGGGCATCTCGACCTCTGCCGAAACGATCCGACTGCCTGGCTCGGCGGTGGCGCTCCAGACATAGCGCATGCCCGCAACCTGCGGGAAACGCCCTGCACCATCGGCAACCTGGCTAACCCCGTTTTCAAGCGCCGAGATCACACCCGCCCCCGTCAATTGGAACGTCGCCAATGTGTTCTGGAACGGCAGAACGGTCAGAACTTCACCCATGGTGATTTCACCACCATCAATGGAGGCGCGCAGGCCACCACCGTTCTGGATGACGATCTGGACACCTTGGTCGCGCGTGCGATCCAGCATCGCATCGGCCACCAGATTGCCCATGGGGCATTCCTCGGCGCGGCACACATCGCGTGAGCCCTCGATGAACTCCGCTGCATCCCCGATCACCTCGGCCATGGCCTCCTCGATGGGACCTGCCAATTCGGCCACACGCGAGGCAATCTCTGCATCAGGCTCGACCGAGGCATCCAGCACCATCGTATCGCCGCCCGCATAGATCAGGTTGCCCGCGTCATCGAAACTGGCTTCCAGATGGCCCAGATACTTCGAATAGGCATAGGCCTGAACGATTGGCACCATGACGCCCTCGGGGTTCTGCGTCCATGTCGGGTAAGGTCCTGCGCGGTCCTCATCCGAGGAGGACAGATAGGTATGCGAATGCCCCCCCACGATCAGATCGAGCCCCGTGACGGCCTCGGCGATCCGCATATCTTGGGGCAGGCCCACATGGGTCAAAGCGATGATGATCCCGATGCCCTCGGCGGTCAGCGCATCCACATCCGCTTGGATCGAGGCGATCTCATCGCCGAAGACAACATTGGGACCGGGGCTGGAGGTTTCGGCCGTGTCACTTGCAAGGGCCGATACGATGCCGACCTGAACGCCGTTCACATCCAGCACCAAAGTATCGGCAACCCGACCATTGAGCAGGTTTGACGCACTCAAATCCAGATTGCCCGACACAACGGGAAAACTCACCCGATCAAGGAAAGCGGCAAGCGCTTCTGGCCCGTCATCGAATTCATGGTTTCCGACGGCCATGGCATCAAAGCCGATGGCTTCCATCATCTCGGCTTCGACCTCGCCCTTATAGGTCGTATACATCAAGGAGCCTTGGAATTGATCGCCCGCATCAAGGACGATGACATTCTCACCTTCCAGCTCCGCACGCATCTGGTTGATGGCCGTTGCCACTCGCGCCACGCCGCCAAAGCATTCGCCTGCGGCATCATCCTCGGCGTTGCAGGTTGAATCGAAGCGGTTGATCGGCTGGATACGGCTGTGCAGATCGTTGATATGCAGAATATGCAGGGTGGTCTCGGCGGCTGCAGGGGCCGCAACGGCCAAACCTGCCAGAATGGCGGTTGAGCCTAAAACACGTGTGAGCATCTCTCATCTCCCATTATACTGTTGAACCAAATCAGCTTGGTCACGACATCTCGGCATGTAAAGGGGCTTCGTGACAGCAAGACGACACTTGACCTCGCGGCGCTTATTTCGCATGCGACATGCCATGCAGATATACAAAATATTACGCGCCGCCGAATGGAGCACGCTTCAAGAGGCAGGCGAAACCCTCGGCGCCCCCATTGATCTGGCTGATGGCTATGTCCATTTCTCGACAGCCGCCCAAGCCCGCGAGACCGCCGCGAAACATTTCAAAGACGAGCAGGATTTGGTTTTGCTGGCCTTGGAGGCAGAGGCATTGGGCGAGGCCCTTAAATGGGAGGTCTCCCGCGCAGATGCGCTTTTCCCCCATCTCTACGCCCCCCTGCGATTGGCCGATGTGATCTGGCACAAACCGCTGCCCTTGGTGGATGGCCGGCATGTGTTCCCAAAGGAGATGCTCTGACATGTGGGAACGATTTGGCCTCTCGCTCATGCATCGCCTTGATCCCGAACGCGCCCATCACCTTGCGATGGCGGCGCTCAAAACGGGTCTGCTGCCCCTCAATGGCCCTGTCACCTCTCCGCGCCTTGCCACCCGTATCGCAGGGCTCGATCTGCCCAACCCCATCGGCCTTGCCGCGGGCTTCGACAAAAACGCCGAAGCGGTGACACCTCTGTCGAACGCAGGGTTTGGGTTCCTCGAAGTTGGCGCCGCCACCCCCCTGCCCCAGCCCGGAAATGCCAAGCCCCGCCTGTTCAGGCTCACCCGAGATCAGGCCGCGATCAACCGTTTCGGTTTCAATAATGACGGCATGGAGGTCATCGCCAAACGCCTCCTTGAGGCCCCGCGAAGCGTTCCGGTTGGCCTCAACCTCGGGGCGAATAAAACCAGCGACAACCGCGCGGCCGATTTCGCCCGCGTCTTGGCCCGCTGCGGAGCCTGCGTCGATTTCGCAACCGTCAATGTCTCCTCGCCCAATACCGAAAAGCTGCGCGATCTTCAGGGCAAGGCCGCGCTTTCCGCCCTGCTCGACGGCGTGATGGCGGCAAATGCAAAACTCGCCAAGCCCATCCCCATCTTCCTGAAAATCGCCCCCGATCTTGTCGAGGCCGAGCTTGCCGATCTGGCCGAAGTCGCCCTTGCCTCAGGTATCGACGGCTTGATCGCCACCAATACGACCCTGTCACGCGACGGGCTTCAAAGCGCTCATGCGTCCCAAGCAGGCGGGCTATCGGGCCAGCCTCTTTTTGAAAAAAGCACCCGCATTCTTGCGCGGCTCTCCGAATTGACCCAAGCCAAACTGCCCATCATCGGCGTGGGAGGCGTGGCCACTGCCGAACAGGCCTATGCAAAAATTCGAGCAGGCGCATCAGCGGTGCAACTCTATACAGGTCTCGTTTATGGCGGCATCACCTTGGGGGGGCGCATCGCGCAAGACTTGGACAAATTGCTTGAACGCGATGGCCATGCCGATATCCAAGCCGCCACAGGCACAGGGCGCGGCGAATGGCTATGATCCTTTGGCACAACCCAAGATGCTCAAAATCGCGCCAAACCCTGAAATTGTTAAATGACAAAGGGTTTGAGCCAAGCCTGCGCCTCTATCTTGCCGATCCTCCAGATGCGACGGAAATTCAAGACCTTCTCGATCAGCTTTCCCTATCGGCGCGCCAATTGATCCGTCTGAAGGAGGCGCGTTTCAAAGAGTTGGGTCTTGCTGATGCCCAAGAGGCAGAGCTGATCCAAGCCATGGCGCAAAACCCGATCCTGATCGAGCGCCCGATCTTGGTGACCAAGAACAAAGCCGCCATCGGCAGACCACCCGAAGCGGTCCTTGCCATCCTTTAGATCTTTGCTTTCAAAATACTTTCGCCGAAGGCATGAGCGGTGAAAAGGGGCTCAATGCCCCTTAAGCCGCTGCCCGCTCCAAAGCAGGGTAGCGCGCCCCCAATGTGATCCCGCGCAACACAAACATCCCGATCAAGGCCGCCCAAAGCCCGTGATTTCCATAGGCAGGGATAAAGATCAGACACATCGCAACATACCCCATGAATGACAATGCCATCATATTGCGCATGTCACGCGTGCGCGTCGCTCCGATGAAAATCCCGTCCAAAATCCACGCCCAACAGCCCAGTAGCGGGGCCAGCACCATCCAGAAAAGATAGACCCGCGCCTCGTCGCGCACCTCGGGTGCTGTGGTCAGGATATCAATGATCGCGCCGCCAAATATCCAAAATGCAAGCGCCATCAAAACGCCCGTTCCAGCGGTCCAATAGGTGTTCAGCAAGGCCGCACGGCGCAGCGCCTTTGGCGAACGCGCGCCCATGGCCTTGCCCACCAAAGCCTCGGCGGCAAAGGCGAAACCATCCATCGCATAGGCGGTTATATAGAGGAATTGCAGTAAAATCTGGTTCGAGGCCAAAGTCACATCCCCGAAATCCGACCCCAGAAACATAAAGGAGGTGAACCCCGCCATAAGCAGAACCGAACGGATCAGAATATCGGTGTTCACCGACGCCATATGCAGCAGCCGAATACGGTCAAACACACGGGGCCAATCGCGCCATGCAGGCCGCAAGAATGCCTTGCGGCAAAGCCATAGCCCCAAGGCCACCCCCGTCCATTCCGCAATCACCGTGGCCAGTGCCACCCCCTCAATGCCGAACCCAAGCCCCAGCACCAATCCAAGCGAGAGCGCTATATTGAGGCCGTTCATCCATAGTTGCAGCGCAAAAACCGAGGCCGTGCGCTCTTGTGCAATCAACCATCCCGTGATCCCGTAAATCGCAATCGCGGCGGGGGCCGAGAATATCCTGATCTGCATATAGACGCGCGCCAGCCCCTCCACTTCGGCACTGGCAGGCGCAATCTGGAAAGCCGCCCAGAAGATCGGGACCTGCAACAAGATCAACGCCGTCCCCGCGAAAACACCGATCATCAGCACACGCGACAAAAGCGCAGACACCTCGGCATCATCACGCGCCCCGATCGCTTGGCTCGTCAGGCCGACCGTGCCCATCCGCAAGAAACCGAACACCCAATAGATGGTCGTCAGGATCACAGCCCCGATCCCGACCGCGCCAATCGGCGCGGCATCGCCCAATTGCCCGACCACGCCAGTGTCAACGATCCCAAGCAATGGCACCGTCACATTGGACAGCACCACGGGCACCGCAATCTTCAAGACGCGTTTATTGGTCAGTTGATCAGGGCGTTCGGCCGCCTCAACCATCTTGCGCTGGCATCAAGAAATGGCCTGTCGCCTGTGCGAAGGGACGGGCGTGATTGTCCTGCCATGCCTCGACATGGACACTTGCATAGCGTCTGCCCGAGCGGTTGACCCGCGCCCGCGCATAAGCATCGCGCGGAAGGCCAGATCGGAGGTAGTCCACTGTGAAATCGATGGTTTTGGGCATTGGCGGCAGGGTTTGAGGGGTCAGGGTATCGGCATCCAACGCCCCGGATTCAATATCATCCCAAATCATCTGAAAGCCCAGATTGACGATCGCCGTGACCTCAAGGAAAGACGCGGTCGCCCCTCCGTGAATGGCAGGCAACATCGGGTTGCCGATCAGCTTCTCGTCAAAATTCATCACCGCCGTCAATTCATCGCCGCGACGGTCGAAATGCACACCCATAAAGCGGATATATGGAACGCCATCCACAATGGCGGCCAAAGCCTTGCCGCGACGGTGTTTGATGACCTGAACGGGTTCTGGTGGCTTGCGCATCATGAAGACGCCCCTTTTTGAGCCCGTGGGTCACCTTGCACCGTGAAAGCTCCGGTCGCCGTGGCCAAAGGCCGTGCAGTATCCTCATCCCATGCCGTCGCGCGCATGAACGCCACCGAGCGGGTGACATGATAGCATTCCGCTCGCGCCGTGATCCGCTGTCCTGGCGTTGCGGGGCGCATATAATCAATGCGCAAGTCCAGCGTGGCTGTAATGCTCGGCGTATTGGGATGGCTCATGACAGCCGCTCCGCCACAGGTATCCATCAAGGCCGAGACCGCGCCACCATGGATCACATTGCTGGAGGGATCACCGACAAGCTCGCTGGAATAGGGCATTGAGATCACCGCGATCCCATCGCCCAATTCATCCACCCGCATCGCCAAGGCCTTTGAGAAGGGCAGCGCGTCGATAAACTGCCCCGCAAAACCAGCTTTGTCATTTGTGACTTTGTTTTCACCGTCCTGCGACACTGCCAACCTCGTTTTCTGGATTAACCCCAACTACGCATTCTGCGCGTCCAACCGCAAGAGGGAACGCCCCTTGGCTTTTCCTCTCTGCTTGTGTGAAACTATGGCCGAGTTGGAAGATAAGAGGTTTCGGCATGAGTGGTGAACGTATTGATTTCAAACAGATGTGCGCACGCTTTGACGTCACACCGAGAACCTTGCGTCACTACGAGTATATCGAGCTGCTTTTCCCGACCCGCGAAGGGCGCACCCGCTATTACGGCCCGCGCGAAGTGGCGCGTATGACGCTGATCCTTAAGGGGCGGCGCTTTGGTATTAGTCTAGAAGAAATCAGGCAGTGGCTGGAACTCTACGACAAAGACCCCGAAGGAAAGCTGCAGCAAGAAGCGCTGGTTGCCATGGTTGACCGTCAATTGGCCGATTTTGAGAAACGCCGAATCGAGCTTGACGAGATCATCGAGGAATTGCGGAGCCTTCGAGCCACCACCGCGTCCCACGATCTGAAATAGACCCACCGCATCCGTGATCAAAAAAATCGCCGTAAAATCAAACCCCTTTGGGGGATCACACATACATGGGCGAAGAAGTATTGCGCGCATTTCTGCTCAAAGTAACGTTTGGTCATTTTAAAGTTGACGCAACGTATCGTTTACGTCAACGTAATGAACACATGTAAAGACGTCCCTGCCGAGCAATCACAAAGGGGGACGGCAACGATGTTTGACTGGAACGCTGACACCATGCCATCGGAAACTTTGACCATTCGTGAAATGTGCGAGACCTATGAGGTCACGCCGCGCACCTTGCGCTTTTACGAATCCAAAGAGTTGCTGTTCCCGATCCGTGATGGTCAAAAACGCCTTTTCACCAAACGTGATCGCGCCCGCCTCAAGCTGATTTTGCGCGGCAAGCGCTTCGGGTTCAGCCTCGAGGAAATCAGGCAATTGTTGGAGCTGTATTACCTCGGTGATCAGCAAACCACCCAGCTGAGCCGCACCTTGGATGTCGCAGGCGAACGCCTCGACGATATGGAGCGTCAACGCGCCGAGCTTGATGTCGCAATCAAAGAGCTGCGCGCCCAAATGGGTATGGTCGAAGACATGCTGGTCAGCCGCAAAAAAGCGGAAAACAGCGCGTCCAACTAAGGCGGGATTGCGCGCCACAGCGCATCCGTTTCTCTTACATGTATTCGCAAGGTCTTGATCAATGACAAGCTACACCGCGCCCTTAAAAGACATGCAATTTATCCTGCATGATGTGTTGAAACTCACCTCTCAGGATATCGCGGGCTTTGACGAAATGGAGCCCGAGTTTACCAATGCCATTCTGGAAGAGGCCGGCAAGATCGCCTCTGAGGTTTTGCTGCCTCTGAACACGGTCGGCGATACCGAAGGCTGCAAATTGGAAAACGGTGTGGTGCACACGCCAACCGGCTTCAAGCAAGCATTTGAACAGATGAAGCAAGGCGGATGGCCCGGGATCGATATGCCAGAAGCCTATGGCGGGCAGAATATGCCCCATGTCATCGGCAGCGCCGTGGGCGAGATGTTTTCCTCCGCCAATATGGCCTTCATGATGTATCAAGGCCTGACCCATGGTGCGGCCTCGGCGATCCTCGTGCATGGCACCGAGCAGCAAAAGGACACTTACCTGCCCAAAATGGTGTCTTGCGATTGGACAGGCACCATGAACCTGACCGAACCCCATTGCGGCACCGATCTTGGCTTGATGCGCACCAAGGCCGAGCCTCAGGCGGATGGCAGCTACCGTGTGACGGGGCAGAAGATTTTCATCTCCGCGGGCGAGCATGACATGGCCGAGAATATCGTCCATCTCGTTCTCGCAAAAATTCCGGGCGGGCCTGACGGCATCAAGGGGGTCTCTTTGTTTATCGTGCCCAAGGTTATGGTGAACGAAGATGGCAGCCTCGGGAATGACAACGCCCTGTCTTGCGGCAAGATCGAAGAGAAGATGGGCATCCATGGCAATGCCACCTGCGTCATGAATTATGACGGTGCGACGGGCTATCTTCTCGGGCAAGAGCATAAAGGCATGCGCGCGATGTTCACGATGATGAATGAAGCGCGGCTTGCTGTGGGCATGCAGGGTCTGGCACAGGCCGAAATCGCGTATCAAAACTCCCGCGATTACGCCAAGGACCGCCTTCAGGGGCGCGATGTGACGGGTGCACAAAACCCCGATGGTCCCGCCGATCCTTTGATCGTCCACCCCGATATCCGCCGCAATCTGATGGAGCAGAAAAGCTTTGCCGAGGGCGCGCGCGCATTGATGCTTTGGGGGGCCAATCTGATCGACCACTCCCAACGCAGCGGGGATGAACAATCCGAGGGTCTGATCTCTTTGCTCACCCCCATCATCAAGGGTTTTGTGACCGATAAGGGCTATGAAATGACAGTCCAAGCACAGCAGGTCTTGGGCGGGCATGGCTATATTGAGGAATGGGGCATGTCCCAATTCGTCCGCGATGCGCGCATTGCGATGATCTATGAAGGGGCGAATGGGGTGCAAGCCCTTGACCTTGTGGGCCGCAAACTGGCGCAGGATGGCGGCAAGCACATCATGGGCTTTTTCGAACTCGTCAAAGACGTCATCAAGGAAAATGAAAACGACGCCATGCTAAAGGCCGATTTCCTTGATCCGCTCAAACAAGCCTCGAAGGATCTGCAAACGGCGGCGATGTATTTCATGGCTGAAGCGATGAAAAACCCCAATAACGCTTTGGCGGGGTCTTATGATTTCATGCACCTCTTCGGACATGTCAGCCTAGGTCTGGTCTGGACAAAAATGGCAAAAGCCGCGCAGGTTGCTCTGGCCGAGGGGGCTTCGGATACCGAGTTCCTGAATGCCAAGCTGACCACTGGTCGGTTCTACATGCAACGCCAATTGCCCATGACCGCAACCCATCTGGCGCGCATCCAATCTGGTGCCGAACCGGTCATGAGCTTGGATGCCGCGAATTTCTGAGGACACCCATGCCAAAACGCCTTCGTCTGACCCGCCGCCCCAATATCGCCATGAGCGAAGACGGCTTTCGCAAATTGCGCACCCTGAGCGCGCAGGCGGGTCTGGATGAAGGCGAATTCCTGTCTTTCTTGTTCGAGAATTGGACAAGCGTGACCAATGAAGAAAACCTGACCGCAAAGCTTCGGGTTTTCAATTCGGAGCTTGAAGACAGAAAACGCTAGAGACACCGCCCAGTGGCCAAGTGAGGAGTTCGTATTTGTAGAAAGATGAAGAGGAGGGAGCGTCTTGCCCGTCCGAGTGTTCCCGATGGCCTCCGGAAGCCAAAGGGCGCTGCACGAAGAGGCAAGACGCCTTCACCTTTCACGGTCATCGGCTCGACAGCCTGTACCGTGAGACAAACCAAGCTCAACAAGATTAACAAATCGTTTTGAGCCTTCACTTTTCTAAAAATACGAAGGCGCCAATGCCAATGAGAAGAGAGAGTTATGACCAATACGCTCTATTGTTTCGGAGAATCTGGAAATGCCTATAAGGCCGCGCTGACTTTGGAGTTGGCGGGCGTCGATTGGGACGCTCGATTTGTCGACTTCTTTAACGGCGAGGCGCGCGGGGCCGAGTTTCGGGCCATCAACCCAATGGGCGAGGTGCCCGTTCTTGACGCCGATGGGACCATCTTGACACAATCTGGCGTCATTCAGGATTGGGCAATGGAGCAGACAGGTAAGCTCTGCGGTGATGGATCAGCGGCCACGAAACGCGAAATCCTGCGGTGGACCATTTTTGACAACCAGAAAGTCTCGGGCGTGGCGGGGCCTTTACGCTTTTTGATGAATTTCCTTCCCGAGGACAAACGTCCCCAAGAGGTGATCGGCTTCATGGCGGGGCGGTTGAAAGCAGCCCTTGGCGTATTGGACGCGGAATTGGCACAGCGCGATTGGCTTGTTGGCGATGCGCTGACCTGCGCCGATATCTCTTGTGCGGGCTATCTATTCTACCCCGAGCCCTTCCATTTTGAACGCGACGATCATCCCGCAGTGACACGCTGGCTGGAGCGCCTTGCCGCCCAAGCGGGCTGGAAACATCCCTATGACCTTTTGCCCGCCCCGACGGTTGGCACAGATAATCGGAGCTAAGACCATGAGTGACGCTTTTATCTATGATGCAATCCGCACACCTCGCGGCAAGGGGCGCGCCGATGGTGCCTTGAATGAGGTAACCGCAGCACGGCTATCGGCCTTTACACTGAACGCGTTGAAAAACCGCAATGGTCTGGAGGGCCATGCCGTGGAGGATGTGATCTGGGGCAATGTCACCCAAGTCGGCGAACAGGGCGGCTGCCTTGCGCGCACTGCGGTTCTGGCCTCCGAGCTGGATGAAAGCATCCCCGGTCTTGCCATCAACCGTTTCTGCGCTTCGGGTCTTGAGGCCGTAAACCTTGCCGCCAATCAGCTGCGCGGTGGCGCGGGCTCGGCCTATATCGCGGGCGGGGTTGAGATGATGGGCCGTGTCGCGATGGGATCAGACGGGGCAGCGATTGCGGTTGATCCCTCCATCGCGATGGACACTTATTTTGTGCCCCAAGGTATCTCGGCCGACATCATTGCCACCGAATACGGCTTTAGCCGCGACGATGCGGATGCACTGGCCATGGAGAGCCAAAACCGCGCAGCCAAAGCGTGGGAAGAGCAGCGTTTTGCCAAATCCATTGTGCCCGTGACGGATATGAACGGTCTGACCATCCTAGAGCATGATGAATACATGCGTCCTGGAACAGATATGCAGGCTTTGGGCGCGCTCAAACCCGCCTTCAAGGATATGGGCGAGACAATGCCCGGCTTTGATCAGATCGCCTTGATGAAATACCCCCATCTCGAGCGGATCAACCATATCCATCACGCGGGAAATTCCTCTGGCATTGTTGACGGATCGGCCGCGCTTTTGATCGGCAATAAAGCCTTTGGCGAGGCCAATGGCCTAAAGCCGCGCGCACGCATTCGCGCAACCTGCAAGATCGGCACGGACCCCACCATCATGTTGACGGGCCCTGTTCCCGCCACCCAGAAAATCTTGGAAGATAGTGGCATGTCGATCTCGGACATTGATCTGTTTGAGGTGAATGAGGCGTTTTCATCGGTGGTATTGCGCTTCATGCAGGCCTTCGATGTGGATCATGACCGTGTGAATGTGAACGGTGGGTCTATCGCCATGGGCCATCCGCTTGGCGCAACAGGTGCGATGATCATCGGAACGCTTTTGGATGAGTTGGAGCGCAGCGGCAAAGGCACGGGTCTGGCGACCCTATGTGTGGCCAGCGGCATGGGTGCTGCAACCATCATCGAGAGGGTGTGATGCCAAAGGTTGATCTCACCACCCTGCCCCTGAACACAGGCTCGGGCTATCCCGCGCCCTATGACACGGAGATGCAGGGTCGCTCCAGCATCCGCGTGGGTGATGCGGGTGGCTTGACCCAATTCGGGGCCAATATCGTGATCCTTGAGCCCGGTGCAAAATCCTCGCTCAGGCATTGGCATGAGCAGCAAGATGAATTCGTCACCGTCTTGCAGGGCGCATGCACTCTGCTCGAAGATGACGGCCCGACCATTTTGACAGCGGGCGATTGCGCCACCTTCAAGGCAGGCGAGGCCAATGGCCATTGCATCACCAATCACACCGACCAAGAGGCCCGCTTTTTGGTCATCGGCACAAGAACCCCATCCGAGACCGCTTGGTATAGCGATATCGACATGATGGTGCGGGTGGAAAACAACAATTTCCACTTTACCCGCAAAGATGGCAGCCCCCTGAAGGGAGAGACAAATGACTGATTTCACCATGGAAAAAGGCTCGGACGGCGTTGCGGTCATCACATGGGATGTGCCCGACAAATCCATGAACGTCCTGCAGCGCAATGCCTTTGACGAATGCGAACGTCTCTTTGACGAGGCTTTGGCAGATGACACAGTCAAAGGCATCGTCATCACCAGCGGGAAAGACAGTTTCGCAGGCGGTATGGACCTCAATGTTCTGGGCTCCATCAGCGCCGAAGCCGGCGATGACCCCGCGCAAGCCTTGTTTGATTTCACCATGAACGGTCACCGCATTCTGCGCAAAATCGAGCGTGCTGGCACAGACCCGAAAACCCTCAAAGGCGGCAAGCCTGTGGCCTGCGCTATCCCGGGCACTTCTGCGGGCATCGGCACCGAAATCGCGCTGGCGTGTCACCACCGCGTCATGGCCGATAACCCCAAGGCCAAGATCGGCTTGCCCGAAATCCTTGTGGGGCTCTTTCCGGGTGCAGGCGGCACCACGCGGTATTCGCGGATGGTGGGCGCAATGGCGGCCGCACCCGTTTTGCTGGAGGGACGGATGCTCGACCCCAAAAAGGCAAAATCCGCGCAGTTGATTGATGCGGTCGTGGCCCCTGAGGATCTGCTGCAAAGCGCCAAGGATTGGGTGCTGCAGGCCAGCGATGCCGATATCGTGAAACCATGGGATAAAAAAGGATGGAAGATGCCCGGCGGCGCGCCTTACCACCCTGCAGGCTTCATGACCTTTGTGGGTGCATCAGCCATGATAAATGGCAAGACAAAGGGCGTTTATCCTGCCGCCAAGGCCTTGCTCTCGGCGGTCTATGAAGGGGCTTTGGTGCCCTTTGATACCGCGCTGAAAATCGAGGCGCGCTATTTCACCCATATCTTGATGCATCCATCCTCCAGCGCGATGATCAGATCCCTGTTCATCAACAAGGGCGCGCTTGAGAAAGGCGCGAACCGCCCCGAAGCCCCTGATCACAGGGTCAGGAAACTGGGCGTAATCGGGGCTGGCATGATGGGGGCGGGCATTGCCTATGTCTCGGCCAATGCGGGGATCGAGGTCGTTTTGATCGATGCCGAGCAAGAGGCCGCCGAACGTGGCCGCGCCCATGCCGAAGGCATTCTGGACAAGGGCATGGCTCGCGGCAAGGTCACGGCCGAGAAAAAGGACCAAGTCTTGGCGCGCATAACTGCCACCACGGATTACAGCGCATTGAGCGGCTGCGATCTGATTGTGGAGGCCGTTTTTGAAGATGTCGGCATCAAGGCCGATGTCACGAAGAAAGTGCTGGAAGCAGTGGGGCCTGAGTGCATTTTTGCGACCAATACCTCGACCTTGCCGATCACGGAACTGGCCAAGGCCTCCGAGTTGCCCGCGCAGTTTATCGGCATCCACTTCTTCAGCCCTGTCGACAAAATGAACCTTGTCGAGATCATCAAGGGTAAGGAAACGGGCGATATCGCCGTGGCCAAAGCGCTCGATTTCGTGCGCCAAATCCGCAAGACGCCGATTGTGGTGAATGATGCCCGCTTCTTCTATGCCAACCGCTGCATCATTCCCTACATCAACGAGGGCATCCGAATGGTCCGCGAGGGGGTTTCGCCCGCTTTGATCGAAAATGCCGCCAAGCTGGTGGGCATGCCGCTTGGGCCTTTGCAATTGGTCGATGAAACCTCGGTTGATCTGGGCGTCAAAATCGCCAAGGCCACCAAAGCCGCGATGGGGGATGCCTATCCCGATGATGCGGTGGATGAGGTCTTGTTCTGGATGGCCGATGAGGGCCGAATGGGGCGCAAGTCGAAATCAGGGTTCTATGCCTATGACGAGGCTGGAAAGCGTCTGGGGCTTTGGGAGGGTTTGGCCGCGCAATATCCGCAGACCGAGGATCAACCCGATCTG
>ENA-OUOG01002717-OUOG01002717.1-marine-metagenome-genome-assembly--contig:-NODE-2717-length-17763-cov-7.015888_pt1 | contig 17763 bp, 18 predicted proteins | sample MGYA00248635_ERZ508505 | MGnify/ENA primary metagenome ERZ508505 (study PRJEB26176, sample SAMN06267871) | marine metagenome | isolation source: Saanich Inlet, British Columbia, Canada | place: Pacific...
GGGGCGTGAATCTCCCAACCCATCTCGGTCCTTGGCTCGAGTGGGTTCATTGCTGCCCCAGCCGGCGTTCCGGGGAAAAGCGAGAAGTCTTGGCCAACCGCCTTCTTGGATTGTTCGCTAGCTGCAATCAGTCGAAACGGGGTGTAGTAGTTGATGCCAAGCCAATCTATTGGCGCGGCAATCTTCTTTAGCTGCTCCTGATCCGCAAAAGCCCAGTCGGTGATGTCTTTGGTCCGCTCGATTAGCTGGCCATCTATCGGACGTCCAGCAAGAAGGTCTAGCCAGAAGCGATTTTGGAGTAGGTCGACGTAGTCAGCTACCGGCTCAACCTCGGCATCGTCGGCGATGACCGTTGTGAGGTTTAGGACTGTTCCGAGGTTGCTCAGTCCGTGTGAACGGAGAACTTCTAGGCCCGAGGCATGTGCCGTCATGAGCCGGTAGGCAGCCTCAAGACCTTTGGCAGGGTCTCCGTGCCCTGGGGCGTGAATCTTTGTGGCATAGCCCAAGAAGGCCGAAACCCAGGGCTCATTCAGTGTTGCCCACATCGAAACTCGGTCACCAAGACGTTTAGCCACCAGGTCTGTGTAGTCGGCGAAGTGTTTGTGAATATCGCTGTTGTTCCAACCGCCAATGGCCTCGAGCTCACTTGGGAGATCCCAGTGATAGAGGGTTAGCACCGGCTTTATGTTCCTCTTAATCAGTCCGTCAACTAGGCGCTCATAAAATCCCAGGCCTTGCTCGCTTGCACCTTTTGCCTGCGGCATCACCCTGGGCCAGGAAACCGAGAATCTATAGGCATCGACCCCCAGCCACGCAAGGTGGTCAAGGTCCTCTTCCAGCCTGTTGACGTGGTCACAGGCAGGATCTGCAAGGGTGCCATCGGCAATGTTTCCGGGAACGGCAGCAAAGTCGTCCCAGATGCTGCGACCTCGCCCTGCGCTATCGCCCTCGACCTGCCAAGAGGCGGTTGCAGCGCCAACAATGAAATCGCTGGGAATTCTTTGGGAAAGGTTGTTTATTGCCGTAGTGTCTAACATAACCAAAGTCTAGTTTTCATAGGCAGACGATTGAGCCAATCAGAGTTCCAATTTATTGAACCAGAGCGCCCCAAGCGGAGGCGCTGGATTCGCTATTTGCTCCTTGTCATTGCTGCAACGGTGACCGTTGCAATGGTGACCCTTGGAGGTGGCGTCGTTTACGTTTCGACACAACTCAGAGCTGCCGGCATTGAGGTCTTTTCAACAGACGGCGAAACGTTTGACCTCCCAACTGCCGAAGAAATCAATGGCCCTATCAATCTGCTTCTGATTGGTTCAGATACCCGCGAGGGCCAGGGCTCAACTGCCTATGGACCGGTTGGCGCAGAGCTTGCGGACGTGATTATTCTCCTTCACATTAACGAGGAGCGCTCCAACGCGGTAGCTATGAGCTTTCCAAGAGACCTGATGATTGCAGTTCCCGAGTGTCCCAACCCCGAGGGTGGTGCGCCATACCCGGCTAAAGAGTTTGCACAGATTAACGCAACCATGAACTACGGGGGCCCTGCCTGCACGCTCCTTGCCGTGCAATCGCTCACGGGCATAGAGATCCCCTATCTAGCCATGATTGATTTCAAGGGTGTTATTGCAATGAGCGAAGCGGTTGGTGGTGTTGATGTCTGTGTGGCAGAGCCAATCAACGACGACTACACACAGCTTTATCTAGATGCCGGAGAGCACACCCTCATCGGTGAGGAGGCACTTGCCTTCTTGCGAACCCGACATGGAGTTGGCGATGGCTCTGACCTGTCTCGAATATCAAACCAACAGGTCTTCCTGACTTCGCTGGTGAGAAAGCTAAAAGACGAGGGTGCTCTGACAAACCCCTTCACCATGTTCCGTTTGGGCACGGCAGCACTGAACAACATGACCCTCTCCAGAAGCCTCACAGACCTTGGCGTTATCTATGGCATGGCTAGGGAGGTCAACGACGTTGACCTGGAAAAGATCACATTCCTGAAGCTGCCGGTTTATGACTTAGAGGGCGACTTCGCCGGAAGGGTCGGTGTCTCCACTGAGCGAGCGACATTGCTCTTTGACAAGCTCGCCAATGATGAACCGCTAGTCCTGGCAGAGCCAAACATCGGACCCGGTGCTGTCGTGGCAGAAGACAGCCAGCCAGCCCAGGTGGAATCTGAGGAGGGCCTAGAGCCAACTGAGGGCTCAGTGAGCGAGTCCGAGGACATCTTGCCGGACTGGGTTCAGGGCACCAACGCCTCGGTCAAGAGCTGCTCAAGCTAGTTTCTAAAGCAAAGCGTTTTCTTATAGGCTTTCAGGGCACTGGAGACGTCGCATAGCCTGGTCGAGTGCGCCCGCCTGCTAAGTGGGTAGGGGCCCAAAAGCCCCTCGAGGGTTCAAATCCCTCCGTCTCCGCTGAGATTCTCTCCTGTAATCCGGGCTCTCAGGCCTCTGGTTTAGGGGGTTATCTTCACCGGCTGAGTCCGTTAGACTCGGCTTCTGCACCAGGCGCCTGTAGCTCAATGGATAGAGCATCTGACTACGGATCAGAAGGTTGGGGGTTCGAGTCCCTCCAGGCGTGCTGAAACCCATCAAGAATTTCACGACTTGATGGGTTTCTTTTTATTTGACTTGCTTTAGAAACCTGGCGAGATAACCAGAGAGAATGAGTGCCCCTGCCGGATACATCAATGCGATCGGCAGAGTTGTTAGCTCAGAGATAAAGCCAGTAATGGTTGGGCCAATAAAGTAGCCGGCAATTGAGATGACTCCAATTCGAGCTATCCCCAGTGATGGCGGAACGCCTGGAATTTCGGCGCTCGCCAGGATGTAGGCGGGGAAGATTGGGCCGATGCCAAGTCCTGCAGCAAAAAAGCCGGCGTTGATCAAGATCATCGCAGCAATTGGATTAGTTGCAGACAGGGGCACAGCGGTGAGGATGCTGATGGCCCAAAAGCCGCCACCTAGGACGCCCGCGTACAAGACCGTTTTGTAGCTGCCGTGTTTCTCCATTATGCGGTCCGAGGTAAAGCGAGAAATGATCATCGCAAGAGAGAAGGTTGCAAACACCGAGGCTGTGAAGCCGGGCGCCACTCCCATGTGCTCTGCAAGAAGAATGCCACCCCAGTCCATCGATGCACCCTCTGCAACAAAGCTGCCCAGCGACCCAATTGCGAATGCCCAGAGCAAGATGTATTTGCCCCCAAACCACGGCATCTTTGAGCTTGTGCCCTCCGCTCCCTTGTGATCGTCAAGATCACTCGCAAGCATTTGCTCTGTGAGGGGGATGAAAATGAAGACCGCTGCAATGCCAAGCACCAAAAGGTTTTGACCTGGTGTTAGGACACCAACTACTACTCCGCCAAAAATCGCGGTGAAAAAGGTGCCTATCGACCAGGCTCCGTGAAGAGAAGCCAGGAACCTTTTCTTGGTTAGCTTCTCAACAATCACTGCTTGAGAGTTAGCGGCAATATCCATCGCTGAGTAGCCCAGGCCCATGACAAACAAGCCCGCCATGATTCCCGGCACCGTCATCGTGAGGCCCATGGTGATGACACCAAGCGGCATCACAAATTGCGAAATTCTCAGGGTGTTTTTAGAGCCCAGGCGATGGACCAACCTACCTGAGTATTGAGCACCCAGCACCGCCCCCACGCTGCTGGCAGCAAGCATGAGACCAAACTGGGCATCATTGAGCCCGAGGTCACTTTTTATTTCTGGGATTCTTGGCACCCACGCCATAGAGCTGACACCCATAACCAAAAACAGCAGAGCCAATGACCAGCGAGCTCTGGTGGCCTGAATCATGTTTTGCACTTGCACGCTCCTCGGGCAATCTTATGTTTCAAGGGGCTATGAAAATCTTGTTTTAGCGACTTCAACTAGGCTTTTCGGCGTATGAAAAAGCTTCTGGCCCTCGCGGTTATAGTGCCGCTGCTGACTGGCTGTGCTTCCGAGGAAGCTCTCCCGGAAGCTGAATCTCTGCCTGCGGTCAAGAACTTCATTGCAACTGCTGCACCTGAGGCTCCTGATGAGGTGGTTACCTATGCAGATGTCATTCGGGATAGCTACCAGTTGTTTCTCGAAAAAGGAATGACAGAGGAAGTGACCTCTGCCGGTGATCGCTACATCCTCACCTACGAACCAGGCGAGGAGTTCTTAGCTGCTCTTTACAACCTCGAGTTTGATGATGTGGTTGGAGTCGAGCAGAAAGAGCTCTTCACGGTTTACTCGGCTTGGGCAATGCTTAGCGAAGAGGCAACGGTGATCGAGGAGACCGAGCAAGGGTATTCGCTCTCACATCCGGACTACGGAAGCTTCTTAGTTTTTATAGAAGACGGGCTTATTGTCGGCGGTGAGGGTATTGATGCTGGCTGGACAGGCGAGTTTCGTTATGAGCCCGATCCCGAAGTCTTGGGGAGACTAGACTCGCAAACCGAGGGCGAATAACTCTCGATCCCCCAGGAGCTGAAGCAAATTAGACGGATAATCAGGCGATTGTTTTCGGTTAGCCGAACGCAGGAGTCGGCACCCGACGTTAACTTCGCGGCTTCTGATGAGGGTGAGTTCCAGGAGCAAATCAGCTCTTGGAAGGGTTCCCTCAGTCAGGCAGGGGAAAGCGACTTCAATCCCGAGTCATCCAAGTACTTTTCATCAAGTGCCCTATCGGAGTCACGCCGCGCAAGGCTTGATAGGAAGAGGGCTGAGCGAGAATCCAGCGCCAAGTCGCCAAAGCGCAGCCGCAAGACTAGTAAATAGCCCCAGATTGGGCTAGCCTTTTCAGCTATGAGCGAGCCAACTAAGAAGGTATTCGGCACGGCCGTTGGTGGTTATAACCGTAGTGAGGTTGACCAATACGTTGCATGGCTCCAGAAGACTCTTTCAGACTTAGAGAGCTATAACTCTCTTGCCGTTCGAGAGCAGCAAAATCTGCGCGAGAGACTCGTTGAGGTCGAAGAGCAGCTCAAAGCCGCAAAGTCTCCCGGCTACGCGCAGCTTGGTGCGAAGTTTGAAGAAACCCTGCGACTTGCAGAAAGTGAAGCTGCAAAGCTGATCAACGATGCCGGCAAAGATGCCCTGAAGACTCGCGAAACGGCGAAGGCTGAAGCCGAGAGAATTCGCTTCGAGGCAGAGGACGAGGTAGCAAAGCTGAGGGCCAAGTCCCAGCGTGAGGCTAAGTCGTTACTTTCACAGGCCCGAGCCGACTCGGGACAAATTAAGGAAGAGGCTGAGGACGAGCTGCAGCGGGTTCAGGCAGAGCGAGCGCAACTTGACAAGGAAGCTGCTGTTGTTCGTTCCGATGCTGACAACTACGTCGCAAGAGTTAAGGCGGAGCTCCAATCAGAGGTCGAGAAGATTCAGACGGAGAACGCTCGCCTTCTCAAGCGCAACGCTGAGATTGAGTCAGAGATTCGCGAGAAGATCGACCAGGGCGAGAAGCAGGCTCTGGAGATTTTCCGCAGGGTTCAGAAGGAAGCCGAAGACATGCGCAATGAGGCGGAGCGAGAGCTTCGTGCCGCCACCGCGGAGGCGAGTTCCCTAATCCAAAATGCCGAGCAAACTTTGGAGAACGCGAGAACGGAAGCTGACAGGCTAGCTGCCGAGTCCGAGTCAATGGCTCTGAACATTATTGCTGACGCTAGATCTCGAGCGGAGAAGCTCTCAATGCGTTCCCTCGAGATAACTCAGGCAGCCATTCAGGACGCCGAGGCCCGTCTCAGCAGGCTCCCCTCACAGCAGAATGCGATTGAAGAGTTCATTGCCGAAACAAAGTCATTGCTGACTCCTGAGCAAGAGATGGCTATCAGCCGCCGCAAGACAATTGAGGAAAGCCGCAAGCCGTTGGAGCCTGAAGTGGTTGCCGAGGATGTAGACGAGGTAGTTGTCGAAGCGGAAGCAGAAGACGAGAACTAGATCAAGCTCGAAATCGAGTTCATAGCCCCACCCATCACCGCCGGAATTCCTCCACCCGGGTGAACCGATGCCCCAACCCGATACAGCCATGGCTTAGTCAGGCTTCGGTAACTGGGGTTGTGAAATGGTCCGGATTGCCAAAGCGGATTCTTAGCTCCATAGAGGGCACCACCAAGCGCACCAAACCCCTCAAAGTAATTTGCGTTTAGCACTTTGAAGTCTTCAAACAATTCGTCAATTGGCCGCTCTAAGCCGATCAAATTTGAGACCCTGTCGAGCTCGTCCCTAACCCAGGGAGTCTCGAGGTCATAGTCAGCGCTGTCGGCAGGGGCAGTTAGCAATACGGCAACAGTTGCCTTCTTGTTCGAGTAGATGTGTCCCGGTTCGTAGTAGTTGACAAAGCTCATTGTCTGGTTGGGAGAAGAGTTTGACTTCAGCGCCCGATACAGATCTGCTGGATCGTCGGGCATCACAACCGAGTGGGTGACGGTGCCAGCGGGAAGAGGTTTTTTCAAGGTGGCATAAATCGCAACACCAGAGCAGGAGCGGTTTGGGGCCATCTTGGCCGTCTTGCCGGAGATCAGGGCATCGGTCAGTGAGGCGTCTAGCGATGACACCACAACATCAGCGCTGTAGCTGCGCTCTTGGGTCTTGACCGCATGTTTGGAAATGGACATCACTCGCTGGCCGAGCAATATTTCCGCTCCCGATTCCTCCGCCAGCTTTGCAAGAAGCTGGGGGACCTCGTTCATTCCGCCCCTTGGAACAGAGATACCCTGCTCGCTCATGATGGCGGTCATTGAGGCATAGATCGGCAGGGTCTGGTCTGGCGAGACTCCTGCATTGAGCGTGTGGATGGCAATCAGGTCTTTCAGACCCTCAGGCATCCAACTCAACGAATTGAGGTAGTTGTTGGTTGAGAGCCTGGTTCCGTAGACATTGAGAAGTTTGCCAAGAGCAGGAAGAGCTTTTAGGTCCATTGGGGCGGAGGTAAGCAGAGTGGTGATGGGCCCCTCAAGGGCTTTGTGCTGAGCAACAAACTTTTGCCAGGGCTTGTGCCACTGATGGCTCTCAGGCACAGGGATATCAATCTGGTCTCCTCGGAAGAAGTACCTTCCAACTTCCGCAAGCCGAATGAACTCTAGATCTTTGGGCAGCTTGCCACCTAGCTCTTGATACTTTGCCAGGAAGGTTTCCCACACCCCTGGAAAGGTAAAGAGCGACGGGCCTGTGTCAATTACCTGACCTGCAACCTCGATCCTTCGACTCTTGCCACCAATCCAGTTCCCCTGCTCCAGAACCGTCACCTTGTGACCCCTCTGGGCGAGTAGGGCGGCCGAGGTGAGGCCTCCTAAACCGGCTCCGATGACAACTATGTTTTTAGGCATTTATGGATAGACCCCGAAGGTGATTCCAACCACAAGCTGAATCCCTGCCACGGCGCCGGCAACATAGGGAAAGGCGATTGAGTACTTATAGACATCGTGAGCTTTTTCGGGAGTCGGCTTTTGCCAGACCGAGAGCACGAGGTAGCCGGCGATAAGAAGGTTGGCTATGGCCAGCGGGATATTCACAAGGCCAAAGAAGACGGTCGAGACCAACCACCAGACACCTGACCAAACAAGTGTCCCCCTCACTCCAAGGTGAACAGCAGTGGTGGTGATTCCGGTGTCGCTGTCTTGCGGAATATCTTGAATGGCATCGTAGGCGTGCTTGGCAATTGACCAAGCCATTAGTCCAATTACTCCTAGCCAGAGCGGTTCGTGACCAAGAGCCAGCGGGACAAAAGCCAAGGGGAAGGCGTAGTCGGTATTTGAGAAGCTATCTAGGTATGGCCTCGCCTTAAGCCTCAGCGGGGGAGCTGAGTAGAAGGTGAAGAAGAGGCTGTAGGCAACCATCCAGGCAACTGCCTGCCATGGCAGAGTCAAGGCAAAGTAAATAAGAAATGGGACATTGGTGACTATGACGCCAATCCAGATTGGCCTAACTTCGTTGGGATAGATGTGGGCACCCTCATAGGAGCCCTTACGAGCGTTAATGTTGTCTGTCTCTTGGTCAAAGATGTCGTTGATTCCATAGATCAAGAGGTTGAAGGGGAAGGTCACCCAGATCAGGATTGGCAGGATCTCCCAGTTCCAGATGTAACCGGCGAGCCACATGCCCATGACGGTTGTACCAATGGTGTTGACCCAGAGAACGGGCCTAGAAATTTGAATTAGTCGCCAGAGCACCCATTCAGCCTAAGCCCTCGCAACCAAATGCACTTTTTGCACGAATGTGCAAGTGACGAGGACCCAAATTGCCCCTTTGAATTGCCATAATTTCCCCTAGCTGCACAATTGTCAGCATAAATGTGAAGGAAAAAATGGCCACCATCACCCCTTTGTTCGCCCCTGAGCAGGGCACGATCTCTGCGAACAAGGAGGCTGCCAGTGCATCACTTGAGTCTCTTCTTGCAATTCGATTCTTTGAGGAGGCCGTTGACGGCCTCTTTGCAAGGGGCCTGATGCACGGGACCATGCACCTCTCGATTGGTCAAGAGGCAGTTGCAACCGGAGTGTGTGCTGCACTCAGGAAGACCGACTACATCACCTCCACTCACAGGGGACACTCGCACTGCATTGCTAAGGGCGCGGACCTCACCCGAATGATGGCCGAGCTGCTGGCAAAGCAGACCGGTTATTGCCGTGGTCGAGGTGGGAGCATGCACATCGCAGATGTCGAGACCGGAAACCTCGGTGCCAATGGAATCGTTGCCGGCGGCATACCAATTGCGGCGGGTGCAGCCCTGGCTCAGAAGATGCAGGGCAGGGACAACGTCGTGGTCTCCTTCTTTGGAGACGGCGCAACCAATGAGGGTGCCTTTCACGAGGCACTAAACCTGGCTGCTGTCTGGGACCTGCCCGTTGTCTTCGTATGTGAAAACAACAAGTACGGCATGAGCTTCTCAACCACCAAGAGCATGAAGGTCGAGAAGATCTCTGAGCGGGCGGCTGCCTATGGATTCCCGGGTGTAACGGTTGATGGAAACGATGTCGATGCTGTTTTTGAGGTTGCTAGAGAAGCTGTCGAGAGGGCGAGGGCTGGCGGCGGGCCAACGCTGATTGAGTGCCTCACCTATCGCCACAAGGGGCACTCCAAGAGTGACAAAAACCTCTACCGCACAAAGGAAGAAATTGAGTTTTGGAAGACCAAGGACCCGGTAGGGATATTTGAGACCAAGGTCATGGAGTCCGGGCAGCTCACAGCTGAAGAGGTTGAGCAGCTCACACAAAAGGTCCGTGATGCCGTGCGACTTGCGATTCAAGAGGCAACTCAGGCTCCCGACTCAGACCCTGCAGAGCTACTGAGCTCCGTCTTTAGGCAGGTGAGCTAGTTGACCGAGCGCATAATTACCTACGCCGAGGCAATTCGCGAGGCAATCGGCCAGGCCATGGAGGCCGACGAGAGTGTCTTTATGCTCGGCGAAGACATAGGGGTCTATGGCGGAGCCTTTGGGGTTTCTGGCGATCTTTACCACCGCTTTGGCGAGGACCGCGTCCGCGATACGCCAATCTCCGAGCTCGGCATAGTCGGTGCTGCCGTGGGAGCAGCCCTAGTGGGTATGAAGCCAATCGTGGAGATTCAGTTCTCTGACTTCACGGCTCAGGCAATGGACCAGATTGTGAACCAGGCTGCGAAGATCCACTTCATGCTCGGCGGCGAACTTTCTGTCCCAATGGTTTTGCGTGCACCCTCTGGATCCGGCACTGGTGCTGCGGCCCAGCACTCCCAGTCTCTAGAGTCCTGGTTTGCGCACGTGCCCGGTCTGAAGGTGGTCCTGCCATCCTCGCCAGCAGATGCCAAGGGTCTTTTGCTATCTGCTCTCGATGATCCAAACCCAGTAATAGTTCTTGAGCACAAGCTGCTTTACAAGACCTCGGGCCATGTTCCTGAGGAGATGTATCGAACTCCAATTGGAGTCTCAAACGTTGTGCGCAACGGCACCGACCTCACCATCGTCGCAACCGGCGTGATGGTGTCGCGCTCAGTGGAGGCCGCGGAGCAGCTTGCGTCGGCGGGCATTGAGGCGTGCGTGATAGACGTCAGAACTCTCAGTCCCCTGGACATGGATCCAATAAACGCATCCATCGCTGAGACAGGGAGGTTGATGCTGGTTCAAGAGGCACCGAAGCACGTTGGCTTTATGGCTGAGGTCGCGGCTCGTGTCTCAGAGGGCCCTGCAATCTACTCCCTAACTGAGCCCGTGCTGAGGCTTTGCGGCATGGACGTGCCAATTCCATACGCCCCTCAACTCGAGAAGTCTGTGGTTCCCCAGCTTGATGACATTGTCGAGGGGGCAAAGAATCTAGTGAGGGGCGTCTAATGGCTCAGACACCTGTTGTTATGCCGAAGATGAGCATGACCATGACCGAGGGTGAGGTCGTGGAGATTCTGGTCAAGGTCGGTGACAAGGTCGAAAAAGGCCAGGTGGTTGCGGTCGTGGGAACTGACAAGACTGACATGGAGGTCGAAAGCGACCATGAGGGCGAGGTCACTGAGATTTCAGTTGGTCCCGGAGATGTCATAGACGTTGGCGCACCTTTGTTTGTTCTTGAGACGTTGGGGGAAGACCTACTCGCTGGAATGTTTGATGCCCCGCCCGAATCGGTTCCGGTTGTAGTTGAAGAGCCGGCAGCGGAGCCAATAGAGAGTCCTGCTTCTCAGGCTGTAGCCGAAGGTGCCAAGGTCTTGGCTATGCCAGGCGCCCGCAAACAGGCTGCTGAGCTGGGCATAGACCTCGCCAAGATAACTCCTGCAAGCCCTGCAGGTGTCATCAAGCAGAGCGACCTACCCGCAGCTGGATCTCGGGAAGCTAAGGCCAGAGACCAAATCGCCAAGGTGGTTAACACCTCGACCCAAATTCCACAGTTCAGCCTCAGTGCAACTATTCAGCTCAACTCAGCTCTCGCGGAAGACGCTTCCGATCGTTTCGTTCAGCTGGCCAGAGCCTGGGTCAGGGTGCTAAGTGCGCTGCCGAAGTTGAATCAGAACTACATGAATGGCGAATTCATTAGCGTTGAGGAAATTCGCATCGCAGCGCTGGTGAAGAGCCCCTTGGGATATGTGTCTCCGTCTCTGGCTGCAGCACAAATTGAGTCCGTTGAATGGGCACAGAGTGCCAGGGGCGTTCTAGAGGCTGCCAGAGCTAACAGAATCCCGGTAGAAAACCTGCAGCCTGCGACGACTTTAATTACCGACCTTGGCGAATTTGGCATTCGCCAAGCAAATACCCTCCTCTTTCCACCGCAGAGTTCGGGGTTCAATGTTGGTGCAATCAGACGGGGCGAATCCGGCTTTGAAATTGACTGCACAATTGTGATTGACCATAGAATTGCGGACCCGGGCGATGGAGCCGAGGCACTTGCTCTATTCGCCACAGAGTTGCAAAGGGAGCTCGATGTCAACAGCTAGGGACAGGGCGTTGATTGTGAAGGTCGCGCGCATGTATTACGAGCAAAACATGAGCCAAGACCAGATTGCTCGGGCGCTACTCACCAGTCGCTCAAACGTGTCTCGAATCCTTTCGGTTGCCAAGAAGCGCGGCATTGTCGAGATAAAGATCAACGAGGCTACTAAGCGAGAGACTGATATCGAGGAATTGCTCATCAGTCGTTTTGGGCTCCACGCTGCGATGGTGGCAAAGGTTCCAAGGTCAACAAGTGATTACAAAGCTGTGGGTCAGCTCGCGATTCAGAGTTTTTTGAGCCACCTCAAGCCAAGAGTGAAAGTCGCTGTCAGCTGGGGTCGGTCTATTCAGGCAATGGTCGATGCGCTGGAGCCTGAAAATAGACCGGATCTGACCTTTATCCCCTTGATGGGCGGAATGACTGCAATTCCCTCAAGCTACAGCGGGGAGGCCTTGATTCAGTCGCTCGCGGAAAAGTTCAACGCTCAGTATCAGGTGCTTCATGCTCCGACTATCGTCCAGTCTCCTGACATCAAGGTTGCCCTGATGCGAGAGCCATCGGTTGCTGCTGTGATTGATTCGGCAAGGACCGCAGACGTGGCTTTCGTTGGGATTGGCTCCAAGGGTGCTCACAGCTCACAGCACATTCTTCAGTCAGCTGGCATCACCCCAGAGGAAAACCCAGAATTTTTCGATGCTTGGAAGGGCGACCTTGCTGGCAGGTTCTTTGACCGCGATGGTAGGAGCATAAATTCACGACTTGATAACCGGACGGTCGGACTCGAGCTAGGCGAGCTGGCCCGAATCAAAAGAGTTGTGGGTGTGGCAGCGGGAGAGGAAAAGACAGAGGGGATCCTGGCCGCGCTTCGCGGTGGGCTAATCTCGGAGCTGGTCACAAGTTCCAACTGCGCACTAAAGCTTCTAGAGGCGGCCGAGAGCAAAACGTTAGGAGAGCTGGTTTAGATGGAAATCCTGATCTGGATACTGTTCCTAGTCGCGGTTATGTGGGTGTTTCAGCTCTACATGGCCGTCAAGCAGTCCCAGCGATTCTCGAATGACCTAAGAGAAATTCGACTTCCAGGAACCACCACGACAGTTGGTATGGGCGGCTATCGCTATCGCGGCGGCAGGGCCTTCGTGGCGATGGCTCAAAAAGACGGGGAGGTCACTGGCGCGAGAATCTTGGCGGGCCTGACCGTCTTTGCAAACTCGAAACCTTTTGATGAAATTATTGGGCACAAACTTAGTGACCTGGTCGAGGGTCGAGGTGTCGAGAACCAAAAATTTAAAGTGGTGGAGGCTACTAAGCACGCGGCTAAAACTCTGCTCGAGCAAAATGCACAAACGTGACAGTTTTAAGCACATTTAACTTCCAGCTAGCCCGCTAGCGTATCGAATAGCACGGTCAAAGATGACCGTGTCTCGATCCAAAGGAGGGTTGATGAATTTATTCGCCAGCGCTGACACGGTTGCCGAACCGGAAGGCGTATGGGGAGCGATTGCAGGTGGAGCTGAATACTTCATCGGTATCTTCAACCAAGGTGGTGAGGTCTTCTTTGGCCTCATGGGAGGAATCCTTCCGACCCTGGTTGTTCTGCTCACAGCTGTGAACGCTCTCATCCGACTAATTGGACCAGAGAAGATCGAAACGCTCGGTAAGAAAGCCGCGCAGCCCGGTCTCATTTGGTACCCAGTCCGCTACATGGTGCTGCCATTCTTGGCAGTATTCTTCCTAACGAACCCAATGGCTTACACCATGGGTCGTTTCCTACCCGAGCGTTTCAAGCCCGCTTTCTATGACTCAGCGGTTTCTTACGTTCACCCAATCACTGGTCTATTCCCACACGCCAACCCAGGTGAGCTCTTCGTTTACCTAGGCATCGCGGCGGGAATTACTCAGCTCGGCCTAGGTCTTGGTGACCTGGCTCTGAGGTTCCTGTTGGTTGGACTTGTAGTCATCTTCATCCGAGGCATCGTGACCGAATGGATCACCGCCAGGATGATTGCTAGGAAGGAAGCGAAAGCCTAATGGACGGACTAAATAAAGTTCTGGTCACTATTGGCCGCGGTGTAGGTGGAGTTGTTGGAACCCTTTACCAAGCAGGGCGCGACACAATCGACACCATCATCCGTAACATCCTGCCTTTCATGGCATTCATCGCCTTCATCATCGGTTTGGTTCTTGCCACCGGTATTGGTGACGTGATTGCCAACGGCATCAAGGGACTAGCAGGCAACATCGTTGGTCTATTGATTGTCTCCGTAGTTTGTGCCATTCCGGTGCTCTCACCGCTGTTGGGCCCAGGTGCGGTTATCGCACAGGTTGTGGGTACCCTGCTCGGTGTCGAGATCGGCCGTGGCAACATTCCTCCTCAGATGGCTCTTCCAGCTCTATTCGCTATCAACCCTCAGGTTGGTTGCGACTTCATCCCAGTGGGCCTTGCCCTTGGAGAAGCTGAGCCAGAGACCGTCGAGGTCGGTGTTCCAGCAGTTCTCTTCTCGAGACTGATCACCGGACCGCTAGCCGTAGTAATTGCTTACGTGGCTAGCTTCGGAATGTACAGCTAGAAACAAAACAATCCTTTCGGGGGTTATCAGAGGATGGGTCAGCAATTTGGCCCATCCTCTGATTACACCAAATTAGAGACTTCCAAAAAACAAAGAGGTTCAAGGAGCTAAGAAAATGGCAGATTACAAAGCAGTCAAAATTGACAAGGGTCCTGGCGGATGGGGCGGACCGCTGACCATCAAGCCAACCGCTGATCGTCCTTACATCTACTCGGTTACCGGTGGCGGTATTCATCCACTGGCCGCAAGGATTGCAGAACTAACCGGTGGCGAGGCATTTGACGGTTTTAGCTCCTCGAAGCCATTCGATCAGATTGCGGTTGCAGTTATTGACTGCGGTGGCACGGCTCGCATCGGTGTTTACCCGATGAAGAAGGTCCCAACTGTGGACATCCACGCCACCAGCCCAGCGGGACCGCTCGCAATGTTCATCACCGAGGACCTTTTGGTCACCGGCGTGAAGCTGGACAACATAAACCCAGCCTAAAGACTTAGAAAGATAAGAATCGATGACCGTGCTCTACAGCAGCACAGTCACCGAGATAGGTGAGCTCGTCCCGACTTTTGTGGCCGAAGGCATGCTCGTCTTCTTCGGTGAGGGCGCTCCAGAAGAACTAAAGACCTTCTGCATCATCCACAGGGTTGAGCACAAAGAGGGTCAGGTGAAGCCGGGAGACAGGGTCTCGATTGATGACCACAGCTTTGAAGTGTTGGCGGTTGGCTCTGTTGCCAATGACAACCTTTACAACCTGGGGCATCTAAACCTCAAGGCCGATGGCAACAATGAAGCTGACCTACCTGGCGATGTCTGCATCGCTCAGGTTGAGCTGCCGGAAATAACCATTGGCACCAAATTGGAAATAACAAGGAGTAACTAATGCAGTACCGCCTGAAGCTAGCTGAGCTGGCTGAGAAGCAGGGCAGACCTTTCAGAATCGCGCTGGTGGGGGCCGGTCAGATGGGAAGGGGCTTTGCCTCGCAGTCTCACCGCCTTGGCCTTCAGGTTGCGGTTGTGGCGGACATTGCCCCCGAGCGCATCACCCAGGCTTTTCACGATTTAGGGATGGGCGATCCCGTTATCTCATCTAATGCCCAAGAGCTAAACGCCGCTATTGCCGCGGGCAAGCCTGCCGGAACTACCGATGCGGCTGTGGCGTCCACCTTGGATGTTGATGTGGTTGTCGAGGCGACGGGAGTTGCTGCCATTGGTGCGGACGTCATGTATCACGCCCTAAAGGCAAAAAAGCACGTTGCAACTTTGAACGTCGAGGCTGATGTGACCGTTGGGCCAATGCTGCATCGGATCGCCAAGGAAAACGGCGTCCTCTACAGCGTCTGCAATGGTGACGAGCCAGCAGAGGCCAAAGAGCTTGTGGACTTCGCCAAGGACCTCTCTTTTGAGGTGGTGATGGCAGGTAAGGGCAAGAACAATCCCTTTGAGCCCCACTCAAACCCTGACACCGTTGCCGAGCGAGCGGCCAAGAAGCACATGAATCCAAAGATGCTCGCGTCTTTCACAGACGGCTCAAAGACCATGATCGAGATGTCGGCTCTGGCCAACGCCACAGGCCTCAAGCTGACTAAACGAGGGATGCTCGGGCCGCAGGCTTCTAGAAACACACTCCAGGACGTCTTCAAACCGGTGAGTGAGGGTGGCGTCCTTGAGCAGACCGGCGTTGTGGACTACTGCACCGGCGATGTCGCTCCAGGCGTTTTTGTGGTCATCAAAACAGATAGCCCTTATGTTGCCGAAGAGATGAGCTACCTCTCTATGGGCCCAGGTCCCTACTTTGCCCTTTATCGTCCTTATCACCTGGCCTCAGTCGAGGCCCCAATGACAGTCGCGAAGATGCTGGTTGACGGCTATGAGACGCTGACCTGCGACAACTTGATGACAGAGGTTATTGCTTCAACAAAGAAGGAGCACAAGGCCGGAGAGATCTTCGATGGCATCGGCGGCTACTCGGCCAGGGGTGTTGCAGATCGAGTTGAGGATGCAAGGGCCGAAAACCTAGTACCTATTGGTCTGCTTCAAAACGCAGTGGCGAAGCGTGACCTACCCATTGACCACCTTGTCACCTACGATGATGTAGAGCTCGACGAAGATGCAACCATCTTTAAGCTGCGCAAGATGCAGGAAGAGCTGGGCATCTAGGGAGACCAATGGCAGACAAGCCAGAGATATGCGGTTTCTGCCACTCCGATAAAGGCCGAGAGACCATTTACGTCGGAAAGATCGAGTACGGCACAAAGTGTCTCACTTGCGGCGCAACTCAACAGTCCACACAGCGCGAGATGAAGCAGCAGGTTCGCGAGGTAACCCAGGTTGGCTATGAGAACTCACCAATTGGCATTGTTTCGCGGATGCTTCAAGACCCCTACAAGTTCTTTACAGGCAAAAAGCAAAAGCCAAAAGACTAAACCAACTTGTAGTTTTGTCTAGACCCCCTAGACTATTTGCATGACTGAAATTCACTTTGGACTAGATACCTTCGGCGACATTTCACTAGACGACACTGGGCAGCTAAAGAGTGCGGGTCAGGTGATCAGGGACGTGGTCGCCGAGGCCGTCCACGCTGAGCAGCTTGGCTTTGACAGCTTCAACGTCGGTGAGCATCACAGGGATGATTACGCAGTCAGCGCCCCCGACACGGTCCTAGCCGGAATCGCAACAGTCACCAATCGCATCAAGATCGGCACGGGCGTGACAGTTTTGTCCTCCGAGGATCCAGTAAGGGTTTACCAGCGCTTCGCCACCATCGACGCGCTATCCAATGGCAGAGCCGAAATCACGGCCGGTCGGGGATCGTTTACCGAGTCCTTCCCACTGTTTGGTTACAACCTCAGCGAGTACCACGTTCTTTTCGAGGAGAAGCTAGAGCTTTTGGTTGAGCTGCTAAAGGAGAATGCCGTCACTTGGCAGGGGACAAAAAGAGCTGGGCTTTCAAACCAGGAGGTTTACCCAAAGACTGAGCGTGGCGCTATTCCGCTGAGGGTTGGTGTCGGTGGATCGCCTGAGTCGGTGTTGAGGGCTGCGAGGCTCGGAATACCAATGGCCCTCGCAATCATCGGCGGGGATCCAGCAAGATTTGCCCCTTTTGCGAATCTATACAGAGAATCCCTGGCAAAGCTCGGACAAGAGCAGTTGCCGATTTCAATTCACTCGCCCGGCCACATAGCAGAGACCGATGAGCAGGCCATCGAAGAGCAGTGGCCACACTACGAGACTGCTTTCGGGCGAATTGGCAGAGAGAGAGGCTGGGGACCAACGACGAAGATGCACTTTATCTCCGAGGTCAACGGCGGTTCGCTCTACGTTGGATCACCCGAGACGGTGGCCAGAAAAATTGCTTACGCGGTGACCTCATTGGGGGCGACGAGATTTGATTTCAAGTATGCCAATGGTCCAATGCCACACAGCAAACTCATGAAGTCTCTGGAGCTCTATGCAACCCAGGTAATTCCTCGAGTTAGGGACCTTGTAGCCCAGGAGAAAGCGGCCGTTTAGGTCCCAGATTTTTTGATTGGAACTATTCCGAAATGTTCGGGCTTGTTCTTTATTGTTCGTTTGTGATTATTTTGTTATGAAATCAGCGACCTGACCCCTAATTGTGGGATTAGTCTTTTCCCAAGAGTCCAATTAGGAGGTTCAATGCTGAACAAAATTAGCGGTCATGAAGTTGACCGCCGTTTACTACTCAAGGGTGCCGCTGCCGGAGGTCTAGGAATTGCTGGCGCTACCATGCTGGCCGGGTGTGCGTCGGATTCAGGTCCTGTCACTTTTGGTGTTAGAACTGTTGACGAGTCACCGATGGCTCAGGCCCAGGCAATTGTCGA
>ENA-OUOG01002718-OUOG01002718.1-marine-metagenome-genome-assembly--contig:-NODE-2718-length-17750-cov-11.640808_pt1 | contig 17750 bp, 14 predicted proteins | sample MGYA00248635_ERZ508505 | MGnify/ENA primary metagenome ERZ508505 (study PRJEB26176, sample SAMN06267871) | marine metagenome | isolation source: Saanich Inlet, British Columbia, Canada | place: Pacific...
GCGGTTGACTGGCCCACCTTTGACCCCAACGATTTCTCTGAGGCACCCACCGAGTTCATGGGGGCCCGATCCTTCAGCTCGCCCTACGAACCAGGGTCGATTATGAAGGCAGTCGGAATCGCCATGCTCATCGACGGTGGATACACCTACTCGGAGGACAAAATCACGGCCCCGGGCTTCTACGAGGTCTATCCAGGTCGCTTCATCAAGAACTTCATCGTTGCTGATGATCGCCAACTCACGACCGCTGGCGTGCTGCACACGTCCTCGAACACCGGTATTTCAGTTCTTGCTGACCGCATGCCCAAGGCCGAAGCGACCGAGTACTTCCGTGACTTTGGTTTCGGAGAACCTACCGCGGTGGGCTTCCTCGGCGAATCGGCAGGGCAGGTTCTCCCGGTAGAGCAGGTCGACGTAGTCACCCGGTACAACCAGTTCTTCGGTCAAGGTATTTCGGTCACAGCCGCGCAGATGGCTGCCTCGTACCAGACCCTGGCCAATGACGGAATACGCGTTCCGTTGCGCCTTGTTGATGGGTGTACGACCAACGAGGGTGAGTTTGTTCCCGAGCCCGTCGGTGAGCCGGTTCGCGTGGTGTCCGCAAGCGCTGCCCAGCAGACCGTGCGCATTATGGAAACCATCGTGGCCCAGGGCCCACTGCGCAACACACTGGAAATTCCCGGCTATCGGGTTGCCGCCAAGACCGGTACCGCAGAAATTGCGACCTCCAGTGGATACGGTGATGACCGTGTGATTTCCCTGGCGGGCATGGCTCCTGCCGAGGATCCGGAATATGTCGTCTTGGTCAGCTTCTATAAGCCACAATCCTCTCGAGTGTCGACCGCGGCAGCACCTGCTTTCCACGAGATCTTGTCGCACGTGCTCAAGCACTACCGTGTCGCACCCTCTACACAGCCCGCAGTGCTTCCCCCGCTAACCTGGTAGGCGGGGTTCAGGTGCCCCGAGGAGGGTGTCGTCGTGGGTAGCTCTGATGCATTGCGGCCACGCTCGACTCGCCCGGTTGCGCTGACATCCCTGGCCGCGACTCTGGGCCTTACCCACTATGGACCTGACACCTCTGTGACGGGGGTAGCAATGGGTTCGAAGGCTGTCCAGCCGGGAGACCTTTTCGTTGCGCTTCGCGGCGTGAACCGCCACGGGAGCGAATTCTGGGGTGACGCTGTTGCCGCTGGCGCATCGGCAGTTCTGACCGACCCAGAAGGCTGGGACGCGTTGGGTGATCCATCGATACCGGTGCTCGTTGCGCCGGACCCGCGGTCTCTGCTCGGGGCGCTCTCTGCGCAGATATATGGCACCGATGAAACGGCCATGCCCACACTGTTTGGTGTGACGGGTACCAATGGGAAGACCTCGACTGCGTTTCTCTTGGAAGCACTGCTTCGAGGCCTCGGTGCGCGCACGTCGCTCTCGACCACGGCACAGCGACAGGTCAATGGGGTCACGTTCCCGAGCACCCTGACCACGCCGGAAGCACCGGACACTCACGCCATGATCGCTCGGTCCGCCGAGGAGCGTGTGACGGGTATTGCTATTGAAATTAGCGCCCAGGCTTTGAGTAAGAATCGGATGGATCGGGTTATCTGTGATGTGGCGGGATTCACCAATCTCAGTCACGACCATTTTGAAGACTTTGGGACCATGGAGAACTACCTGGCAGCCAAGGCGCCGCTGTTCACCACAGCCCATGCCAAACGAGCCGTGATTTGCGTCGATTCACCCTGGGGAGAGACGCTGACGCAGACGCTCGAGATTCCCTACGTAACGCTGGGGCGCCATGGCGCAGCCCAGTCTGATTGGACCTACCGGGTTCTCGATTCCACCGCGGATTCATCTACTTTCGAGCTGGCATCAGCGGATGGACGCTCCATCACTCTCGTAGCGCCTCTTCGAGGCACCCACATGGTCTCCAATGCTGCGCTAGCCGCACTGATGGTGCATGAAAGCGGTGTTCCTCTGGAGGCGTTTGCTGTCATGGGGCCCGGAACGGCTGGAATTCCTGTGTTCATTCCCGGTCGGATGGAGAAAGTTTCCGGAGACAGCGGCCCCCAGGTTTTTGTCGACGCCGGGCGCAGTGCGGATGCCTACCTGCAGACGCTGACGAGTTTGAGGAGTGAAACCCCAGGCAGGGTGATTATGGTCTGTGGGACCTCCGGGAACAGGGACGCGACAAAACGACCGATCATGGGGCGAGTCGCCGCCGAGTGTGCCGATGTCGTCATCGTCACAGACGATGACCCCCGCAGAGAAGACCCGGCGATCATTCGTCAGGGATTGCTCGAGGGTGCCAGGAGCGTTGAGGGTGCGCTGGTCCACGAGGTCCCCAACCCCACAGATGCAATCCGCATGGCCGTGGGACTCGCGGGAGAGGGAGATACCATCCTCTGGAGCGGACCCGGATCCCAGGATTATCGTGACATTGGCGGCGTCAAAGTGCCCTATTCCGCGAGAGCCGAGGCTCGAGAAGCGCTCAGGGACGCGGGCTGGGGCGAGAACTCGTGAGTGTGGTCAGCGTCGTCGATGAGTGGCTCGAGTGGGACAGCTCCGGCGCCACGCTGGAAATCGATGGACAGCAAGCCTCCGTGTCAGTTCCCGGTGTGAGCTTGGAATTTCGTGCCGAAATGGTTGAGAGCGTCTCAGCCAGGGTTGCTGAGGGCACGAGTCTGCTGGAAGCAGTGGGGCTTGTCGACGACTGGGCATCCTCGAAGCGAGTCCCTCGGGGAGAAGTATGTGCCGATGACGTCATTCTGGTGGACGCCTCCGATACCACCGAAGCGTCGCGGGCAGTCGACGTGGTGAAGTCTGTGTCAGCACTCGCGCGAGGTGTGCGCCGGGTCGTTGCCGTGGCCGGGAGCCTCGATTTCACCGGGTCCTCCGACTATGACAACCTCAGCGCTTTTGGTGCTCTGATGGTCAGGCTCAATGTCACACAGGTATTTGCCATCGGGCCCGGAGCTCGCGCGTTGTTTTTGTCTGTGGGAATGGAGGGTTCCTGGGACGGGGAGTCGCAACACTGTCAGGACACCGCCACCGCGTACGATGACATCCGTGCGCGAATCCGGCCGGGCGATGTGCTGCTCGTCTTGGGTAGCACAGAGCAAGCTCTGTCCCCCCTGGTGGGGAAGCTGAGAGAGGGACTCGCGTGAGAATACTGTTGCTGGGTAGCGCCCTCTCGTTGGGGTTTTCCCTGTTCCTCACGCCGCTATTTATCCGGCTGTTTGCCAAAATCGGCTGGGGACAATTCATCCGCCAGGATGGGCCCAAAACCCATTACGTGAAGCGGGGAACGCCGACCATGGGCGGCATTGTCATCCTGCTTGCCGTCGTCGTCGGTTTTTTTGGCGCTCACCTCATCGAACGCGAACCCCCGAGCGCCTCGGGCCTGCTCGTCGTGGGCCTGATGGTCGGTTTGGGGTTTGTGGGTTTCCTTGATGATTTTTCCAAAGTCCGGCGCCAGCAGTCATTGGGATTGTCTCCGCGAGGCAAAGTCATCGGCCAACTGGCTGTCTCTATTGCGTTTGCGTGGGGCGCAGTCTCGTTCGCCGATGACAACGGTGTCACGCCCGCTGCACAGGGAATTTCCCTCGTGCGGGGCGCCGATGTCGTGTCGTTTGTGGAGTGGGGGTACTGGGCTGCCGTCGTAGCGTTTGCGATCTGGGCGACGCTGATCATCGTGGGAACCTCCAACGCGGTGAATCTGACCGACGGTCTTGATGGGCTTGCCAGCGGTTCGACCATTTTGGTTTTTGTCGCCTACGTGATGATTACGTTCTGGCAGTTCAACCAGTCGTGCTACCGAGCCTTCCCCGATGAAGACGTCCTCTATAAGTGTTACGAGGTCCGTGACTCACTGGAGCTCACTGCTGTGGCGGCGATAGCGGCTGCCAGTTTGATTGGGTTCCTGTGGTGGAACACCTCGCCTGCAAAGATTTTCATGGGCGATACGGGCTCGCTGGCTCTGGGTGGGGGAGTTGCCGCGTTAGCGCTCTTCTCCCGCACCGAAATTCTCCTCCCGATTGTCGGGGGACTCTTTGTCATTCTGACCGGGTCGGTCATTCTTCAGCGCCTGTATTTCAAGGCCACCGGGGGTCGACGGATTTTCTACTCCTCCCCGCTGCATCATCATTATGAAATTAAGGGCTGGGCAGAAGTCACGATCGTGGTGCGGTTCTGGCTAATTGCCGGGTTGTTTGCCGCTGTGGGGGCTGGCCTGTTCTACCTGGAGTGGCTCAGTCGTTGAGTAGTGCCGCCCTGGAAAATCTCACAAGTTGGCATTCGCCGTGGTCGGGTCTGCGTGCCGTTGTCATCGGCCTTGGACACACCGGCTTCGCCATCGTCGACACACTGTGCGAGCTGGGCTGTGACGTCACGGTCATAGCGGCCGAAGCCGCTCCAGACATTGTGAAGCTCTCCGAAGTGGTGGGCGCTCGGGTAATTGTCGATTCTGACGATACTCAGCGGCTCGCAGCGCTTGAGGGAATCGACCCTGATTTTGCTGTTGTGTCACCCGGGGTTGCGCCGACAGATCCCGTGGTGGTCCAGCTTTCCCATGCGGGTGTCCCGGTGTTGTCCGATCTCAATCTTGCGTGGCGGTTGCGAGACAAGAGCGCTGAGCCCGCGGAGTGGATCCTCGTTCAGCACAGCGGCGATAGTGACACGACGGTGGGGCTCGCACAGAGAATTTTCCAGGCTGCTTCGCACCCCACGAGGGTGGTTGGATTTCAGGCGCCACCCCTCCTGGATGCCCTGCGGGAGCCCCGTCCCTATTCGGCTCTGATTATTCAGGTCTCCCCAGCTTCGCTTGTATGGAAAGAGCGTTTTCCCGACAGTCCGGTAAGCCCCAGGGTTACGGTGTCCTGGGGGGAGGGCAGTCCCGCAGACTCGGGAGTGTTTTTCGATGGAACAACACTGGCCTGCGTCTATCGCAAAGGGCTGGGGCCCTCGGAATCTCAGGTTGCTGACGCCGATGTTGTGGAGGGCGCCAGGGCCATTGGTATCGGCCTGGACTCGCCAGGCATGAGCGACATCGGTGTGGTCGAAGGAATTATCGTGGATCGCGCATTCCTGGAGGACCGCGCCAACCAGGCGCTCGAGATTTCAACAGTTGACGAGCTTGCAGAAGCCGGATGGGACATCCCCGGGGACATTCCTGCGATATTGGCGGCTGTCGCGATTGCCCGCTCTCGTGACGTCGAACCGGCCCTGATCGCCGGAGTGTTGAGCCTGCCCTAGGACCTGCAGGCGTTGGTCCATTCGGCGTGCCTTAGCCGTTGTTTGGTGGTTTTCCCCGCACACTTATGGGGTGTCCTCTCTATCAAGCAGGGGATGAAGGTTGTGTCAGCGTGAGGCAGGTGAGGTGGCGATGACCCAGACGGCTGCTCGAGCGTCCGCTCCTCGTGTCACCGTCACGGTGAAGCGGCTCTTCGGGCATGAATCTGCTGACTTCGTCGTCATGGTGTCGATGGTGTTTTTCTTGGTCATTTTTGGACTGGTCATGGTGCTGTCGTCGTCTTTTGTGGGCTCAGCCCTTGGCAACGATGGGAATTTCTTTGCCACGTTTTTCCGGCAAGTTATCTGGGTCCTGTTGGGTATTCCGATGATGCTCGTCATTTCTCGCTTTCCCCCTCGAAGTCTCAAGAAACTGGCACCCACACTCTTTCTCGGCGCTCTGCTCCTGCAGGGCTTGGTCTTCACTCCGCTGGGTATTACCTCAGGAGGTAACACGAACTGGGTCAATATCGCGGGTTTGACAGGGCAGCCGTCTGAAATTCTGAAGGTCGCGATGATCATCTGGATGGCAGCGATTCTTGCGGACCGAATAGACGATGTTGAGGACTACCGCACCTTGGTCCGCCCCCTCGGCCTGGGGGTCCTGATTGCCCTCAGCCTGGTTGTCATGGGCCAGGATCTGGGAACTATGGGAGTAATGACCCTGATTGCCCTGGGCATTGTTTTCCTTGCGGGAGCTCGCATGAGTCACCTGCTGACCGTGGTCGCCGTGATTGGAGCCGGTGTAGCGTTCCTGGCGCTGCTGAGTCCATCAAGGATTTCTCGCATCATGACCTGGTTCTCCGGCTGCACGGAGGACGACTACTTGGGGAGCTGCTGGCAAATTGTGCACTCCACATTTGCGCTGGGATCTGGCGGAGTTTTCGGGGTGGGACTAGGAAATTCCCGCGCTAAATGGTCGTGGCTACCTGAGGCCGAAACAGACTTCATCTTTGCCATCGTGGGGGAGGAACTCGGCCTTATCGGCACGAGCATGGTCATTGTGTCCTTTGTTGTTTTGGCCGTCGCCATGGCACGGCTGGTGCGCAACCAGCCGGACCCGTTTGCGCGTCTGGTGACCGGCGGAGTCATGGTCTGGTTGATTGGACAGGCGCTGATCAACATCGCCGTGGTGCTCGAAGTTCTTCCCGTTCTCGGAGTCCCGCTGCCCTTCATGTCGGTGGGCGGGTCGGCGCTGATGTCCTCGCTCATCGCGGTGGGAGTGGTCATGGCGGTCAACCGTCACGATGCCGTCTCCGTCAGTGCGCCACCTGCCCGGCAGAGATCTGCGCGATGACTCGAGTGCTTCTTGCCGGTGGAGGCACCGCCGGGCACGTGAACCCGCTGCTTGCCGTAGCGCACGAGCTCATCCGCCACGACGTAGCGACCCCCGCGGAAATTCTCGTTGTGGGCACGAAGGAGGGGTTAGAGACGCGGCTTGTCCCTGAGGCTGGGTATGCCCTCGTCGCCATCGCAAGATTGCCGTTGCCGCGACGATTGTCGTTGAGGGCGCTTATGTTTGTGCCGCGCTTTATCGCCGCTGTTGTGGCAAGTTTTCGCATCATCCGCTCCCATCGGGCGAAGATCGTGGCCGGCTTCGGTGGATATGTATCGGCACCTGTGTATGTTGCGGCGTGGCTTGCGCGGGTGCCGCTCGTTATTCATGAGGCGAACGCTGTCGCAGGGTTTGCCAACCGATGGGGTGCACGGCTCACCCGCCACGTCGTCACCACGTTTTCTATGACAAACCTTCCCGGCGCGAAGCTGCTGGGTATGCCGATGGCCCGTGCCATTACTCACCCCACCACACGCACGAGCGTCTCTGATGCCCGCAAGCACTTTGGACTCTCGGCGCGGAAAAAGACTCTTGTGGTGACTGGTGGCTCACAGGGTTCGGTGACGATCAACTCGACAATCGAAGCTGTTGCAGCCGATCTCCTGGCCGCCGGGTGGCAAATTCTCCACATCGTGGGCAATCGAAACCCTCTTCCAGCCTCTGTGGGACCGGGCTACGTGGCTCTTCGCTACTGCGACCGCATGGATCTCGCGTTCGCCGCCGCCACGGCCGTGATCTCTCGTGCGGGCGCGGCGACGGTGTCTGAAATTCAGCTCTTAGGCTTGCCTGCCGTATTTGTTCCCTATCCCGTGGGAAACGGTGAGCAGGAAAAGAACGCAGGCGATTCCTTGCAGGCCGGTGCTGCCGTACTGGTGGGGGACTCCGATTTCACCCCCGACGCTGTGCGCACGACCGTCCTCCCGCTACTCAATGACGATGCCGCCCTGGAGAGGATGCGCGCACGCGCGAAGGGGCTGGGACGGGCGGATGCCGCGGAAGCGTTTGTCCAGGTGATGGCCGGGGCCCTCGGAGACCCGAAGAAAGGTGAGCGGTCATGAGACCGGAGATAGGCAGAGAAATCCCCGCGGAGCTTGGCCAGGTGCACTGCATTGGGGTGGGCGGCTCGGGGATGAGCGGAATTGCCCGAGTCTTGAGAGAGCGTGGCCTGGTCGTGACCGGCTCAGACCGCTTTGCCTCGGAGGTGACCGAGTCGCTGGAATCCGCGGGCATACCTGTGCACATTGGGCACGACGCCAGCCACCTCGGTTCGGCAGATACGGTCGTCGTCTCGAGCGCGGTCCGCGAGAACAATCCCGAATTCGCGGAAGCCACAGCCCGCGGACTCACGATCCTTCATCGCTCCGAAGCGCTGCGCTGGATAATCCGAGGTAAACGGGTTCTGGCGGTTGCGGGCTCCCACGGGAAGACCACCTCCACGGCCATGCTCGCTACCGCGTTGGATCGCTGTGGACTTCCGGTTGGAGCGGTGAACGGGGGAGTCATCAGCGAGTGGGGCGTGTCGTCTCGATGGGGTACCGACGACCTTTTCGTCATCGAAGCGGACGAATCCGATCGATCGTTTGTGGGATACGACCCTGCCGTGGTGATGATTACGAACATCGCACCCGACCACCTGGATTTTTATGGAACGCTCGATGCGATTTACGACGCGTTCGACGATTTTGCCCGCACCGCGCGCGAGGCTGTGGTGCTGTGTGCCGATGACGAGGGCACTCGGCACCTGGCCGCGCGTATGGAACCATCGGCGCGGGTCATCACCTATGGCGTACATCCCGATGCCACCGTCCAGATGACCGATCTGGTGGCGGGTCCCCGAGCGCGCTTTAGCGTGACGTATCAGGGGGAGAGCGCTCAGTGCGAGCTCGGTGTCCCCGGTCGGCTCCCGGCGCTCAACGCCACGGGAGTCATTGCAACCCTGATCGCGACTGGGTTCTCGCTCCAGGATGCCGCGGATGCTGCCAGTGGCTTCCAGGGCGCCGATCGTCGGTTCCAATTTCACGCGGAGATTGGCGGAGTTCGTTTCTATGACGACCACGCACACCACCCCACCGAAGTCGCATCTGCCCTGGAAACTGCGCACGCTGTTGCCGGGGAGGGCTCCGTCATCACGATGTTTCAGCCACACCTGTATTCCCGGACGCAATACATGGCCGGGGAGCTTGCCGACGCATTTTCGCAGGGAAGCGATCACACGATCTTTCTCGATATTTTTGGATCCCGAGAGGACCCCATCGAGGGCGTCACCACGCAGCTGATTCTGGATCGGATGGCCTCGGGTTCGTCGTTCGAGTTTGAGCCTGCATGGGACGCGGCGTGCGAGCTCGCTGTGACGCGAGCTATGCCGGGTGACATTGTTCTCACGATGTCCACGGGAGACCTCTACCAAATCGTCCCGCAGCTCCTGGCTGCGAAGAGGCGTCGCGAAGAGGCCTCGGGTGGATAGACCCGAGGGTTTTTCGCCCCGCAGGCCCAGCAAAGCGCCAGCGAAGCGCGCTCAGCCCTCGCCCGCCTCGGCAAAGGTCAAGCAGGCCTCGCGTCAGCGTGTCTCAGCGGAGAAGGCGGAGTATCGGCGCTTCACCGAGGCGACCCGGCGTCGGAGAATCACGTGGGCCATTTCGCTGGGAAGTGTGGGTCTCTTGGTCTTGAGCGTCGTCGTCTTGACGCTCTCCCCGGCTCTTGCGCTGCGCGACGTTCGCGTGGAGGGAAGCACGCGAGTGACTCCGGCCCACATTGAGCAAGCGCTGGCCGGGCTATATGGCGAGCCACTGGCCCGGGTGAGCGATGAGCGCGTTGCCAGCGCTCTAGAGCCGCTCACCCTGATTCAGGCTTTTGAAACGCGCCTGGAGCCGCCGGGAACGCTGGTGGTCAGCATTGTGGAGCGCAAGCCACTCGGCGCGTTTCGAGGACGCGAAGCCTTTGAGATCGTAGACGCGGCAGGTGTCGTGTTGTGGGAGGAAGCGATTCTCCCGCAGGGTTTGCCCCAGATCCTGGTGCAGCCAGAGACCGACTCTCCGAGCTTTACGGCTATTTCTCGCGTGCTCCTGGCTCTCCCCGATGAGTTGTTGGTGCAGGTGGAGGGAGTTACGGCAACCACTCTGGATGATGTCCGCTTCACCATTCGTGGGAGTTCTCACGAGGTCGTGTGGGGCAGTTCCGAGCGTTCTCCCGCGAAAGCGCGGGTGCTCGCTGCAAGCCTCATTGCTCTGGGGGATGGCGACACGAAGATCATTGACGTCACCACCCCTGACAGTGTGGTCGTACGCACCAGGGGCTGAGTTTTCCTTGTGTTTTCGGGTTCTGCGACACGCCCAGAGCCTGCCCGAGTGATGACTCCGGGCGCCGTACGGTCAGTGCAGAACAAAAGTGAATAAAACTCTCATCTTCAACTAAAGCTTTAAGGTTTACCGCAAAGGAGATCCGGTGCCCGGTCAACACAACTACCACGCTTTGATCAAAGTAGTGGGGGTCGGCGGTGGTGGCGTCAACGCCGTCAATCGCATGATTGATCGAGGGTTGCGGGGTGTGGAATTTATCGCCATCAACACCGACGCGCAGGCGCTCTTGATGAGTGACGCGGATGTGAAACTCGACGTTGGTCGCGACCTGACTCGCGGACTCGGCGCGGGCGCCGACCCCGAGGTGGGTCGTCGAGCAGCAGAAGACCACCAAGAAGAAATCGAGCAAGCCCTCGCGGGAGCCGACATGGTGTTTGTCACTGCAGGCGAAGGTGGCGGCACCGGGACCGGTGGGGCACCCGTGGTGGCTCGCATTGCAAAATCCATCGGCGCGCTGACCGTCGGGATCGTGACAAAGCCTTTCGCGTTTGAGGGCAAGCGTCGAATGTCGCAAGCGGAGGTCGGGGTTCAGGCCCTGAAGGACGAAGTGGACACTCTGATTGTCGTTCCCAATGACCGTCTGCTCGAGATTTCTGATCGCACCATCAGCATGCTGGAAGCCTTCGAGACAGCCGATCACGTTCTGCTGGCCGGGGTTCAGGGCATCACCGATCTCATCACCACGCCCGGGTTGATCAACCTGGATTTCGCTGACGTGAAATCGGTCATGCAGGATGCTGGAACCGCTCTGATGGGCATTGGGTCGGCCAGAGGCGCTGACCGGGCTGTCAAGGCCGCAGAGCTCGCCGTAGCGTCTCCTCTGCTCGAATCGAGCATCGAGGGCGCCCAGGGGGTTCTGCTCTCGATTCAAGGTGGCTCCAACCTGGGACTCTACGAAATCAACGACGCCGCCAAGTTGGTCGAGGAAGCAGTCCACCCGGATGCCAACATCATCTTCGGTGCTGTCATTGACGACTCGTTGGGAGATGAGGTGCGGGTGACTGTGGTTGCCGCGGGCTTCGACGAATCCCAGCAGCGCTCCGCAGCGCCAGTGCCCGCCGCACAGCCCGTCAGCGCAAGCGACAACGCGGAGCCGGTGGCGGAGGAGTCGTGGCTTCTGCCTTCTGAGCAGCAGCCCTCCGTTCCCGCCGAGGAAGCCCCGGCATTCGCTGCTGAAGCGGACGACGACGGCGAACTCGACGTTCCTGAATTCCTGCGGTAGGGATACTCGTGGCCGACACGCTCGCGGATCGGTGGCATGCCATCCAGCGCGACGTGGAGGTGGCCTGCCTCGACGTTGGGCGCTCTCCGGCGGAGGTCACCACAATCGTGGTGACCAAGTTTCACCCGGCCGAACTCGTTCGTGAGCTCTATGAGCTGGGTGTTCGCAACGTGGGGGAGAACCGCCATCAAGAGGCGTCGGCTAAGAGCGCAGAACTGAGTGATCTCGATGTGACCTGGCACTTTGTGGGCCAGCTGCAATCGAACAAAGCCCGGGCCGTGGCCGCGTATTGCGATGTCATCCATTCCGTTGATCGGACGTCGCTGGTGGATGCACTGGCGAAATACGAGGGTAACGTCGACGTTTTTCTCGAGGTCAACCTCACCGATGTGCCCGGCCGTGGGGGTGTCGAGCCCGAGGACCTGGTGAAGCTTGCTGAGCACGTGTTGGCGGCAGGGAACCTCCGTCTGCGCGGAATTATGGCGGTTGCACCCCAGGACGAAGAGCCCGCACGAGCGTTTGAGCGCGTCGTGTCGTACCAGTCGGGAGTGCAGGCCATCGCGCCAGCGGCGACCGACCTCTCTTTGGGCATGTCGGGTGACTTTCGTGAGGCAATAGCGGTAGGTGCGACACACCTGCGCATCGGGACGGCAATCACGGGAAAACGACCCCCCGCCACCTAGCCTTAAAGAGTCAACCTGCGAAATAAGGGGCACTCATGGCAAATCCACTACGGAAAACACTGGAATTTCTCGGTCTGGCCGAGGAGTCTTACGATGACGCACCGTCATCGAAGAGTCCGGCTCATCCCGAGAGCGCTCAGGCTGCTCCTCGCGCAACCGTTACGCCCCTTCGTCGGGGATCGAAGCACGGGGTGAGTGATGTGAACGAGATTTTGACCGTCCACCCGAAGAAGTATGACGACGCGAAGATGATCGCGGAGACGTTCCGTGAGGGAATCCCTGTCATCATCAACCTCACGCAGATGAGCGAATCAGAAGCACGGCGCCTGGTGGACTTCTCCAGCGGGCTCTCCCAAGGCTTGCGCGGACACATCGAGCGGGTGACTCCGAAGGTTTTCCTTCTGTCTCCCTCTCACGTGCTGGTCAGTGGTGAGGGTGACGGTGTCGAGTCGGAACTCGACGCCTCGCTGCTTGACTGAGAGTCTCTGCCGGCCTAGCCGGGCATAATGGGGGCCATGGTCTCCGCTCTCGCTTCGATTGCCTATATCGCGCTGTACGTCTTTTTCATTGCGATGTGGGTGCGCTTCATCTTTGACTGGGTGCGGGTATTGTCCCGGAATTTTCGCCCGAAGGGCGTGGTTCTCATGGCCGCAGAAGCGGCATACACCGTTACGGATAAGCCCCTCGCCGCAGTCCGCAGGGTAATTCCGACGCTGCGCTTTGGTGGCGCAGGAATTGATTTGGGCTGGAGTGCTCTGATGATCGGAACCCTCATCATGATGTCCGTCGTCGGGGCTTTTCGCTGATATTCCATGATTTCCTGCCCGTCGCGCTAAGGTATCGGGAGGGATTTCAGAAATCTCCGACGACCTATCCGAAACCCCCGAGTGAACAAACGAGGTACATCTCATGGCGCTAACAGCTGAGGACATTGTCAACAAACGGTTCCAGTCGACCAAGTTTCGCGAAGGATACGACCAGGACGAGGTCGACGACTTTCTGGATGCCGTTGTCGTAGAAATGCGTCGGCTTATCGCCGAAAACGAGGAATTGGCCCAGAGATTGGCCGCCAGTGATGCCCGCATCGCAGAGCTTCAGCGCTCTGGAGGGTCCGCTAGCGCAGTGGGCGTCAACCCGCTGCCCGCCTCAGGTGGAGATGTCGTCGACACTGAGAACGCCAACAATCTTTTGCAACTGGCCCGCCGTCTCCACGAAGAGCACGTGCGTGAGGGAATCCAAAAACGCGATGAGCTCATCGCCGAGGGTCACGCGCAGGCGGCCCGCATTGTCCAGGAAGCCCAAAACCAGCACGCACAAGAAGTTTCCCGGTTGCAGAGCGAACGAAGCGTCATTGAGGGTGAAGTGGAACAGCTTCGCGCATTCGAGCGCGAATATCGCTCGAGCCTGAAATCTTTCATCAACCAGCAAATTCAGGGCTTGGAGTCCACCTCCGCACCTGCATCACCTCCAGAAGGTGCGTAGAAGCGTCGATTCACTCACTGTGAACCCTTCGTGGGCTCCTGTACTGGGCGTTGAGTCGTGACAGAGACCCGGACCATCCCGGTCCCTGAAGGGCTCGCTGGAGAGCGGCTCGATGTGGTGCTGTCGCGGCTGTTTGGTTTTTCGCGCGGCTTTTCCCAAGCTGTCATTGACGCGGGTGGGGCGGTTCTCGACGGTGTTGCCGGAGGTAAGTCCGATCGAGTGCGATCGGGTGCCCTCCTCGAGGTGACGTTTGAGCCCAAGAAGGCACCCACCATCGAGCCGATCATCGTGGATTCGATGGCCATCGTGTACGACGATGACGATGTCGTGATTGTCGATAAGCCGCCAGGGCTGGCTGCACACCCCGCACCAAGCTGGGATGGGCCCTCCGTCCTCGGTGCACTGGCCGGCGCCGGGTACAGGATTTCAACCTCTGGACCCCCAGAGCGCCAGGGGATTGTGCACCGGCTCGACGTGGGAACATCAGGCTTGATGGCAGTGGCAAAAAGCGAGGTGGCCTACAGCCGCCTAAAGCGTGCATTCAAGGCACGGGAGGTTCACAAGATTTACCACGCGCTGGTTCAGGGACACCCGGATCCCACGACCGGAACCATCGACGCCCCCATTGGTCGCCACCCGAGCTCATCGTGGAAGTTTGCCGTCGTTGCGGGGGGACGGGACTCAGTGACCCATTACGAAACCCTGGAGGCTTTTTCGGGGGCTGCGCTGTTGAGGGTGACCTTGGAAACGGGGCGAACCCACCAAATCCGCGTGCATATGAGTGCGCACCGCCACCCAATTGTGGGAGACACACTGTACGGAGCTGATCCCACGCTCGCAGAGAAATTGGGTGTGACCAGGCAATGGCTGCACGCCAGCGAATTGGAGTTCGCTCATCCCGTCACCGGCAAGCCCGTGCACGTTCGCTGTGGTTTTCCCGACGACCTTAATGTTGCACTTGAGCGCTTAAGGGCCTGATTTTCGGGGCGCCTGCCACGACCACGGTCAGCGCGGTTTACTCTAGAGATTCCAACCCTCAAGGAGTTGTTTGTGGCGTCCTCTCGCGACTCGTTTGCGCACCTTCACGTGCACACCGAGTACTCCATGCTGGATGGGGCGGCAAAAATTTCTGACCTTGTCGAGGAAGTAGCTCGGCAGGAGATGCCCGCTGTCGCGATGACAGACCACGGTGTGATGTTTGGTGCGTACGAGTTTTGGAAAAAAGCCACCGCAGCCGGGGTTAATCCGGTCATTGGTATTGAGGCCTATCTCACCCCCGGCACACCACGCTCCGAGAAAACCCGAGTCAAATGGGGTTCAGGAGGAGAGGACGATGTCTCGGGTGCGGGTGCCTACACCCACGTGACCCTCATGGCGGAAAACACGGAAGGTATGCACAACCTCTTCCGAATGTCGTCGTTGGCCTCCTTGGAGGGCTACTACTTCAAACCTCGAATGGATCGAGACCTGCTCCAGACCTACTCATCCGGTGTCATTGCGACAACGGGGTGTCCGAGTAGCGAGGTGCAAACGCGGCTTCGCTTGGGTCAGTATGACGAGGCGTTGGCAGCGGCGGCAGAGTTTCGGGACATTTTCGGCAAGGACAACTACTTCGTCGAACTCATGGACCACGGGTTAGGCATTGAAAAAAGGGTGATGGGAGACCTGGTTCGAATCTCTCGAGAGTTAGGAATTCCTCTCCTGGCAACGAACGACCTGCACTACACGACTGCTGAGGACGCCGAAGCCCACGCTGCGCTGCTGTGTGTGCAATCGGGGTCCACGTTGGATGATCCCAAGAGGTTCAAATTCGACACCAATGAGTTCTACGTCAAATCTGCGGCGCAGATGCGTGCGCTGTTCGCTGACTTCCCTGAGGCCTGTGACAACACGTTGCTGATTGCCCAGAGGGCATCCGTGACTTTCGACGAGACCGCCAATTACATGCCCCGTTTCCCTGTTCCCGAGGGTGAAAGCGAAACGAGCTTCTTTGAAAAAGAGGTCCATCGCGGTCTCGCAGAACGGTACCCGGCCGGCGTTCCGGAGAGAGTCAAAGCCCAAGCGGAGTACGAAATTGGCGTTATCTCTCAGATGGGGTTCGCCAGCTATTTCCTCGTGGTTGCGGACTTCATCAACTGGGCCAAGGAGCACGGTATCCGTGTGGGTCCTGGCCGTGGATCAGGTGCGGGGTCAATGGCCGCCTACGCCATGCGCATCACCGAGTTGGACCCACTCGAGCACGGTCTCATCTTTGAACGGTTTTTGAACCCGGATCGGGTGTCTATGCCGGACTTCGACGTGGACTTTGACGAGCGTCGCCGAGGTGAAGTAATTCGCTACGTCAGCGATAAGTATGGCGACGATCGAGTCGCGCAGATTGTTACCTTCGGAACCATCAAGGCCAAGCAAGCCCTGAAGGATTCCGCCAGGGTCCTGGGGTTCCCCTTTGGTATGGGGGAGAAGCTCACCAAACTCATGCCGGCGGGTGTGATGGGTAAAGAGATGTCTCTCGATGGAGTCGTCACCAAATCACACGAGCGGTACAAAGAGGCCGCTGATTTACGCGTCCTCGTAGAGACTGACCCTGATGCCAAACAGGTGTTTGACACAGCGACCGGTTTGGAGAACCTCAAGCGCCAGTGGGGTGTGCACGCCGCCGGAGTGATTATGTCGAGTACCCCCTTGCTCGACATCGTGCCCATTATGCGTCGCGAGCAGGACGGTCAGATCGTCACACAGTTCGATTTCCCCGCCTCCGAGGCGTTGGGCTTGGTGAAGATGGACTTTCTGTCACTGCGCAACCTCACCATCATTGATGACGCACTCGACAACATCGAGCTCAACCGGGGGCACCGTCCCGTGCTGGAAGAGCTCACCCTCGACGATGCCGAGGCGTATGCGCTCTTGAGCAGAGGTGACACGTTGGGAGTCTTCCAGTTGGACGGTGGTCCAATGCGCAGTCTGTTGCGTCTGCTCAAGCCCGATAGCTTCCAAGACATTTCGGCCGTCCTGGCCCTGTATCGCCCTGGTCCAATGGGAGCAGATTCACACACCAACTACGCCCTGCGCAAAAATGGCGCCCAAGACATCACCCCGCTGCATCCCGAACTCGCAGAAGCGTTGGAGGAGGTGCTCGGCGAAACCTATGGGCTGATCGTGTATCAGGAGCAGGTCATGGCGATCGCCCAGAAGCTCGCCGGGTACACCCTGGCGCAGGCAGATCTTCTCCGTCGCGCGATGGGTAAGAAGAAGAAAGAAGAACTCGATATCCAGTTCGAAACCTTCCGAGAAGGTATGCGACGCAATGGGTTCTCTGATCAGTCGGTCCAGGCGCTCTGGGAAGTTCTTGTTCCGTTTTCCGACTATGCCTTCAATAAGGCGCACTCCGCCGCCTACGGCATGATTTCCTTCTGGACTGCCTATCTCAAGGCGCACTACCCTGCCGAGTACATGGCGGCACTGTTGACCAGTGTGAGTGACCAGAAGGACAAGTCCGCGATATATCTCAACGAATGCCGTCGGATGGGCATCAACGTTCTGCCCCCGGATGTCAACGAATCCATTGCAACCTTCAGTGCTGTGGGAGATGACATTCGATTTGGCTTGGCCGCAATTCGAAATGTCGGGGTGGGGGTTGTGCAGGGAATTCGCGACGCACGCGAGTCACAGGGAAATTTCACCTCCTTTCATGACTTCATCAAGAAGGTCCCCTCCACTGTTCTGAATAAACGAACCATTGAATCGCTCATCAAGGGCGGCGCTTTCGACCAGCTGGGCAACACCCGACGGTCCCTGTTCGATATTCACGAATCTGCGGTGGAGTCGGCGTCGCGGGACAAAAAAGCGCAAGAGCACGGCGATGTGGGATTTGATTTTGACAGCTTGTTCGAACAGGCCGGCACCGCTCCGACGAATGTCGTCCCTGATCGGCCGGAGTGGTCCAGGAAAGAGCTCCTGAGTCTCGAGCGGGACATGTTGGGACTGTATGTTTCCGATCATCCTCTGGCGGGGCTCGAGGTCGCGATTGCCAGGGAGGCAGATATCTCCCTCGCCGAGCTCCTCGCCTCGGACAAGGAGGACGGGGACACCGTCACTGTGGCGGGGCTTGTCACCGCGGTGAATCACAAAGTCGCCAGAGCCAGCGGCAACCCCTATGCACAGGTGACCATTGAGGACTTCGGTGGCGAAGTGTCCATCATGTTCCTTGGCAAGACGTATAAGAACTATCAAACAGAGCTAGCGGAAGATTCCATCGTGGCGCTACGCGGACGGGTATCGAGGCGGGATGACGGGATCGGGCTCCATGCCATTGAGCTCATTCCGTTGGATATTTCCCCTCCCTCCAGCGACGAACCATTGACGCTGACGGTGCCCGAGTCTTTCGC
>ENA-OUOG01002720-OUOG01002720.1-marine-metagenome-genome-assembly--contig:-NODE-2720-length-17748-cov-8.658480_pt1 | contig 17748 bp, 14 predicted proteins | sample MGYA00248635_ERZ508505 | MGnify/ENA primary metagenome ERZ508505 (study PRJEB26176, sample SAMN06267871) | marine metagenome | isolation source: Saanich Inlet, British Columbia, Canada | place: Pacific...
GCGGCAGCCTTCTCGGCCTTGGCAGCGTCGGCGGCCTCCTTCTCGGCGGCGGCAGCGGCAGCCTTGGCGGCCTTGGCGGCCGCAGCAGCCTCCTTGTCGACCTTGGGAGCAGCCTTGGTGGCCTTGGGCGCGGGCGCAGTCTTCTGGGCCTTGGGTGCAGCCTTGGGCGCCGGGGGGGCGAGCTGGATCTCCGCAGGCTTGAGGTTCTGCGCCTCGAGAGCCTTGACGTAGTCATCGTACGCGTCCGCCATGGCAGCGCCGGTGTTGCCCATGACGGCGGCAGCGGCGGCGGCACCGGCGATCGCCTTCACGCTGCGCTGGTTCCTTTCCTCGGCGTCGACGTCGGCGGCGGCATCGGAGGCGTTCTTCTGCGCGGCGACGCGGATCGCACCGCGGGATTTGCTCGCGGAGCGACGGACGCGGCGGCCCGCCTGGAAGGAGAGAGAGGAAGAGGAGTCGAATGCGGGTCAGCGGTGTCGGAGAGCTTCCAACGCGAACGTCGCGCGCGAAACGCCTGGTAGTGCGCATCCCATGCATGTCGACCGCCGACGCTGAGGCGGTGTCGTGCGAGGTTGTTATCTCAGGTCTGCATGCAGCCGGCTCGTGAGATAAAGCGAAGCGTCGGGTCGAGTCGGGCGTTGTACGCACCACGAGCGCGGCGGGCGCGGGGACGGCCGTCGAGGTAGCGGCGGAGTACATGTTGGCACCAATACAGGCGCGTACACGTGCTCTCGTGTGTGCTGAAATGAAGACGCGCGATCGGCGGCGGTGCACAGCGGCGACGCCACGGCGATGCCATCGGGAAAATATGGGCCACTCTCGAATATTGATTTTGGATTACACCTGCTCTCCCATTGGCGGATCGATTTCCGTATGTAAAGCAGTCTCACAGCGTCAAAACCAGCGTGGGCACCCGACGATTCGCTTTCGACGCGGTTGTCAGATCGCAGTGCGCTCTTGTTTTGAAACGGTTTCGCCCTCATGGCGGCTTCCGAGGGAGCCGGCACCTCCGGCGCCGCCGTCGCGGAGGACGCGTCCCCCTCCACGCTCCTGATATGTGACCGGTGCGAGAAAACGCGGCGGGTCCCCGGGGCGGGCCCGTTCGGGGGGCGCTGGACGTGCTGCGACCAGCCCGCGACGGTGCGCGTCTCCGGGTCGGCACCAAGAGATGAGCGCAAAGGGAAAGCACCTGACGTCGGCGTCGTCGCCTCGACTTCGTCCTTCTCGTGCGTCGGGTGCGCGCGCGCGCGAGACGTGCCCGACGGCCTGAGCGACGCGCAACTCGCGAGGTGCTGCGACGTGCCCGACGCGCAGGTGTGCGCCATCGTGGGCGGTGCCCGCTCCGCTGCGCAGCTCCTCCGCGCCGGGGTCGCGACCCAGGAGGCGCTCGCGGCGCTGGACACGACCGGCGACGACGCGAGCGAAGGGGTTCGCGTTTCGCGCGCGGCGCGCGTGAACGTGGACGCGCTAGAGGAGTGGGTCGCTGCGGCGCGAGGGAAGGAGCTGGACGAGGTGATGGCGGAGATCCTCGCGCCCGGGAGCGACGAGACGTGGACCGTGGCGTCGGTTTTCGCGCGACTCGAGGAACGCGCGGGGGTATCGACACCCGCCGACCTCTTGGCCGCGTCCGTGGAGCGCACTCTGCTCCCCGCGCTTGCCGATCTGGGCGTCGTCGAGCGAGACACCGCGCTGTGGCGCGCGAGGGCCACCGCGCGGCTCGCGGACGCGCCGGCGTGGATGCGGGAGGCGAAACTCGAGTTCCCCGCGCTCGACGCGGATGAGCCGGACGGGGCGCAGGACTCGACGGACGAGGCGCTTCTTCGCGTGGCGCTGGACGAGATGGAGACGCATCCCGACGTTTCAGCGGCGGGCGAGGCGATACGGTACCTGTACAGACTCTCCTGTAACGTTGCGGAATCCCCGAAGGAGCCGCGGTTCCGCCGATTGAGAGTCGACAATACGGCGTACGTCAACCACGCGCTGGGCGTCCGTGGCGGGACGCTCGCCATGGAGGCGTTGGGTTGGCGCGTGTCCGAGGACGGGTCCGCATGCGTGCTGAGCGCGTCGCGCGGAATAGGAGAGCACACCCTGCAGACGCTTCAGGATCGCATCAAGGCCATGGTGGCTAAGCTCGCGGCGAGGCAAGCCGCGCGAGAGATCGATTTGTAAAAGGTGGCGCCGAGAGACGAGTGCGGCGCGAAAGCGCCGCCGCCGCGCGAATTCGCGCTCGTAGCGTAGTGGCGAGGGTAACTTCCTTTACAGCCCGCCCGCACTAGAGCCCCCACGGGGAATTAGTACTTGATACCCTCACGCACGATATCGTAGGGGATGGGGGTGAGGATCTCCGTCTTGACGTTCTCCAGCATGAAACCGTCACGGGGACCCGGGATGGTACGCTTGGTGACGATCGTCTTGCCAGCCTTCTTCGCCTCCGCCTTCGCCTCGTCGTTCGCCTTGCGGCGGTTGAGGAAGTCCTCACGGCACCTGGAGTGCTGGACGTGCTCGATGCGGACGTGGATGCGCTTCCTAGCGATGCGACCACCGATCTGTTGCGCGAGGAAAAAATCGTTGGGGTCAGTTGCGAGCTTAGGGTTTATTTACCGTGCGAAGTTTCCCGGATGCGCGCGCGACGGAAAGAGGGCGCTCGCGCGACACGTACCTGCTTGTTAACCTCAACACCGACGGCACGGGGGGTGACGTTCCACACAATGCCAGTGCGGCCCTGGTACGCGAGGTAGGGCATACCCTTCTGCTGCGCGGGGTTCACCTTGATGTCGACGTAGTCACCGACCTGCGAGATGGAGAAAAAATAAACCCTAAAAGTCAGCTTCGATGTTCACCGAGGTCGCGCCGCTCGCGCGGGGAAGGTACGCGGTCGCAGGGGAAGGCGACGGCGTGGCTCGCAGCGGCACACGCTCCCGGAACCATCGCACGCCGTGGACGCTTCGCCCGCAGTGTCTCGTGACGCGCGGGGGGGTGTTTCCGGAGGGCAATCGCGGGATGCGGGAAGTCACGTACCCGGAAGGTGCGGAGGAACGTGGTCGAGTTCAGGGCGCCCTTCTTGCGGAAGGGGCGGCTGAACATGTTGCGCGTGCCATGGCGAAGACCGCGCGAGCGGGCGCGCTGGTTACCCATCCTTTCTAGTTGCTGCTACCCTGCGTCGTCCGAGCGCGGGTTCAAGAGGGACGGCGCGCGCAATCGACCGGCTTTTTCACGTCGCAAACGCGAGAACGAGCGCTCGGAGAAAGTGTAAAACGTATGGCAGCTAGTCTCGAAAATACAAATGCGCGAGCAGTTAGTCACATGTTAGCACAAACTCCGATGCCGTCGCAAATCAAAACTTTACAGGTTTGATTTGGGCGAAGAGAGCAGCGCGCGCGGCGGGCGAACGAGCGCCATGGAAGCCGCGCACGGGAGGTTGGGGAACGCTTGTCTGCTCTTGAGCAGAGCCGCGGGTGCGCTCGAGGCTGCGTGCGCCGAGTACGAAGCTGCGCAGCAGACGGTAAAGCGTTGGTGCGTCATCGCGCGTTGCTTGTTTTCCGAACCGTCCGAGGACGTTCGCGCGCGGACCCGACTGACCCTCCCCCTCGCCGTCACAACACCGCAGGTACCAAGCGGAGACTGAAGATGCGCAGCTCGGGGCCACGAGCGTCAACCCGAGCGCGGCGTCGAAGCGCGCGCGCTTGCCTCGGTGCGTGTCCGCGAGCCACGTGCGCTTTCCGCTGCGCGAACATCTCGTTTCCCCAAACGTTGACCACCCGCGACGACGCTGACGTTTCTCGCGCTTTCCATCCACCTCGTCTCGCTCGTCGCAGAGAGTTCGTCGAGCTCAAGGAGCGATACGAGTCGTGCATGCTCGACGACGAAGGGCCGCTGCTGGACGTGCGCGCGCCCGTGAGAGCAGCCGCGGCGTCGTTCATGTCGAAAGTTGCGGACGGCGCGAGTGCGAGCGGCGCGCGCGGCGACGCCGACAAAGGCGCTCAAGACGCGGCGACGCGCGCGCAGACCGCGCTGGACGCTATGGGGTGGATCGAGAGCGCGATGGAGAAGATCGACTGGGGCAAGCTGCGCCGTGAAGAGTTGAGTCCCGAGGAGCTGTGCGACGCCGCGTACGCGTTAGGAAACGTCGTGAGGCTGTGGAAAGAGTGCGCGCCGATGATTGAGGAGCTGATGACGTCGGACGAAGCGAGGGCGCTGCGCCGTCGCGACGCGTTCCTCACGCTCCTCTCGCAGGCCAAGAAACTGAGGTACCCCGACCGGAGTGCGTACGGTGCGCTGGATGCGCGCGCCCGGCAACGCTCCGGCGCCACCGAATCCGGCGAAGACTATTTTCTCACCTGGCTCCCAGAGGAGTACTGGCACGATTTACGCGACGGCGCGCCGCAGGCGCCGCCAGTGCCAAGTCCTCGGTGTCGGCGCGAGCACGTGGTGGAGGTGGCGTTGACCTGGCAGAAAATCCAGACGAGCCTGCTCATGGCCAGGCTCGGATCTCAATTGTTTGACGATATCGTCCCGACGCTGACAGACGAGAGCCTGAGCGAGGACGATCTCGCGGGCCGGCTTCGCTTGGCGCGGAGTATCTTGTTATCGGGCAAAGCGAAGAGGTGCGCGACGATCGGGCGGTACGAGGACCTAGAAGACGACGCTGTGAACTGGTAGAGACATATATTTAGCCAAGGATTAGTGAGTGTGCGATGGTCGTGTTATTCCACGACGGCGCGAAACGCAGCGGCGGACTTGAGCGGGTGGAACAGTTTGCCGGGTTTCCGCCGCCGTCTCGCCTCCTCCTCCTTTATCACCGGCCGGTACCGAAACGCGCCTTTGTCTTCGATCGAGGCCCACCGACATCCGGGCGTGCGCGCGCACATCGTGGGTATGAACGCCTCGTGGTGGCCAGTCGTGTTCCCGCGGAGTCCGGCCACGACGGCGCGCGCGAGCGTTTTGGAAACGCGAAACACGGGGAGAAACGCTTTGTACCACCGTCCCTCCTTGCACAGCGTGCACGTGCTCGTGTGTGGCCACGAAGCGCCTCCGTCGGAGTCCGTCGCATTCACCGCGATCAAGTCGTGGTCAGGGTACATCTCGTCGTATTTCTTGAAGAAGTCCAGCCAAGCGCCGGCGTGCGCGACGTCCGGCTCCAGGATCCACGCGCGTTCCAGCGTCTCCGACTCGGCGAGCGCGCGTATCGCACGAGCCTTCACCGCGGCGCCGTATATGCCGCTGAAGACGTCGAACCCTGGGCTTAGACGATCGCGCTCCACCTTCCGAGAGGCGTCCATGATTTCCAGGCTGGGGTTCCCGAGCCAGCTCTGAATTTCGGCGCGAGACAAAGGCGCGTCGCCGTCGTTCTCGCACACGACGAGCAAGTCGTCGAGTTCGACGACCGTCCCTCGGTCGTGACCGTCCCTCGGTCGCCGTCGCGCGGTGTTCGCGTCCGCCGCGGCGGAGGCGTCGGTCGTGAAGGACGCGCCGCGTGCCCGTACCAGCTGCGCCGCGGCGACGCGTTCCACCGGGTCGCGCTTCACCGGCGCGCGCACGTGCACCGCCAACACAGCGGTCTCCCGCACGACTGGCGGTACGTTTCTCGAGGGGAGAGCACCCTGCGACCTCGCGAGGTGCGCGAGGACGAGCGCGGCGCGGCACACGAGCACCAAAACCGCGCCCGAGGACACGACGAAGACACAGAAGGCCACGTGACGTCGCATGAAGGGCGCGCGGGGGAGTGCGCCGTTCGCCGGGTCTGAGGGAGGAGAAGCGCCGCTCGAGCAGTCACCTCAAAAACTCTTCGTTCAGCGTGTTTTGGCTTTTTCGTACCCAGATTGGCTCGCAGCGAGTGTCGGTTTTGGTCAAATCACCGTCGAGCGCGTCTGCCCAATAGGAGCGCGAGAATCACATCTGCTGATGCGCAACAGGCGTAGTTGTAAGGTTCTAAGCCCGAACCATTTCCGCTCCGAGACCATTCCTGCACCCTACAGCACACCTTCACCCTTCTTTCCGACAAGATGGCTGCCCTCTCCACCTCCGCTTTCACCGGCAAGGCCCTCGTCGCCAAGGCGCAGATCCGCGCCAAGGCGTCCAAGGCCTCCGTCGTCGTCAAGGCGTCCGCGTCCGACAACAAGTCCAAGGTGAGTTTCCGCGATTAACATCATTCGCGGGAGTGGATATTAACAAGTGGCGCGCGTCCCGGTTACGCCGGCGATTGCCCGTTCCCGAGCTTCGAAAACGCGATGCTTGGGTCGCAATCGAAGCTAAGCAAGCGTGTCCACTGGAAACCACCCGAATTGGCGAGCGGCGCGCGCGCGGTGGCGTCGCGCGCCGGCGATCCGCGACGCACCCGTCGGTGAAACAAACCCTTCGAGACACCAACGCTGACTCTTCTCTCCTTCCGATCTGTCCCGCTCTCTCAGGCTGCGTCCCTCCTCGTGGCCGGCATGGTCGCCCTCAACGCGTCCCCCGCCCTCGCGCTCAACATGATTGAGCTCACCGACCAGCGCGTGACCAACAAGGAAGGTCTCCAGCTCATCTACGAGGTACGTGCCGCCCCACACCCCGTTTCCCCCCTTCGAAACGGCGTGGTTTCGATCTTCGACGATCGTCTCCTCTAATTAGGTGATCGGACCCTCCCCCGGACAGCGACTGACCTCATCGTCCCCTTTCCTTCGTTTCCCTCACTAGGCCCGCGATCTCAACATCGCCGAGACCACCCGCCAGGATGGTGCCTCCCGCTTCGCCTTCCAGAAGCTGACCACCGCCCAGACCGCGGCGCGCGCTAAGGAGTCCATCTCCCGCCTTGACCAGGACATGGCCACCTACGTCAACAAGGCGTACTGGACCCAGGCGCGCAACGAGCTCCGCCGCCAGGTGGGCACCATGCGCTTCGACATCAACAACCTCGTCGAGAACAAGGGCTCCGGCAAGGAGGACGCCAAGGCGTTCTACAAGAACGTCGAGAAGCTCGACTTCGCCATCCGCCAGAAGGACAAGGCGGCGGCCACCGCCGCGCTTGCCGTCGTGCAGGCCCAGGGTGACTCCCTCATCAAGTCTCTCGCGTAAGCATCACTTGAAGGTGATAATAGCGTTTGGGGGAGACGACAGGATTTTAATACCGAGATGGTTCAGGCTTTAGCTGCCTGAGTGCTTACAAGAGACCCACAAGCAACTCGTGTGGCTCCCCACGTTTTCTAAGACTAGAAGTCTAACTTCGGGTATCTCAAGGCCCGCTAACTGCGCAGCGCGGCACCTCTCAAGCCCGATCTTTTTGCGCTCTCTCTTTGTCTCGTTTGGCCATTCTCTCTCGCCAAGTCTCGCGCGAGCCGCCGGCCGTCGACGTGCTCGCCGAGCGCCCTTCTTCCTCCCGGCGCTGGCGCCATCTGTCCGCGGGAGTCAGATCGCTGGTTCGTCTCACGTCGTCCACGGTGTATTTTCTGGCTTTTTTCCCTTGGCGCCTCTGCTCCCACGTCTCGCGCATCGCCGCCAAACTGGCCGAGAGCTTCGCGTGGTCCGCCCGCATTTCAGGCACGCTCGCGTTCTCGATCTTCTCGAGCAAATCGTCATCGGCGAACGGGACGCGCGTGCCCGCGATTTTCTTGACCTCTTTCTGTCTCATGGTCCTCTTCTTCTGAGCCTCGCGTTTCGCGCGCAGCGCTTCAAACTCATCCGCGATGTCGTCCTCAAGTTTTACGTCGCGCTTCGCGCGAGCGAGCAGCCCGCTTTTTCTCTCTGTCTTGAACTCGGCTAACATGCTCTTGACGAACAAGATCCACATACCTATGTGAATGCTGTACAACAAAGACGTGATGAGTACGTCTCCTATCGCGGGGTAATCTTCCATGTAAAGGATACCCAAGTTGTACGTGAATATGGACGCGAGAAGCCCGAGCGTCTCGAGGCGATGCTGTCGCTCGTTGGCGTAAGGATGGACGAAGAGGTGCAGGACGAAACACGCTTCGAGAAGCCAAACGATCAGATAGCTTCCTAACCGCGCTTGGTCTGTGAAGAGCACCACAAGCGTCACCATCACGTACTTGCGGGCGAAGATTACCGATTCCCACCACCACGTGCTGCCCAGATCGTGTCCCTTATAGAGCACGCCGAGGCGGTAACGCATCCCGAGGGACCCGAAATCCTGACCTTCGTACTGGAGCAAGACGTTCATTCCGAGGGGAATACCAATGATATAAAGCACGAGCAGGATGCAAAGGAAGAAGAGCCAGCTTCCATGTGTCAAGTCGTAACATCTGAGGTCCATGTCCGCGATCAGGAACACATCATCGCCAGTGTCAAGTCGTCTGCAACGCATTAAACCCGTAAGATACTGGACCAGCGTGGGATACATTAGCCAAAGCGCAATCACGACGACCAAGACCGCCTCGTCAAACGCTCCACTCTCCCAAGATTCACCAAAGTTGGCTTCGTCCATCGCCTGGACTCGAGCCTTACTCTTGAGCGCGTTGGATTTCTTGATCACGCGACTATCATCTTCGCTTTCACTTGATTCCTCATCCTCCTTGGTTCGTCGCTTACGGGTGATGGTCACCGCGGCACGCTGGTCCTCAAAAAGCTTGAACACCGAGAAGTAAACGAAGCCCCCGGTGCCGACAATCAGAGGCAGAGAGATGTAAAATCCCGTCGCGGAGAAGTAGTCCCACGCGAGCAGGCACTGCGTCGCTGCTGAGCTTAAATTGAACGAGCTGACCTTCTCAAGAGACAACAGCAACCCGAACGAGGGCGTTGGCCAGCTCATGTTCAGTTCCTTCGCGATGGATACCGTCTGGAGATACGTGACGAAAGTTTTCACGAGACAGACGGCGTCTGAACCCGGCCGAGAGTTCATCTTCGTGATAAACGCGATGACCACGATGATAGCGAACCACTGCAATAGGAATATTCCTGCGTTAACGCCGTCATTACCACAATCGACGCACCTCGGTGGGAACTTCCCATTAATTGAGGGATGTGCGTATCCAGGAAGACAGTTTGCGCAGAGCGTGCCAGTAAAACCACTGTTATTGGCGACGAGACAGGTGCTGTCTACGCCGCCGAGGCAAGCCTCAGGATTCAGACACTCTGTGAACGATGTCGTGTCTCGCCTGGTTCTGTAAAACCCAGGCAACGCCCCAATAGTCTCAACCCCGAGACCAGTGCAGTTTCCACCAATAGGGCAAACCTCACACATGGGTTCCACCGGCACGCAATGCGCGGGCACGGTGCAGTTTGGACAGATAGACTCGCACGAAGGGTCAAGGTCCGTGGAGACGTTCTGGTAATAGCTTTGAAACGGTGGTGCCTCGAGCCGAACCATGCAGTGACAGTCTGTTATCGCAGTCCTTCCCAGGGGTCCTGCGAGCATCTCCCCAGAAGATGACAAGTGAGGTGGGCTGGGTTCTCCGTTTATCCTCGCCGTATCGAAGCGGTCCGCGCATTTTGTGCACGCCTGTGCGCCAGCATCGGGCTTGTAATATCCGTTTGCACACGGAACGCAAATGCCGTACGGGTGCAGTGCACCGAGCCAGTCTCCAGAGTCAAACACCATCGGCTTGTACAAGTCTAAGGGAGCGACGTTGTAATTATCCAGATCGTCGACGTAGCCTGTCCCGTTAACAGTATCTTCCGTGTATCCTGGCAAACAGTGACAGATCCCCCTCTCGTCTGAAAAACTGTTTGGTTTCACGTCCTCGCAGGGTCGCAAGGTGAATGGGGCATAATCGAGAGACACATTGTGTGTGTGCATCGAAAAGGTCATGGTGTACGGCACACCACGCTCCCCACTAAATCGAAGCGACGTGAAGTTGGCTCGACCGCCAGTAATAGGCGCAACATTCCCGTGCACTCGCGGGACGCGCGGCGACAGAGTCGCAGACAAGAACGTATTCATCAACGCGCAGAGGTTATCCGCGACATCAAATACTTCGATAGCAGGCGCTGGCTCAAGATGAATGTCGTTCTCGTTCGATGCAGGTGGCTCTGTCACGAAACGCATGACAGTCGGCGTCCCCGGGATTATCCTTATGATCAGTATGTCCGGCTCCAAGGTTGGATACTTCACATTACCGCAGTACGCAAATTCGCAGACCGAGGTGAATTGAAGACGGTACGTACCGGCTCGCGGTAAGACAAACTTGAGAGCCGCGTTGTAATGCACGTCTGGCGCTTCACCACTGTAGCTCATTTCGCGGCAAAAGTCCGGAGAGGAATTCTCATAGCTCAACGAATATTCCATCGCGCCCGTATACGGGTTGAGGGTTTCAACGACAGACGGATTGATGTCCATTCCGTCCGTGCACCAGCCAGTCGTTCCATCTATGAGCCGCTGCGTGCCTCCAGAGTCTGCAACCAGCGGCGAGACCCCGCCTGGATACTCGTAGTGTACTTCGCCGTCAGCATCTGTGAAGGAAAACAACTCAACAGTCACGTTGCGCTCCTCCGAGTTATAAGTGTCACCAACGAAAACTCTGCCTCCATCAAGTGTTCTCACCTGGAAAGATTTCAGCTTGAACTCAGTCGTCGCGACGTACGTCTCCGGCTCTTCACAGACGCCAGTCAAATTGTCCCGCACGAGGAAATCGTTCCCGTCGCACACATCCACATACGCTGGATACCCCTGTCCAATCGAGACATCAAAATCGATGGATTCCAACAACTCCGTAGAAAATGTCAACCTATAAACGCCCTCTGCTGGTTGATGGAACACGATGTCGTCGAACAGCATGTATCCTAAACTCGAGTTCTGCGCTGTGTACGTGATGTTTCCAGAATCTGCCGACACGGTCACATACACCAACTCGTCAGTCACGTAGTTCAAGCCGCCATCTAACACTAGGACCACCAGAGGATTGATTGCCGTGCTAACCTGCGCGGCATAATTCGACTTAGGGACCACGCTGACGCCCGACGAAGTGTTAAACTGAACGGGAATGTATAGGCGCGAGGCAGGGCCTTGCACGACTGTGATGTTGAGTACCGCCGAGTTCAGGCCGTCGGTGGTGAAGGTCAAGTTGTAAACCCCAGCCTGTGGAACCCCGAGAACCATGCGACTGAATTGAACAGTGCCAGTCGCAGCAGGAAGAACTGCGACATTCTCGCCCCGCCTGATGTCAAACTCATGCCTCGGTCCTTCGATCTCACACGAAATCACGCGAGTCTGAGGGTTGGTCGTGCCGAGGAGATTGTTTCCTGCGTCAACGACGCCCACTTCCACAGACGGTATGGGCGTCTCCGCGTACGCCTCCACCATGTATTCGGTGTAGTCCACAACTTTCAGGCCCACAGCCTCCAGTCCGACGAGAACGGTGACCGTGAACGACGAAGAAACCTCCAGTCCCGAAAAGACGATGACGTGCTCTCCAACAGGGGGGCTCATGAAGTTAAGGTTCGTGAACTTCGCCACACCCGGCTCCTCGCCATCTTCACAAAATCCTCGCATGCAGGTGATGGCGTAGGAAGTTCCGCCTTGACCATCGCCCTGGGGATAGTCACCGATCGTCGCTGTCTCGCAGCTCACATCAATAATATGTCCACGCGGCTCGGTATCACTAACGAAGTTACCTCCGCCATCGACAATGCGCAATACCAAAGTCATGGCAGTGACGGGCGTGGTTATCTTTGTCTGGAAGTCAGATCGGAGATCGTCCTTTGTGACCGCGGGTAACGGGAAAGCCTCGGGCGGAGTGAGCTCGAAGGCGTAGCCCGCACCCTCGGTGACGATGATTCCGAAGGTCAAATCTAATAGACCCGACGAGCTGAACACCAGTCGATACCCATCTACGTCGAAGGCGGAGCTAATTGTTGGTGCCATAGCATACACGCCGGAGAACTCCGCGACGCCGTCAACAGCGATCACAGAAAAACTGTCGACTTGCGAACACAGCACGTCAGACATCGAGTAATCTGAGACGGCGGGTCCCATGCACTCGCACGTCCCTGACGCGACATCCTCGCGACAGTAATCCACGTGATTGTCCGCAGACGCAACTGTGACTTCCCTTTGCGTGATGTTCTCGTCTGGAAAGGTGTCTTGCTCCAGCACAGGATTCAGGCCGGCGTCGAGTACAAACACCTGAAACGTGTCAAGTGCAGTTTGTGCCGCAGCCTGATACCGGTTACACGTGCAGTCGCTCGAGACCGTGCAGAGGGTGTAGTTCGTTTCAGAGTCGATGTACGTAGAGCACACAGATTGTAGTGCGAGCATCTGCGATCGGCCGAGGATGACTTCGATGATCAGCGTCGTAGAGTCTACCGACGGGTCAGAGAGCGTCGGCGTCAGCGTCAACTCATAAAATCCAACGGAAGGTCGCAGCAAGTGAAGTCCTGTTTCCAAAAAAAAGAAAAAATCAAAGGAAAGTCAGCAAAACTCGTATGTGAATACAGTCAAAAATAAATGGAAAATGACGAAATTGGGTACGCACCAGAAAACTCCGCGACTCCGGATGTAAACGCAGCGGTCAGACTGCCAGAGCGAGGAAATTCGGAAGTTTCGCCCGCGACAAGAACAGCGGAGCGATATGTATCGCTGTTGTCGCCGACGACGTACGGATACAGCTCACGGCTCGTATCGTTCAAGGTCGCTGCGATTGTACCGAACACACCCGAGTCCATGATTGGATTGCAGCCACCATCGGCGACGTTAACGGTGAGCACATCCAACGGTGTGAGGCGATCCGATGAGTACAGTAGGACCTGCGCGCAAGAAAGAGAGTCAAGGGGGCAGGATACGAGTCAGAACAATAAATTCAAACGCCTCGAAGAAGAGCTGCACGAAAGGCGAATAATTCAGCGCGCAACGACGTACCTCTGAAGCAAGAACATTCGCTCCAAACGAGGGAGAATATTTCGTTTGCGGCGAACCAGCGACGCAAAGTCTTTCGTATGCGCCGATGGTGATGTTGATGTCGAAAGAATCGCCGAGTAACGAGGTGCCGACGTTAGCACCGTTGACGACAGCTTTAGTCTCATTGACAGTGATGGTATGTGTGCCAACCTGTGGGAAACCGGAAAAAATAAGTCAGTTGAATACTTCGCCTGAATTCAAAGTTTTATAGCGAAACCGGATGCGTTCGCGCTGTACGTACCTTCGGCTCGACCAAAGATAGCGCGCCAACCTGTACCACGCCGTTTGTCGTCGTTGCGGTAGCGCCAGTCAACTCAAGCGTGTCCGATGTGAATGTCAACATACGTGCGACAGTTGAACTCGCATGAGAGCTGCTGAAACGATCAGCACTCCCCATGTCATTTCCACCCGCATCAACGACCTTGACGGTCATAGACTCCAACGCGACCGTCTGCGCTGATGTGTATGTTCCGGCGAAGTCGTCCGGGAGCACTATGACAAGCGCGTGTCCTTTTACGCCAAGCGTCACCTCGATGATTTGGTCGACCGAAGCGATCCAGTGATTCGAGAACCGGAGCGTGTACTCGGTTGCGGTGGTGGCTGCCGCGTATAAGCTGTCGAACGTCCATGTCCCAGTGGTTTCGTCCAACTGAACAGAGAGCGTCCCGGACAAACTCAACGCGGGATCAGAAGTGCTCGATGCAGTGACATTTCCAAGATCTGTGTCACTCGCGGCGAGCCTGCGATTGAGGATTCAAGTTATAGGCGGTTAGTAGCGTTCCTGTTGGAATTTAGTGAGAGATACACAAGGCGCAAAAATTCAAAGTTATACGTGCGTACCAGTTGTTTCCTCCGTCATAGGCACCGATTTCCATTGTTGGAAATGGCATGGTGCTCTCTGTCGCGTCCATCGAAATTACAGAGTACAGTGTCGAATTTAGACGAAGATACACTGCCTTTCCGATGTTCACCCTCACGACAGCGTGCGTCACTGCTGACAAGGTTGGGCTGCTAAACTGAATCAAGTACTTGGATTCACTGCCATGCAACCCTCTGGAGGGAGCGCTGTAAGATATGTCTGTCGATGCACCCGGTGTTCGAGTGCCCGAAGGGGCGGTCGACTCCAAGGTCAACAGATAGCCCACTTCGCCTTCGTATGTTTCCCGGGTTGTTGTTCCTCCGAGGATCGCCCCGGTTGAACGGTTGAGATGGACACCTGTGCCATCCCGCTCAGTCGTCACCAGCGTCGAGGTTATCGTGTGATTGATCAGATCCCGAGTTGTCACTGGATTTCCTCCCGCATCAATCGTATGTATCAGCATGTAGCCCAGATCAACCGACTCTGCTGCGCTCACGTCAATCGTGTCTTCTGGAAAGTCTGGCCCTGTCACATACTGGCCTGAGGAACCTCCAGGTCGCACCAACAATCCTACCGCAGTTCCCGGGGATACCGAGAAAGTAAACGCGGTCGTAGCGCTTAGAGCCGTGCATGGGCCAGCAGTACAGTCCGAACCTGTGAATAACACCTCATACACGCCAACTTTGGGGACGAAACTTAGAGCTAAGTCAAAAGTCGCAGTTCCTCCCGATGTCAGTTGCGTGGCCGAAGCGGCCGTCACCGACAGTGTTGCCGCACTGCCACCAGTTGAGCCAGCTTCGTTGATCGCCGCAACAATCGTGAATCCACGGGTGTTTCCTACTCCCATGTCATTCTCCACGAACGTTCCTTGCACATCGATTAAGTTGACAGTCACCGTGTTGAGGTCCACTTCCCCGTCAGCGTTCGCATTCGCCGGGTACGCGTAAGCCACGTCTCTCGCATGCGACGCGCTCAAGCCATAAGGCTCGCCGTAAACGTGTAGCACACGGGTAAACGTCTGAGCGGCGGATGAATGATAGTCAACACCGTTCATGGTTATCGACACATCGACATCCGTTTTCGGAGTACCGCCGGTTAGCCACGTGAATGGAATGTACTGCGCCTGGCCGGCTGTTCCGTGGGCGCCGCACCGTATTGTCCCTGAGGCGTTTGACACTTCACACATCGGGCAGTGAATCTCGGTGGGGCTCACAAAAGTGGCTGCGATATCGCTTGAGCTGTCCCCGTTGAACCGACAGGCCAGCCGCGATACGCCACCACTACTACCATCACTGTCAATGAATGTGCTTCCATATATTCGTAGAGTCAAAGGGATGTTATCAGGGTCCTCTCCTGTGTAAATTAGTGTCGACTTGAAGGCGCCGCTGGAGCCCAGGTCAAAAGCGGAGATGAACGGTGCGTCGTAATAATGCACGACGACGTTGTGACCACTCCAAAGGTTACTCGCGAAATAGGGCGACGAGCTCGCATCAGCAGTTGGATAGCCGTCGAAAGAAATCTCAACTTCAGCGAACGTCAGGTTGACCGATTGCGAGTCCACCGCAGAAGGCACCTCGCAGAGAATTTCTGTGGAGGAAACGTATTCAGCCGGTTTCCACGCCGTCGCCAAAAAATCATCGTCGCCTGCGAAGGTATGGCCAAATCTACAGCCAATATTCGTAGCTTTATCTACGGAACCATCGCTTGGCAAATAAAATCCGGTTCCAGAGATAGTGACCATCGTCCCTGTCGTCTCCGCGTAAACGAATGGAGGGGAAATCCCAGTCACAGAAGCTGTTGAATACTTGGAGTACGTTGTCGAGGCAGATGCGTGACTTGCGGAAAGAATGCCGTTCAAGTCAGGAACATGCACCAGCCCTCCGAGTGGCATGGATTCTAAGTACGTGCCGACTCGTTTGAAACATCCTGTCACGCATGTCGTCGCGGTGTCGCTCCCTCCAACCTCAATCTTGACAATTCTGCCCGAAGTCGCATCAGAACGCGATCCGACGGCAAAATACACAAAGCCTGAGTTTGAGTCAGTGGCGTCTGGCTGCACTGCAGCCGACCAAACATCTTTTTCGCCAAGACCTCCATCACCACCATTTAAAACAATCACCGCCGTTGGACTGTCGCCATCGACAAAATCAAGACTAAACATAAATATGCATGCTGAGCGATGCTCGCAGCCGTCGCAATTCTCGTCGCGCCCCGACGTGCCCACATACCCGAAGGCGCCTCGCGTGGCGAGTGCCGTGAAAGAGGTGAATCGCCCCTGGTTGTCGTCGACAACGCCTTCACACGCGGACGGTATCTTCAAAGCTTCGGCCGAACCGTCCAAGTACATCTCAGATCCAGATCCAGCATCACTGACGAAATGTGCTTCGCTTTCCATCGTGCTTCTAAAGAGAGTAGGATACCAGATGTCACTGACGGTGTCATCTACGAGTGCAGCACCGGCGAAGACGACGTGGTGAGTTCCGTCGCTTATAGTCGCCGGCGTCGCTGTCTCGAACTTGAACGCATCATGTCTCGTCGCACACGTCGAACACGAAGCGCTGAGCATATCGGCATCAACCACATATTCTCCCACCTGAGTCGATAGCGTGCGATCCAACATCACGACTTTCGAGCGGGTTCCGCCATCGTCAGGGCTATACGCATAAACTACGTGTCCAGTTTCCTGATTTGCCGCCAGCGCGTCGACGACACCGGACGTCAAAGTGGACCTATGACTCTCAGTCGGCCCGCTGATGTACCTCAAGATGCGAAATTTGGTCGTACCAGTGGCATCTTCCTGCATGTTCTGCGCCGCGAAAACTCCCACCGCCGAGGTATCGAACAGGTCCAGCGATAGACCACGAAACACAGAATACCAACCTCCAGAAGTGCTCGAGTCGGAGTACCCGTCGTTTCTTTTATGGTTTCCCGTGCCCGAGTAACCGGTCTCAGGAACCAAGGTGGTGGTCGTCCGGTCTGGACCAGAAGCCGCATCCCAGCCGCGCGTACCTGCTACAGCGACCGACATAGGATCGAGTTCTATGATGATGTCTCGCCCACTTGCGTCGCGTGCATATACGTATACCACCTCCCCGTGTGGGTCGAACACCGCGCCTCCAACTTGCATTTCATCGGTAGTCTCGAACCGGTAGCCGTGTGTGCCGTCTCGTCGCCTTTCAAGGGATATTCCAGGAGCTTCAAGAGCACAACCCTCACCCGCCCAGCCACTTTCGCACGCGCACGTACCATCGTCCTGTCGTTTTGGGTTGTAGTGAGAAGGTGAGCGGTCAGCAAGGGAGAAGGAAACGAGCAACAGCTCGGGACGAGGTTGAGGAATCCAAAGAAAATGCCGTGCCGACTGCGCACGTACCTGGCACGTCCCGCGCGCGTTGCATTCATTCTTACAGAACGAGAAAGACCTCGGAAGCACCGCAGGGATGCTCGTCAATAGCATCCACAGGCACAAGCCTAGCGCTCGTCTGCCACCAAGGCCTCGGCCGCCCATCGTCACCGTGAGGTGAAAACGTCGTCACTTTCGTTTTCACGGGTCGAGCCAACGCACGCGGTCGAGCATGGCGTGGTCTGAACTCGTCCTGCACTCCTCAACCCGAGGCCCAAGCTTTTCTCGAAGCCTCCCGCGCCTCGCCCCTCCGTTCGGTCCCTCCGCAACGGATTATGAAGACTCCGTCCCCGTCCACCTGAACGATGTTTGAAGCCTCACTCCAGGAACGATGGTCTCTGTGTCGCAGAGTGTTTGAAAAACCGAGTACCGGTACACTGACTGCGATTTCATACGGTGAGACAACTGCGCTTGATTGATTTTTCCCAGTTTTTCTCGGAAAACAGGATGCACTTTTTGATTTCGCTTCGTCAGTTTTCCAAGTTCGCAGATGGCAGATCGAAGGAAGAAAAAACTGGAGGCGAGGCGCCGAGAAGAGAGTCAGGACGCCGGTATGTAACGAGTTGAAGCCTGTGTGAAGTTGAAGCACGACGTGCAGTTGAAGCACGAGCGCTCGCTTTTCTTGAAAGTTATTTTTCAACAAACAATTTGCGTGCCCTCCTC
>ENA-OUOG01002723-OUOG01002723.1-marine-metagenome-genome-assembly--contig:-NODE-2723-length-17741-cov-4.158118_pt1 | contig 17741 bp, 20 predicted proteins | sample MGYA00248635_ERZ508505 | MGnify/ENA primary metagenome ERZ508505 (study PRJEB26176, sample SAMN06267871) | marine metagenome | isolation source: Saanich Inlet, British Columbia, Canada | place: Pacific...
AATTAGAAAATGGTCATATTGTGACTGCACATATTTCTGGTAAAATGCGCATGCACTACATAAAATTGTTACCTGGAGATAAAGTAAAATTAGAAATGAGTCCTTATGATTTAACTAAGGCTCGTATAACGTATAGATACTAATACAGTATTTTAAAATCAAAACAGATGAAAGTAAGAGCATCAGTTAAAAAGAGAAGTGCCGATTGTAAATTGGTACGTAGAAAAGGGAGACTTTATGTAATTAACAAAAAGAACCCTAGATTTAAACAAAGACAAGGATAAACACTAAAAGTATTTAGTTATAGACTGAAATGAATCTGTTCGAAATTGAAAGGTTTAGGATTCTAACAACTAAAAAACTGTACTGGTAAAAAAATGTCAGTGCTAAAACTAAAACAAATATGGCAAGAATTGCAGGTGTAGACATACCAAAACAAAAAAGAGGAGTTATCTCTTTAACTTATATCTATGGAATAGGTAGAAGTCGTGCTAAAGAAATTTTAGAAACTGCTAAAGTTGATGAAAGCATAAAAGTACAAGATTGGACAGATGACCAAATCGGAGCTATCCGTGAGGCTGTAGGTACTTTCAAAATTGAAGGTGAATTACGTTCTGAGACGCAGTTAAACATCAAACGTTTAATGGATATCGGATGTTACAGAGGAATCCGTCATAGAGCTGGTCTTCCATTAAGAGGACAACGTACTAAGAACAATTCTCGTACAAGAAAAGGGCGACGCAAAACTGTTGCTAACAAAAAGAAAGTAACTAAATAATAAAAGACAGTAGTCATTAGTAATTAGGTTAGATGAATCTGTTTGAAATGTAAAAGTTTAGGATTCTCAAAACTAAAAGCTAACACTAGAAACTAAAAAATATGGCAAAGTCAAGTACAAAAAAACGTAAAGTAATTGTTGATGCAATCGGAGAAGCTCATGTCACTGCATCTTTTAATAACATCATCATCTCTTTAACAAATAAAAAAGGTGACGTAATTTCATGGTCATCAGCTGGTAAAATGGGGTTTAGAGGTTCTAAAAAGAATACACCTTATGCTGCACAATTAGCAGCAGAAGATGCTGCTGGAGTAGCAAAAGAAGCCGGTTTAAAGAAAGTAAAAGTATATGTAAAAGGTCCTGGTAACGGTAGAGAATCTGCTATCAGATCTATTCACAATGCAGGTATTGAAGTAGCAGAAATAATTGATGTTACACCATTACCACACAATGGTTGTCGTCCTCCTAAAAGACGTCGTGTATAATTTATTTATATAGTGAAGTTAATATCAATCATTAATATGTTTGGTATTAACTTTTTATATGTAAATTTGCAAACTGAAAAAAAATTAATAAGTATAACCGAGAGGCAAACGGTATAGAAGGATAAGTATAAGACCTTAATTCTATTATCACTCTCAAAACAAATTAGAAATGGCAAGATATACTGGTCCTAAAACTAAAATCGCTCGTAAATTCGGGCAAGCAATTTTCGGAGACGATAAAGCATTCGAAAAAAGAAACTATCCTCCAGGACAACACGGAAACAACCGTCGTCGTGGTAAAAAATCTGAATACGCTATCCAGTTAATGGAAAAGCAAAAAGCTAAATACACCTATGGTATTTTAGAAAAGCAATTCAGAAACATGTTTAAAAAAGCAACAGCTGCACAAGGTATTACAGGTGAAGTTCTTTTACAATTATGTGAATCTCGCTTAGATAACGTTGTATTCAGAATGGGTATTGCTCCAACAAGAAGCGGTGCACGTCAATTAGTATCTCACAGACACATTACAGTAAATGGTCAGAAGGTTAATATTCCTTCTTACCAATTAAAAGCTGGTGATGTTGTAGCTGTAAGAGAAAAATCAAAATCATTAGAAGCAATTACCAATTCATTGGCTAATTCTAGCAGTGTTTATGAGTGGATTACTTTTAATAATGATACAAAAGAAGGTACCTACGTTTCTGTACCAGCTCGTATTCAAATACCAGAGCAAATCAACGAGCAATTTATCGTTGAACTTTACTCTAAATAATAATTAAATTAATCACATTGGTATTTAGCCAAAGGGTGTATTGGTCTTCTTCAAACTTATATACCGCGCAACTAAATAACAATTAAAACGAAGAAAAAAATGGCAATATTAAATTTTCAGAAACCCGATAAAGTAATCATGATTGATTCTAATGAATTCGAAGGTAAATTCGAGTTTAGACCATTAGAACCAGGATATGGATTAACAGTAGGTAATGCTTTAAGACGTGTATTATTATCGTCTTTAGAAGGCTTTGCTATTACATCGGTAAGAATAGAAGGTGTAGATCACGAGTTTTCTACAATTTCTGGTGTAGTAGAAGATGTTACAGAAATGATTTTGAACTTAAAGCAAGTAAACTTTAAGCGTCAAATTGATGAAGTTGATAACGAAACCGTTACAATTTCAATTTCTGGTCAAGAGCAAATTACAGCAGGAGATTTTCAGAAATTTATCTCTGGATTCCAAGTATTAAATACAGATTTAGTGATTTGTAACTTAGATCCAAAGGTTAACATCAATATGGAAATTACTATTGAAAAAGGTAGAGGTTATGTACCTGCAGAAGAAAATAAGAAAGCTTCTGCACCAATTGGTACTATCTTTACAGATTCAATTTATACGCCAATAAAAAATGTAAAATACGGTATTGAAAACTTCCGTGTTGAGCAAAAAACGGATTACGAAAAGTTAGTTTTCGAAATTCAAACTGACGGTTCAATTCATCCAAAAGATGCCTTAACTGAAGCAGCAAAAATATTAATTCACCACTTCATGTTATTCTCTGATGAGCGTATCACTTTAGAAGCGGATGAAATTGCACAGACTGAAACATATGATGAAGAATCACTTCACATGAGACAACTATTGAAAACTAAGTTAGTTGATATGGACCTATCTGTACGTGCACTTAACTGTTTAAAAGCTGCAGAAGTAGATACTTTAGGAGACTTAGTATCTTTCAATAAAAATGATTTAATGAAATTCAGAAACTTTGGTAAGAAATCTTTAACTGAGCTAGAAGAGCTAGTAAATGTTAAAGGTCTTAATTTCGGAATGGATTTAAGTAAATATAAATTAGATAAAGATTAATTATAAACTCCACTATAGTTTGCTCCTCAGAAGAGTCTAGAAGCAAGATAGCGGTTTAAAACAAAAGGTCATGAGACACGGAAAAAAATTCAACCATTTAGGTCGTAAGACGGCACATAGAAAAGCAATGTTAGCTAATATGGCTTGTTCTTTAATAGAGCACAAGCGTATTAACACAACTGTTGCAAAAGCAAAAGCTTTAAAACAATTTGTGGAGCCTATGATTACCAAGTCTAAAGAAGATACAACACACAACAGACGTTTAGTATTTGCTAAACTTAGACAAAAAGAAGCTGTTGCAGAATTATTTAGAGATGTTGCAGCAAAAGTTGCAGATAGACCAGGTGGTTATACACGTATCATCAAATTAGGTAATCGTCTTGGTGATAACGCTGATATGGCTATGATAGAATTAGTGGATTACAACGAGTTGTACAACGCTGGTAAAACCGCTAAGAAAACAACTCGAAGAAGTAGAAGAGGGGGAAGCAAGACTGTTGCTACACCACCTGTAGAAACAAAAGCTACTAACGAAGAAGAATAAAAATGCAAAAAGGAAAAAGCCTAGATTTTAAATTCGATATCGATAAAATTTCTAAACTGCTTTCTTCTTTTTTTAAACCTCGATTATTGAGTGTTAATAAGCATTAATAACTATAAAGGGTAAACTGTTTCAGTTTATCCTTTTTTTTTGGAATTTTGTAAAACTTCTGTTCATAACTGAATAGCTATTTAAAAATAATATGAAATACAAACAAAGAAAGAAAGCTATAATCCTTCTTGCAGACGGAACAATTTTTCATGGAAAATCTATAGGTAAAGAAGGTACTGCCTTTGGAGAAGTGTGTTTTAACACAGGTACTACAGGCTATCAAGAAATTTTTACAGATCCATCTTATTATGGGCAGCTCATGGTAACTACCAATGCGCACATAGGTAATTACGGTACAAAAAATGCTGAGGTCGAATCGGATTCTGTAAAAATCGCGGGTTTAATTTGTAAAAATTTCAGTTTTGAATATTCTCGTCCAGGCGCCGACAAGTCATTAGAATCATTCTTTGAAGAAAATAATACATTAGCAATTTCAGATGTTGATACCAGAGCATTGGTAAGTTACATTAGAGATAATGGTGCCATGAACGCTGTGATTTCGACGGAGGTCGACAATGTCGAAGGATTAAAAAAGCAATTAGCAGAACAGCCAAGTATGAATGGTTTAGAGCTAGCATCTCAAGTTTCTACAAAGGAACCTTATTTCTTTGGAGATGAGAATGCAACCTATAAGATAGCTGCCTTAGATATTGGAATTAAAAAGAATATTTTGCGCAATCTGGCTCAGCGTGATGCTTATATTAAAGTGTTTCCTTATAATGCCAAGTTCGAAGATTTACAAGCATTTAATCCTGATGGTTACTTTTTGTCAAACGGTCCTGGCGACCCAGAGCCATTAGTAGAAGCACAAGAAGTTGCAAAACAAATTATTGCACATGACAAGCCTCTTTTTGGTATTTGTTTAGGGCATCAAGTTATTGCTTTGGCAAATGGTATTTCAACCTATAAAATGCATAACGGACATCGAGGTATTAATCATCCGGTTAAAAATCTGTTGACAGGTAAAGGTGAGATTACATCACAAAATCACGGTTTTGCTATCAGCAGAGAAGAAACTGAAGCCAATTCAAATATAGAGATTACACACGTGCATCTAAATGATGATACTGTCGCGGGTATTAGAATGAAAGACAAAAATGTTTTTTCTGTGCAATACCACCCTGAAGCGAGTCCAGGTCCAAACGACTCCATCTATTTATTTGACCAATTCATAGATAATTTAAAGAAATAAGACTTGAAAAAAAGACAACAAAATTAACTATTTGTTGTCTTTTTTTTATTCCGAAAACATTTGCGTAACTATTAATCGCAATACTGATTTTACGCAATAATTAAGGCAGGTTTTTTCGTAAATTTGTACAACTTAAAGTTTGTGCCACTGATGGTTTATCAGCAAATCAATCATTATTAATTAAAAAAATATAACATGAGTATTATTATTAACATTCACGCAAGACAAATATTAGATAGTAGAGGTAACCCAACTGTAGAAGTAGATGTTGTTACAGAAAATGGCGTTATGGGACGTGCGGCTGTACCTTCTGGAGCTTCAACTGGTGAGCACGAAGCCGTAGAACTAAGAGATGGTGGCGATAGCTATATGGGTAAAGGTGTTTTAAAAGCTGTAGATAATGTTAATGCTATTATTGCTCAAGAATTATTAGGTGTTTCTGTTTTTGAACAGAATGCTATAGATCGTATGATGATAGAACTAGACGGTACACCAAATAAATCTAAACTTGGTGCTAATGCCATATTAGGTGTTTCCTTGGCTGTTGCAAAGGCGGCGGCGAATGAATTAAACATGCCTTTATACAGATATGTCGGTGGTGTTTCGGCAAATACTTTGCCGGTGCCAATGATGAATATCATAAACGGTGGTTCTCACTCTGATGCACCTATTGCATTTCAAGAGTTTATGGTTATGCCAGTAAAAGCAAAGAACTTTACGCACGCCATGCAAATGGGCACTGAGATTTTTCATAACCTTAAAAAGGTATTACACGACCGTAATTTAAGTACAGCAGTAGGAGATGAAGGTGGTTTTGCTCCAAATTTAGCGGGCGGAACAGAAGATGCTTTAGATACCATTGCAAAGGCAGTATCAAATGCGGGCTATAATTTAGGTGATGATGTGATGATTGCGTTAGATTGTGCCGCAGCAGAATTCTATAAAGACGGTAAATACGATTACACTATTTTCGAAGGCGCATCTGGGCAAGTACGTACAAGCCAGCAACAAGCTGATTACCTGGCAGAACTCGCTTCAAAATATCCTATTATTTCTATTGAAGATGGTATGGATGAAAACGATTGGGAAGGTTGGAAATACTTAACTGAAAAAATAGGTGATAAAGTGCAATTGGTCGGAGACGATTTATTTGTGACCAATGTAGAGCGTTTAGGACGTGGTATTTCTGAAGGTATTGCTAATTCTATTTTAATCAAAGTAAATCAAATAGGTACATTAACCGAGACTATTTCTGCGGTTAATATGGCACATAATGCTGGGTATACCTCTGTGATGTCTCACCGTTCTGGAGAAACCGAAGATAACACTATTGCAGACTTAGCAGTAGCGTTAAATACAGGACAGATTAAAACAGGTTCTGCTTCTCGTAGTGATCGAATGGCAAAATACAACCAGTTATTGCGTATAGAAGAAGAATTAGGTGATGTAGCTTATTTTCCACAAGAAAAAGCTTTTAAGCTGAGTTAATCTTTAAAAGTTTAGATTAAAAGCCTATTTGTTTGTATAAGTAGGCTTTTTTTATGAATTGTCTATAAGTTGTAAATTAAACCGTTACTAATGTTATATTGTCTTTTAGGTATAGTTATTACAGGAAAAGCATCATAATTATAATTAAAGGAAAGATTCATTTCGAGCTTGTCCCAAAAACTTTTTTTATCAGCTTCTTTTTTAGAAGAGAAGCCAACTCTTATGCCTATTTCACTAGATAATCTATAGTCTTTTAATTTATCAAACCGAGGCTGATAATAAGTAGTGCTTATTATGGTTACTTGATCTGTTGGATAAAGTGAGAACGTTAAATAGTTACTACTTCTAAAATTTCTACGAATTTTGTTATTCTCTATTTCTGATGCTTTTTCATATTCGTACATAGCGAGACTGCCAATAAAAATTCGACTTTTTGATTTATTATCTTCAGTGTTATCTGTTACTTCTTTCTTATTTTTAAATAATTCAAATCGCGCACCTACACCTGCTAAGCTTCTAAATTTAATGGCAAAAACTTCATCGTATTGACCTTGTAAAAAAGCTTCGAAAGTAATGTTTCTATTGGTTTGACGATTATATCTCAAATGTTGAACACCTGAGTTTTGAAATGCTACGCTCTCAGCCTTGTTAAAATTTATATTGCTTATTATCATCCAAAGATTTTCTCCACCATTATATCCTAATGCAAGGTTAGAAGAAATATTATAGATATCTGTAGTATTCTTAGTATAACTAAGAGATAGTCCAACACTACCAGACCAATGCTCTTTTTTTTTAAGCATATTTACCCTTAAGGATTCAGCATTTAAAATCATTTGAGCATTAGAATAGGATAAGGAAAAAGTAAAGGCAAGGAAAGTAATAAATAATGATTTCATAAGTGTTAGGTTGTATGTATTGAATTTAAAATACGAATTAATTTTATAGTATTTTTTAATTTTTTATCATAGATTTTAAGAATACAAGAATTGTTAAAACGGTTATAAATAGCCTTCCGAAATCGATGTAGATTTCGTAATTTTGTAATCCTTAAAAATTCCAACAAAAAGTACAAAAATATATGTCAGATAAAGCGATATTAGAGATTAATGGTCAAAAACATGAACTTCCATTAGTTAAAGGAACCGAGAATGAAGTGGCTATAGATGTAAAAGCGCTTAGGGGGAGCACAGGTGGAGTTATTACTCTTGACCCAGGTTACAAAAATACAGGAAGCTGTGAGAGTGCTATTACATTTTTAGATGGTGAAAAAGGAATCTTAAGATATCGCGGTTATTCTATTGAGGAACTTGCTGAAAAAGCAGATTTTTTAGAAGTGGCGTATTTGTTAATTTTTGGAGAATTGCCAACAGGAGAGCAGTTAGAAAAATTTCATGACGATATCAAGTCACATTCTGTAGTTGATGACGATATCAAAAAAATTATTGATGCGTTTCCAAAGGCAGCACATCCTATGGGTGTGTTATCGTCTTTAACGAGTGCTCTAACAGCTTTTAATCCAACATCTGTAAATGTAGATTCTGAGGAAGAAATGTACAATGCTATTGTACGTATTTTAGGTAAATTTCCAGTTTTAGTCGCTTGGACCATGCGCAAAAAGCACGGTCTACCATTGGAGTATGGCGATGATAGCCTTGGTTATGTAGAGAATGTTTTAAAGATGATGTTCAAGAGCCCCAATAAGGAATACGAGCAAAACGATATTTTAGTAAACGCTTTAGATAAGCTATTAATCTTACATGCAGACCATGAGCAAAACTGTTCTACCTCTACGGTAAGAATTACAGGTTCTTCACACGCAGGATTATTTGTATCACTATCTGCAGGTATTTCTGCACTTTGGGGGCCATTACATGGTGGTGCTAACCAAGCCGTTTTAGAAATGCTTGAAGCGATTAAAGAAGATGGTGGTGACACTAAAAAATATATGGCTAAGGCCAAAGATAAGAGCGACCCTTTCCGTTTAATGGGCTTTGGTCATCGTGTGTATAAAAACTTTGACCCTAGAGCAAAAATTATAAAGGTAGCAGCAGACGAGGTATTGGGCGATTTAGGTGTTCAAGACCCAATATTAGATATCGCAAAGGGACTAGAAAAAGAAGCTTTAGAAGATGCATATTTTGTAGATCGTAAATTATACCCTAACGTAGATTTTTACTCAGGTATTATTTATCGTGCTATGGGTATTCCTGTAGAAATGTTTACGGTAATGTTTGCCTTAGGACGTTTACCAGGATGGATTGCACAATGGAAAGAGATGCGCATGCGCAAAGAGCCAATTGGTCGTCCACGTCAATTATACACTGGCGAAACGTTAAGGGCATTCACGCCAATTGAAAAAAGATAAAAAGCAATAACAAGCTTCATAAGAAATTATGGAGCTTTTTTGTGTCTTAACACTACTAGATTCACTTTAATGAAACTCAATATACAAAACGAAACCTCTCGATTAAGAGCTGTCATTTTAGGCATTGCCAAAAGCAATGGCCCAACACCAAAACTCGAAGATTGTTACGACCCAAAAAGCAGACAACATGTTTTGGCGGGGACCTATCCTAAAGAGGAAGACATGATTAAAGAAATGGAAGCTGTGGCTACCGTTTTAGAAAAGTATGATGTCAAAGTATACCGCCCTGAGGTTATAGAAGATTACAATCAGATTTTTGCGCGAGATATCTCTTTTGTTATTGAAGATAAAATTATCATTGCTAATATTTTACCAGACCGTAAGCGCGAGGTAGAAGCTACAGAGTATGTTTGGATTAATGTTGAAAAGAAAAACCGTATTATACTTTCAGAAGAGTGCCACGTCGAAGGAGGCGATGTTATGCCATGGAACGATTATATTTTTATCGGTACTTACTCAGGCGAGGACTACCCAGATTATATAACGGCACGCACCAATGTACAAGCTGTTAAAGCTATACAAGATTTATTCCCACATAAAAAAGTGAAGGCTTTTGAACTCAGAAAATCCAATACAGACCCCAAAGAAAACGCTTTGCATTTGGATTGCTGTTTCCAGCCTATTGGCAAGGACAAAGCCATTATCCATAAAAACGGATTTTTAGTTGAAGAGGAATACCAATGGCTAGTCAATTATTTTGGTAAGGACAACGTGTTTGAAATTACCAAAGACGAAATGTACGACATGAACAGTAATATCTTCTCCATTTCCGAGGATGTCATTATCTCCGAGCAAAATTTCACCCGATTAAATACTTGGTTACGCAAGCAAGGCTTTACGGTTGAAGAAGTCCCTTACGCAGAGATTGCCAAACAAGAAGGCTTACTGCGTTGCAGTACCATGCCTTTGATTCGTGATTAGGTTTTGGAGTTTCGTTTAATACTAAAATAAATTCAGTTGTAATTGACGTTATCGCTAATTAAACGAAGGTCATTAAAACTCGGTAAACCACAATACGTATATATACCTGTTTTTTAAAAAGTCTATTTCACAAAGTTTGGCCAGCGTTTCATATACGTCACAAACTTATCGCTTAAGCCTTCCTGAGTTAAATAGTCCGAAGAGACTGGAAGTTCGGTAGGTGTAAAGTTGGGGTTGGCTATCACTTTTTTTGGGAAGTCGTGGTGTAAAATCGCAGAACGGCCAATGGATACAAAATCTACCCCGGCGTCTAAAACGGCTTTTACGTCTCTAGCATTTTTAATATTTCCGGCTACGGTCCACTTCACGTCTTTATAGTCTATATCTGTAAAATGTTGGAGCAGGCTTTTGTCTTGGTGTTGCGTTTCTTCAGGTTGTTTAAAGACATCCCAAAGCGAGATGTCTAAAAAGTCAATATCATAGTCGTTAATGAGTTGCTCACAAATGGTTTTTACTTCGCTAAGTTGCATACCAAAACGTTCTGGTGACAAACGTACACCCAATAGAAAATCTCTGCCGCATTCAGTTCTAATACCATCTAAAACTTCAAATAATAAGCGTGAGCGGTTTTCTAGGCTACCACCATAGTAGTCATTTCTTTTATTTATAGTAATACTCAAAAACTGGGTTAAAATATAACCATGGGCACCGTGGACTTCTACACCATCGTAACCGCTTTTTTTGGCGCGTACAGCAGCTGCAATGAAGTCGTCTCGTAGTTGGGTAACTTCTTCTAAGGATAAGCCTCTTGCATTGTGCTTTTCTATAGGTGATGGACAAACCGGTTGCTCGCCAATTAATTCTTCAGGCGTGCGCATACCTGCATGGTGTAATTGTATTACCGCCAAACTATCATGTGCTTTAATGCCTTTGACCAAACGTTGGTGACCTTCCATGTGTGCATCATCGTAAATCCCTAACTGTCCAGGAAAGCCTTTGCCAATAAACTGCACATGTGAGGCGCAGGTCAAGGTCAATCCAAAACCACCTTTAGCGCGCATGGTAAGCCAATGGTATTCTTCATTAGATAGTGTGCCGTCTTCATGACTCTGTGTATTGGTCATTGGCGCTAGCATAAAACGATTTTTTAAAATACTCCCGTTTTTAAAACTTATAGGGGCATCTGCTAATGTCATGGTGTGTCAAAGTTTGATATTACTTTCCGTACAAAAAGTAGTGGTTCACCAAATCTATATACTGTTGTTTGGCTACGTCTTCAGAAATGTCTTGCACCTGAAAAAGCGCATTTGTTTTAAAGGCATTGATAATTTGTTTTTTACTACTCGGTCTACCGTAATTGTTGGTTGCCTTTTTGTAATAAGCATATAGACGAAGTAAGAAGTCTGCAGGGAATGGGTCCGTATGGTCATTGACCCGTTTTACGGCTGCTTCAAATGCTATGTCTAAATCACTTTGGCTCATTTCATTTCTGCAATCACAGACTCGCCACCTTTTACTTTTTGGTTAAGCGCGACTTTAATATCTGCGTCTAAAGGTAAAAATAAATCAACTCTTGACCCAAATTTTATAAATCCTGAATCTGCACCTTGTTGTGCTGCGGTATTAACTTTTGCATAGTTAACAATCCGTTTGGCAAGCGCACCAGCAATTTGACGATACAATACTTTTCCGAAGCCTTCATTATCTAGAACAACCGTAGTACGCTCATTTTCTTCACTAGCTTTTGGGTGCCATGCCACTAAATATTTACCTGGGTGGTATTTGCTGTATGTGATATTACCGCTTATAGGATATCGGGTAACATGCACATTTATTGGAGACATAAAGACCGATACTTGAAGGCGTTTGTCATTAAAAACTTCTTTTTCAAAAACTTCTTCAATGACGACTACCTTACCATCAACAGGAGATAAAGCTTGTTTTTCGTTGGCATGCGTATGGCGTTTAGGGTTTCTAAAAAACTGTAGTATGAGGATAAAAAACGCTAGAACCAAAAGCATTAAGGTATTACGTAACCATTCTACAGACACAAAGGCATCAATAGTAAATATAGCTGCAACCACTATAAACAGTGTGATAAGTATTATTTTGTGACCTTCTTTATGAAACATAACTTAAAATTCTTAAGAATAAATATATAAACGGGGCTGCAAAGATAATACTATCTAAGCGGTCTAAGAGTCCCCCATGTCCTGGCATTATTACACCACTGTCTTTAACTTCGGCTTGGCGTTTAAATTTGGATTCTATTAAATCACCCAAGGTGCCAAATACACTAACTATAATCGCTAGAATAAGCCAGCTTGTAAACCCTAAAGTCTCGGTAAGTGTGGCAATAAAATAACTGGAGACACATGCAAAAAATAAACCTCCTAAAAATCCTTCGACTGTCTTTTTTGGTGAGACGCTAGGGAATAGTTTCTGTTTACCAAAATTTTTACCTGTGAGATACGCAAAGCTATCGTTAATCCAAACTAAAATAAAACTTCCTAAAAGGAGAAGCGGTGTAAAGCTGTTGAGGTAATTGGCAATTAGAAATAAAAACACAAAACCACTCGATAAATAAAACGTTGTGGAGATGTAGCGCTTGGATTCAAATAAAGGTATTCTTTTAAAGGTGAATAGATCTTTTATTAAAATAAGATTCACAAAAATAGTGATGACCAACAAGATTTGAATAGCCTCATTTGTGCCTGTGGTTGAGGTATGAATTCTGCACCAATACCAAAACCCAAAGTATAAAAAGGTAAAAATCAAAGCTGGTATTACAAATGACTTTAGCTTTATCAGCTTAATAAATTCTATGAGAGAGACCAATCCAAAAACATACAGAACAACCAATAAGGCATTTTGCCAATACATAGATACTATAAGTAAGGTGATGTATAGAAGTCCAGAAATACTACGCGTTAAAAGTTCCTTCATTTATAAGTCCTCTAATAACAATAGATATAGATTTTTTGCACTGCTTCCATAGGTCAGGAAGTCTTTATCTTCGTCTGTTTTAAAGTGCTTAATAGTAGTTATGTTTGTTGGTATTTTAGAGCGGTTTTTGTTTTTGATGCCTTTAAGTCCTTCGCCAATTGTTTCTACCAACTGACTCGTTGTTGCATAAACGACAAAATTTGGTGGAAGCTCTTTTAATTTCTTTTCTGCAATTTGATTTGATGAGATTAATAAAGACCCATCATTAGAAATTAAATACTCACAGGTTGTAAAAAAATAAGCACTTTCTGTAGTTTTTTTTGTGGCTTTGAGCTCAAAGCCTTTGAATAAATCTTTCAGACTATCATTTAATAAAAAAACTTTTTTGTCTCCCCAGCTATTCTCTTCAATAATATTTTCTAGGCTATTGTACACTTCTTCAATATTTTCACAGTATAAAAATTTACCGCCATTGGCTTTAAAGTTAATGGTAAAGCGTTCGTCTACAGGAAGTTTAATGTCTGGCATGTATTTGCTGCGCTCTTCATTAGGAACTTTTTCTTCGGAACGTTCAGATTTTCCCCCAAAGATTTTTCTAAATAAGCTCATTAGCAACTACTATTAATACACGTCTTTATGAATTCTTTCAAATATAAAAAAACTTAAACTAACTAGAGGTTAATTTAAGTTTTTTCGTTAACTGTTGAAATTTTACTCTTCTTCTTCTTCAGAAGCAATTCTATCTTTTTCAAAAGGACGTTTCCCAAATATTTTTTCGAGATTATCTTTAAAAATAACTTCTTTGTCTAAAAGGACTTCTGCAAGCTGCGTTAATTTATCTTTATTCTCTTCTAATATTTTAATAGCACGTTTGTATTGCTCCTCTATAATCCTCGAGATTTCTTTATCATTTAAAACAGCGGTCTCTTCACTGTAAGGTTTAGAGAAATTGTAATCTTGTTGCCCTGAAGAGTCGTAATAGGTTAGGTTTCCAATTTTATCGCTCAAGCCGTATATAGTCACCATTGCTCTTGCTTGCTTTGTGACTTTTTCTAAATCACTCAACGCACCAGTAGAAATTTTGTCAAATATGACTTTCTCTGCCGCACGTCCACCCATAGTGGCACACATCTCATCTAACATTTGCTCAGGTCTTACGATTAATCGTTCTTCTGGCAAATACCAGGCGGCACCGAGAGAACGACCTCTTGGTACAATAGTTACTTTTACTAGAGGTGCAGCATGTTCTAACATCCAACTTGTAACCGCATGACCTGCTTCGTGAAATGCAATGGCGCGTTTTTCTTCTTTGGTAATGATTTTATTTTTCTTTTCTAAACCACCAATAATTCTATCAACTGCATCTAAGAAATCTTGTTTATCTACAGCTTTTTTACCGTTACGAGCAGCAATAAGAGCAGCTTCATTGCACACATTTGCAATATCTGCACCTGAAAAACCTGGGGTCTGTTTAGATAAGAAATCGATATCTAATCCTTTTGCTTTTTTTAATGGACGTAAGTGTACTTCAAAAATTTCTTTACGCTCACGTACATCAGGTAAGTCTACATATATCTGACGGTCAAAACGACCAGCACGCATGAGAGCGCTATCTAATACATCTGCACGGTTTGTCGCAGCCAGAACAATAACGTTTGTGTTTGTTCCAAAACCATCCATTTCTGTTAAAAGCTGGTTTAGTGTGTTTTCACGTTCGTCATTAGAACCTGAAAAATTGTTTTTTCCTCTGGCACGACCAATTGCATCAATTTCATCTATAAAGATGATAGAAGGAGATTTTTCTTTAGCCTGCTTAAATAAATCTCTTACACGAGATGCACCAACACCGACAAACATCTCCACAAAATCAGAACCTGATAATGAGAAGAAAGGTACTTTAGCTTCTCCGGCCACTGCTTTTGCTAGTAAAGTTTTACCAGTTCCTGGAGGTCCTACAAGTAATGCACCTTTTGGTATTTTACCACCAAGTGAGGTGTATTTTTCAGGGAATTTTAAAAAGTCTACAATTTCTTGTACCTCTTCTTTGGCACCTTCAAGACCAGCAACATCTTTAAAAGATGTTTTAGTATCAGTTTTTTCGTCAAATAACTTTGCTTTAGATTTTCCGATATTGAAGATTTGGCCTCCAGCACCACCACCGCCACCACCAGACATGCGTCTCATGATAAAAATCCAAACACCGATGATAAGAATAAAAGGTAATAAAGAAATTAAAAAGTCACCAAAGGCATTACTTTCTGTAACAAAGGCTACAGGGACAGTAATGTTATTATCTTGTTTTATTTTTTCTATTTCTTCTTGGAATAATTTTAAATCTCCAAATTCAAAACGATAGTTAGCTAGTTCTGATCCAGCCATGAATCCTTTTGGTACCGATTTCTTGTGAATTTCTTGTTGTTCTGCCTCTTTCGTTAAAAATACGCGAGCTTCTCTTTTGTTAATGATTTCAACCTTTTCAACATCACCATTTTTTAAATACGAGAAAAAATCTGTCGGTGTTGTTTTGGTGCCACCTTGACCACCAAAGGCACCTCCGAACAGTTGAATGCCTACAAATACAGCTATAATAATTCCGTAAATCCAATAGGGACTTACTTTAGGTTTTTTGTTTAGGTTTTTATTTTCTTTTGCCATTCTTAGCTTTTCTTTTTTAGATACTTGTTTCTATTTGTGTTGTTTTTGCATCGCCCCACAGACTCTCTATGTCATAATACTCTCTGATATGCTTTTGAAAAACGTGCACAACAACGTTTACATAGTCCATCAATACCCACTCGGCATTTTCAGTACCTTCTATATGCCAAGGCTTATCCTTGGTTGTTTTACTTACAAGTTTTTGTATGGAATTAACGATTGCATTAACCTGAGTGTTTGAAGTACCCTCGCATATGATAAAATAATCGCAAACTGTGTTTTCTATCTCTCTTAAATCTAAAAGTGTAATTTCTTTTCCTTTAACTTCTTCGATTCCACTTATTACTGTTGTTATAAGTTGATCGGCATTGCTATTTCTTTGCGTCATTAAAATGTTTTAAATTTATACAAAGTTATTATTTTTTTAGTTCTTGTTAACCCAAATAGTCATAAGAAATCTATAAAATAACCTACTCGTTTTTATGTATATAATCAAACTTGATGCCATCGACTCTACAAATAGTTACCTAAAGGGGCTTTGCGTTAAAAAGACTCCGAAGGATTTTACTATAGTTATTTCCGAATCACAGACTCAGGGCAGAGGTCAGATGGGTACGCAATGGCAGGCAGAAAGTACTAAAAACCTAACGTTTAGTGTGTTTAAGGATGTTTCTTTTTTAGAAGTACAACAGCAGTTTTATATAAGTATGGCAGTTGCCTTAGGCATAACTAAAGCGCTAAATGAATTACAAGTACCTAAAATAAAGATTAAATGGCCTAACGACATTTTGTCAGAGAATAAAAAAATAGCAGGAATACTTATAGAAAATGTCATAAAAAACAATACACTCGTTGGATCCGTTATTGGCATTGGTCTCAATGTAAACCAGAAATTTTTTGATGAGCTTCCTAATGCATCGTCTTTACAATTAATTACGGGAGTCGTACACAATAAACAAGAGGTGTTTTATCTTATACTAAAGCACATAAAACTTTATTTTGAACGATTACAAAACGAAGATTTTGATTTTTTAAAAACAGCTTACGAATCTCAATTGTTTCGCATAAAAAAACCATCAAGTTTTAAAGCTTCAAGCAACCAGATTTTTTCTGGTTTTATTGAAGGTGTAACCGATGATGGTAAATTACAATTACTTTTAGAAGATGACGTTAAAAAAGCATTCGATTTAAAAGAAATACAGTTGTTATACTAAACAGCTGTTGGCATATTTGTAGAAAGAGTTTCTAAAAATTTCCCTATTGGCCCCTTTATCATCGTAGCCATCATAGCATTAAATTCGCCCTGAAATGTTAATTGCACTTCAGTTTTAGATGCTTCTAATTCATTGATATCTGCTGTTAAAGTGAAGTCTAATTTACCGCCGGCAGCACCTAAAACAATTTTGCTATTTGGTGTTGTTTCTCTTTTTTTAAGAACAATCTCTGGCATTCCTCTGAGTGCAAATAAAAATTTATCTGTGTCTAATACCTCAAATTTACTAATGTTTTCTGGCATTAACTTTTCGAAATTTTTGACATCCGATAGAAAATTAAATGTTTCTTCGGGTGATTTATCTATTGTAACCTTTGGTGATTCTAAATTCATTTGATTTATATATTTGTTTATGTTATTGAGTTAATATGAAAGTTAAATTACTTTTCATTTTAACTCTTATAACGCTATATCAATTAGCGTTCCATTCACTTGGACTGGCATTCCAAAGTGCTAAAATGTCTTGTTGTGCCTGGGTAATATACTTGGTGTCTAAAGCTTGTTCTAATAGACTTTCGTAATTGCCAAGAGTATGTAATTCTACTTCTTCTTTATTGAAGTTTTGGTCAGCTATATCAAAACCATAAGTAAAAATAGCGACCATACCTTTAATATTCAGTTCGGCTTCTTTCAGTGCTTTTACGGCATTGAGGCTACTTTTACCTGTGCTTATTAAGTCTTCAACCACCACCACAGTTTGCCCTTTTTCTACATAACCCTCTATCTGATTTTGTCGGCCATGCTTTTTTGCTTCGGGTCTCACATACACAAAAGGAAGATTTAAATACTCAGCAACAAGAGCACCTATACCAATAGCACCGGTAGCAACGCCAGCAATAACATCTGGTTTTCCATAGAGTTCTTCAATTTGTCGTGCCATGGTTTCTCTAACATAATTTCTTATCTGAGGATAGGACAAAACAATTCGGTTATCACAATAGATAGGACTTTTCCATCCACTTGCCCAAGTAAATGGGTTATCTGGTTGTAATTTAATCGCCTTAATTTGTAAAAGACTTTCGGCGGTCTTTAGGGCTGCTTCTTTGTTCTGTATCA
>ENA-OUOG01002726-OUOG01002726.1-marine-metagenome-genome-assembly--contig:-NODE-2726-length-17730-cov-3.072962_pt1 | contig 17730 bp, 18 predicted proteins | sample MGYA00248635_ERZ508505 | MGnify/ENA primary metagenome ERZ508505 (study PRJEB26176, sample SAMN06267871) | marine metagenome | isolation source: Saanich Inlet, British Columbia, Canada | place: Pacific...
AGGCAAGATCTGCCAGGAGTGCCATATGCCGCATTCCGAAGGCGGGGAAGTGAAAATTGCCAGGTGGACACCGCCCCAGGTAAAGGCCAGGGAACATTTTTCCCAGCATCATTTTGTCGGCGGCAATATTGATGAGCCTACGGTTCCCGCCCATGCGCTTGCAGAAGCTGTGGGCGATGTTATCCGAAAATACGGCACCACCATGGGAAAGTATGGAATGGACAGTGGTCCGCAAGGCTACTTGCCGCTGCGCGAGACGGTTTGTGATATGCTTGGGCGCCGTGCAAACATGTCCGTGACCCCGGATGAAGTTCTAATGACAAGTGGCTCACTCCAGGCGATGGACCTTGTCAACAAGGCTTTACTCAACAGGCGTGATGTTGTGTTGGTGGAAGCCGCAAACTATGCCGGAACCCTGACCAAGCTGGATGCCCTTGGTGTTGAGTATATTGGTGTAGATCTAGATGAGAGCGGCATGCGTATGGACGCTCTTGAAAACAGCTTGTCAAAACTGTTAGCGGCAGGACGAAAGCCAAAATACATTTTCACCATTCCGACTGTTCAAAACCCTACCGGTACTGTGATGCCGGTTGAGCGCCGTTTGCAATTGCTTGCGCTTTCCAAGAAGTTCGACGTTCCGGTTTTTGAAGATGACTGTTATGCAGATCTGGTTTTTTCAGGTGAACGCCCCCCGGCAATTCATTCACTTGATACGGATAAGCGTGTTGTCTATTGCGGTACTTTTTCCAAGTCTGTTGCGCCGGCTTTGCGGGTCGGTTATCTCATCGCACCCTGGCCTTTGATGGGGCATATTCTGCCACTAAAAACAGATGCAGGAAGTGGTGCGCTGGAGCAGATGGTACTCTCAGAATTTGTGCCAAAAAGGTTTGATACACACGTTGCAGGCTTGCTACCCATGCTGAAGTCAAAAGCAGATGCGTTATGTGAGGCACTGGACGAAAACTTTGGCACTGAGGTTGAGTACCAAAGGCCTTTGGGAGGGATTTATCTCTGGGTGACGTTGCCGGAAGCGGTGGATACAAATCGTTTGTTCGAAGTCGCCCTTGAAAAAGGTGTTGAGATCAATCCTGGCTCACAGTGGTCTGTGGATGGAGAAGCTAACAAAAACCGTATGCGCATTTGCTTTGGTCATCCGTCAATTGATAGCATTCGATCAGGGATCACAAAGCTTGCACAAGCGTGTTTTGAAGAATTTGGGACCCCAGTTCACGGGGGGAATCTGAAGCGGTGATACCAAAACAGGGGTCATATAAATGATCAGGGAACTGACCCCTTCATCGCTTTATATGGGTTTGCTTGCAGCTTTTGTTGGCTATTCTGCATCTTTTGCAATTGTGCTTGCCGGACTAACCTCCATGGGGGCAAATGAGGCACAAGCATCTACCGGACTGTTTTTTGCAACGTTGGGAATGGGTATTTGTAGCATATGGCTTCCCTTTGTAACACGAATTCCGGCAGCAGTCGCTTGGTCTACTCCGGGTGCGGCGTTTCTCGCTGCAACGCAAGGCTTGACCGGCGGCTTTGCAGAAGCGGTGGGGGCTATGATTGTTTGTGCAGGCCTAATTTTGCTGACTGGAGTAGTTCCGGCTTTGGGGCGTATCATAGCCGCTATCCCGAAACCCATCGCTAACGCATTGCTTGCGGGTGTTCTGTTGAAACTGTGCCTTGCACCCGCTTTGGCGCTAGGCGAAATTCCTCATTTGTTTGTACCTGTTTTGATTGCATGGCTTGTTGGTCTTTTGTGGAACCGATTGGCGGCAATGCCGCTGGCTGTAATAACCTTTGCCGTAGTTCTCACTTGGTCGCTGGATGGTTCAAGCACCATTTCAATGGGACCTGATCGATGGTTGCCTACCCTGGAATACGTTGATCCTGCGTTCTCAATATCGTCCATAGTTTCCATCGCGCTGCCCTTGTATCTGGTCACAATGGCAGGCCAGAACATTCCCGGTTTTGCAGTGTTGGAGCTCAACAATTATCAAGTGGTGCGTGAACCATTGATCCGTAAAACCGGATTGATCAGTTTGCTCATCGCGCCCTTTGGCTCAATACCGGTCAACATGTCAGCGATCACAGCTGCCTTGATGGCTGGAGAGGATGCCGGCCACGAACCATCAGTGCGGTATTGGGCTGCAATTGTTTCAGGATTTGCCTATGTCGCCCTGGCTTTTATTGCTGTGTTTGCAACCGGCTTCATCAACCTTGCACCAACAATCCTTATCACGGGTGTTGCCGGTCTGGCGTTGATACCTGCATTTATTGCTTCCATCTCCGCAGCTTTTGGCGAAACAAAACAGCTGGAAGCACCAGCACTTACGTTTCTGATTGCAGGTAGCGGAATGACGCTAATTGGAGTCAGTGGTGCTTTCTGGGGCGTTCTGATTGGAGCGGTAGTTTGGTTTGCGAAAAGCGTTTTTGCAAAGCACTAAGCTTGGCAACTTGAAAAGGACGGCTTGACCAACCAGGAAGCAGCTCTTGTAAATTGCTCATCCTGTGTGCAAGGATAATAGCATAGATAGAAATCCGATTGGAGGCCCCATGAAACAACTTGTGAGAGGCTTGCTCGTAGCGATGGTCTTTGGTGCGTGTTCTTCTACTGCCTATGGTGAAGGCACGGGCGCTGAAGGGTATTTTACCGTCCATAATGACACAAACGGAAATGTGGTTTCCGGCTTCTATACAAATGATGGGTCTGGCTGGAGTAGCAATTGGCTTAGTCTTCAATTGCGGCCAGGAGAAGAGACGGTTGCAGAGTTTTTGTCGGAGTCCGGAGCTTGCGATCAAATGATTCAAGTTGGTTGGGTCGGAGACAATGGAAACGAGGTGTTGGATGATCCCATTTCGATCGATATTTGCGATGCGTCCAATGTATATCTATCCGATAACAATATCACGTATGACTAAAAATCGCTTCGGCTTTTGATTGCTGCTGAAAGCGTTCCTTCGTCGAGGTAATCCAACTCACCGCCAACTGGCACTCCATGTGCCAAACGTGTGACTTTTACATCAAGCCCATCCAATCGTTCCGTGATGTAATAGGCAGTTGTTTGGCCTTCCACGGTCGCATTTACAGCTAGGATCACTTCCCGCTTTCTTGGGTTGCCATCCTCATCAAGTTCCGAGGGTTCAGAAACACGATTAACCAGATCATCGATGCTTAGGTCTTCAGGGCCCACACCGTCCAACGGTGAAAGCGTCCCGCCTAAAACGTGATACATCGAGTTAACAGCTTGTGCGCGCTCCAAAGCCCAAAGGTCCGCAACATCTTCTACAACCACAAACGTATTTCGATCTCGCTTGGGGTCTACACAAATTGTACAGGGGTTTGCGGTATCCACGTTTCCGCATTGCTGACATTCGCTAACCTTTTCGGCGGCTTCAGCAGCAGCATGTGCAAGCGGGCGCAAAACCTGATCTTTCTTTTTGATCAGATGTAATGCCGCACGACGCGCCGAACGGGGGCCAAGCCCTGGCAATTTTGCCAGCAATTGGATCAGCGTCTCGATTTCTGGTCCGGTAACGCGCTGCGCCATAGTCTGGGCTTATCCGAATGGAAGCTTCATGCCGGGAGGAATTGGTAGACCAGCGGTCAATTCCTGCGTTCTGCGTGCCGTTTCTTCCTCTACCTTACCCTTTGCATCGGAGTGCGCAGCCACAACAAGATCTTCAAGGATTTCACCTTCACCCTCTTTCATAAGGCTTGGATCGATAGAAAGACCTGTCATTTGACCTTTGCCATTCAAGGTGACTTTAACCAGGTCACCGCCTGATGTTCCCACCATCTCAAGCGTTTGCAGCTCCTCCTGCATGGATTGCATTTTTTCCTGCATTTCCTTGGCCTTCGACATCAGGCCCATAATATCCTTCATCGCATCATTCCTGTATTGATAAGGTGTTTGCTATTCAAAAAATTCGTCGAGACTATCATCGTCATCCCTTTCATCGGGAGCTGGCGCGAGGGTCTCCTCCGCTTCTTCCTGCCGTACACGAATGTTTACGATTCGCGAACCGGGAAATTGTTTCATAATCGCTTCTACAACAGGATCGCTCTTGGCATCATCCATTCGCTGTGCACTTTCAGCGCGCTCAACTTCAGATAGGGTAGGCGCACCCTCCTCTTGGCTAATGGATAACATCCAACGCTTGCCAGTCCACTCCTCAAGTCGTTTACCCAGAGTTGGGAGAAAATCACGCGGTGGATTTTCCACCAGGTTTACGTCCATGCGTCCATCAGCAAATGAAACGAGCCGTACATGACGCTTAATCTGTGTTTTCAGGGACAGGTCACGCTTGTCTTCCACTAAAAAGATTAACTCATCGAAGGTGTTAATCGTCCTGAAGTTGGGCGGTGGCGGGTTATCACTGATTTCAGCTGCCGGTTGCGGTTGTGCCATGGCAAGGACTTGTCCGCCATTGGATGTACTCGCCGTCATACTTGGTTGTGGAGGCGTGTCGTTGTCCGATGGGGCAGTGGCTACGACGCCCGCGGCACCAGCGTTACCCGAAGGTGATGATGAAGATGGAGCCGGCGCTGCGCTTGTTTGTGCAAGCGGTGCTGTTCTTGTCTGCACGCCGTTCTGCATGTCCTTCACCAACTCGTCCGGTGTTGGCAAGCTGGATGCATGTGTCATGCGAATAAGCACCATTTCTGCTGCTGCAAGTGGACGCTGGGAAGCGCTGACTTCGGTCAGGCCTTTGGTCAACATTTGCCACGCCCGACCTAAAACGCGAACGGATAACTGATCTGCAAAGGACTTGCCCTTGGTGCGTTCAATCTCTGAGAGACCTCGGTCATTTTCCGCATCAGGTACATATTTAAGGCGTGTTACCAGGTGAATAAAATCAGCCAAGTCGTTCAATACAACCTGGGGCTCGGCGCCAATGTCGTACTGGGCTTTTATCTCAGCCAGAGAAGCAGCTACATCGCCCTTCATCACGTGCTCAAACAAATCAACAATGCGTGCCCGATCTGAGAGACCAAGCATTGTGCGCATGTTTTCCGCTGTTATGCCTCCATCGCCAGAAGAACCATGCGCAATGGCTTGATCCAGCATGGAAAGAGCATCGCGCGCCGAACCTTCTGCAGCGCGGGAAACCAGTGCCAAGGCGTCAGCTTCTATTGTTACGCCCTCTTTCTCGCAGATCCCACCGAGATATTCAGCCAATTCACCAGCGTCGATACGACGAAGGTCAAATCGCTGGCAACGGGATAGAACAGTTACGGGAACCTTCCGTATTTCCGTTGTTGCGAAAATGAATTTTAGATGTTCCGGCGGTTCTTCCAGTGTCTTCAAAAGGCCGTTAAAGGCACTCTTTGAAAGCATGTGCACTTCATCGATTATGTAAACCTTATAGCGTGCTGTCGCAGGACGGTATTGCGCAGACTCGATCAGGTCCCGAATGTCATCAATGCCGGTATGAGAGGCAGCATCCATCTCAATGATGTCCATGTGCCGACCTTCAATGATTGCGCGGCAGTGTTCACCTTCTTCGGCCAAGTCGATGGTTGGCTGATCAATCGAATCGGTTTTGTAGTTAAGCGCGCGAGCCAAAATCCGGGCTGTTGTCGTTTTGCCGACACCTCGAACGCCCGTCATCATGTAGGCTTGTGCAATGCGTCCCGTCTTGAACGCATTGGAAAGTGTTTGCACCATGGGTGCCTGCCCAATCATGTCGTCAAATGAATGAGGTCGATATTTGCGCGCTAGAACGCGGTATGGTTGGGCTGCATCTGTCATCGCCAGTAACTATAGCGCGTTTGTTCTTCGCTTACAGCAACTACCCGTGCAAAAAGCAATGTTTTTGGGGAAAGGTGGAAGACCGGAAAAGATGACCCGGGAAAATCTCGACTGGGCTGCTTCCTTCCGGACCTGACCCGGTGGGCAAGGCACCCGTCCATCACCGATCTTCCAAGACTGATATGATGCTTTTTATCAGATAATGCAAGTAAAGCTTATCGATCAGTTCTCTTTATTGTCTGTCACAATGTTCATGCTCGATACCGCGCCTTCTCCAAGAGGGATTGAGGCAAATGGACCGCCATGACACATGTGGCCGGCATTTTGAGGGTCCATTGCCGGTTCATTTGCAAGAACGTCTTCCGCATATTGCTCCGCGTTGTCCTTTGGTCTGTACCCCAGAAAGCTTGCATTGGCATTATCAACGGGCACCCGATCATTGTTGGAGACCCCATAAATTACTGAAAAGCCGGTGACTGGCGTATCTATGGCGCGGGTCACGAGTTGAACCAAATCTCCGTAAGAAAGCCAGGAGCCCAACGCGCGGGCATTGTTTACGCCATCATAAGTAAGACAGGAAAGAATCCGAAGGTGAACACTTTCGAGACCGCGCTTTTCCCAATACATTTTTCCAAGGTCCTCCGTGAAGCACTTGGCAAGCCCATAAAAAGTATCTGGACGGTGTGGGACGTCAGTTCCGATGAATTCATTTTTGGGGTACATGCCCACAGCATGAATGGAGCTCGCATAAATCACGCGTTTTGCGCCATGTCGGAACGCGGATTCCCAAATATTGTACGAGCCTACAAAGTTTGGTCCGAGAAGCTTTTCGAACGGACCTTCATCAACGAATGCACCGAAATGAATGACCATATCAGCACCTTCAACGACTTTATAAATGTCGTCAAAAGAGGCGAGGTCAGCTTGTATGTAGGTTTCGCCGTCATACAGCGTGCCGATGTCCTCGGCAATATCGGTGGAAACCAGGCTATCAGCCATTATGGCAAGGGGTTCGCGCAATTGTGTGCCCAAGCGGCCAGCAGCTCCCGTAAGTACCAGTTTCATCAGATAACAGCCTTTTCTTCAAATTTGGTGTTTGTTTCAATTCGGTCATAGCCAAACGGCGTTAGGTCCAGCGAACGATACTCCCCATAGGTGATCAACTCGGCAACCCCACGGCCCACCGCTGGTGATTGCTGAAATCCATGACCTGAAAAACCGTTCACAAATATGAAATTCTCCACCTTTGTGTGCGGGCCGATGATTGCGTTCTGATCAAGGGTATTGAACGCGTAATGCCCAGCCCAAGTGTTGGTAAGCTTGATTGCTTCAAACTGTGGAACCCGATTGGCTATAATCGGCCAAACGTAGTTTTCCCAAATTGAGTGATCTATCTCAAAGTCGTCATAAGCAACAGCTGGATCATCTGCACCGCTGATCGTAGGCGGGCACCCGGCAAGATAATACTGACCATCTGTGCGCATATGAACACCGGAAGGGTCGATGGTTAGTGGCAAATCCTGGTCTAATGGATTTTCTGCATCAAAGATAAACGTATAGCGTTTGCGAGGCTCAACCGGAATTTCAATGCCAGCCATACGGGATGTTTCCACGGCGCGTGGGCCTGAGCAGTTTATCACCTTGCCGCAAGATATAATTTCACCCGTACTAAGCCTGACATTCTCGATCTTGCTGCCATCGGAACTCAAATCCATGGAAACCACTTCATTGGTGCAATATTCTGCGCCGTTGGCTCGGGCTTTCTTCCGCCACCAATCAAAGATTGTACCGCCGTCAAAGTAGCCTTCATCAATCAGATTGTGATTGCCAGCAAGAATGTCATCGACATTATAAAAGGGATAATCCGCCTTGATCTCCGCAGCAGACATATGCCGTGTGCCAGAGCCAAGCTGTGATTGTATGGCTTGTGTTTCCCTTAGGGTTTCAGCAAAAGCATCATCTCCTGCCAAATACATGTAACCGTAACTTTGCAGGATAATATTCGGCGCTTCATCATCTGCCATGAAGTCGCGAAAGTTCTTGATGAACTCTGCACCAAACTGGGAAATCTTCACGTTAATCTCTGCGGAGAATTGCTGGCGAATACAGGAGTTTGTATGAGCCGTTGATGTGAACTCATAACTGGGGTCACGCTCCACCACCAGTACCGATCCCGTAAAATCCGGATTTCGTGAAAGCCACCATGCAACAGACGATCCATACATTGCACCACCGACAATCACGACGTCATAGGAAGTATTGTTGGGGGCCTCAAAATTAGTAGCCATGACATACCCTCCACAGTATTTGCTTTAAATCTTGGGTCCCAGGCCCTAGATCATTTACAAAGTGGTAAGGCCATCGTTATGAGTGGTCAAACATTTTGATGTCTGGCTCTACAAAAGGGCACGTCTGCCCAAAACGGAAATTTATCGAACCCATGTATGAAATTGATCCTCGCCTTGATGCCGATACCATCTTTGTTGGTTCGCTCGGTCAATCAGATTTATTGTTGATGAATGACAGCCGCTGGTTTTGGCTGATTTTGTCACCTCGTATAGAAGATGCTGTTGAATGGCATGAACTTCACACGGACCAGCGTCAGGATCTTGATTTTGAAATTGCAAATGTTGCTGCAGTGCTCAAGGGAATGTCCGCTTGCAAGAAAGTCAACATAGCAAGTCTAGGCAATGTGGTGGACCAACTGCATATCCATATTGTCGCGCGAAATGAAGAAGACGAGAATTGGCCAAATCCGGTGTGGGGGTATGGCAACAAAGTCCCATACCATGAAGATGCGGCGCTTCAGATCATTGAAGTTCTGCGTGAACATCTGGATTTGGAAGCCCTATGACTGTGGATTTTGATATTTTGCCTTCGCCCGAACCGAGCGCATTGGTCGGGTTTTCAAATAATCGGCTTATTCGGGATGCGGAGAACCGCAATGAAGACTCAATACAAGAAGCGCTAAAAGCAAAAGCAACACGATACTTCATCTTTGCACGCGGGCGTGTGATCCTGCTTAAGTCGGAAACGACAAAAGTGCTTTTTGAGAAAGCTGTATTGGAACAATTCGAACCTCAGTTTGATAAAGCAGTTTTACTGGGAACAGCAGAAGACGGCGCGCGGATCGCAGTGCCTTGCAAAGTTGATACGGAAACGCTCGAAGAACCTTGGACGAGTTACGATCTGCGGAGTCTTCTGTATTCCGGATCCGTCGGTGACGAGGACGCCGGTGCAATCGCGCAGGCAAGTTCCATGCTATATTGGAATGCTACCAACCGTTTTTGCGGAAAGTGCGGCACTGCTTCTGAAAGCAGAATTGGAGGATACCGTCGGGATTGCCCAAAATGCGAACACCGCATTTTCCCCCGAACAGATCCGGTTGTTATTATGCTCCCAATTCAAGGGGAGCGTTGTGTCATGGGCCGTAGCCCTCATTTCCCTCCGGGTTGGTTTTCTACTCTTGCAGGTTTTGTGGAACCGGGAGAAACGATAGAAGATGCAATGCGCCGCGAAACATTTGAGGAGAGCGGCGTGCACGTGGGGCGCGTCAAATATCATGCAAGCCAACCTTGGCCATTTCCGCACTCCTTGATGATTGGTCTTTATGGTGAGGTGACGTCCAATGAAATCAACATGGACGAATCTGAGCTTGAAGATTGCCGATGGTTTACTCGCGAAGAAGTGCGATTGATGATCAGGGAAGAGCATCCCGACGGGTTTATCTGTCCGCCCAACAAGGCCATTTCCTCGGCGCTCATTCGGTTCTGGGCAGGTGTTTAAAGCCAACAGCATGAATTTTTCTTGAACTGCTCTAGGTATTTAGAACATTTCCAGTTTCAGGAGCAAGTTATGAAAAGTAGTTTGTTGGTTTTGCCTTTATTGATTTCTATGTCATCTGCAGCCGCTGCGGGGTTGTCGGTTCGCTTTGATGAAGGGGCGCCAAAAGATCGGTTCACATTAACAAATTCCGGGGAATGCAATCTCAAACAAGCTCGGGTGATGCTTGATCTCTCCTCATCAAAGGCTGGCCTCATATTTGATGTCACCGCATCAGGCGCAGGGGTGGAAGTCTTCCAGCCATTAGAGTTTGTAAAGGGTGCGGACAAACTGAGTAGAATCCCGCAGGTGAGGGATGGTGACAACAGATTGGAATTGAGTATTGCCCAATTGAAAAAGGGCGAAAGTATTGCTTTTACAATAGATGTTGATGACACACTCGGTGGTCAGGAGATCATCGTTTCAGACTCAGAAATCAGCGGTGCAAACATCCAACTTTCGGCTGGTAGCAATAAGCTAAGCGGCACGTTTGGTGCTAATGCTGTGGCAAGCATAGACGGGATTGAGTGCTCGAATTAGTAAGCTTTCAGTCTGTAAATAGTTCACTTTTTGAACCCAGATAATTATCCCATGCAAACCAATAAGAGAGGTGCCCTGCGATTCGAGGTAGGCGGACACTGCCGTCTTCTGACACCAGGTTTTCTTCGGTGACTTCCCAACTGGAATCTGATGAATACAGTTCGCCATCAGCTTGGACGGAAAACTCTTGCTCAGGTTGTCGTTGGTAGGATCTAACGGTTCTGGTTTTCGTATCCCCGATAAGAACAATTGCTTTGTCACCGATCCTGTCGTTGATAACCGGTCTGTTTTTGAAGGCCTCAATTGGCCAGGCTTTCGCCATCCCAAACTGGCGAATTCCAAAGACATAATCTTTGCGCACCAAACGACTTTCATCGCCGACAGCAGCAGGGAACATTAATGCGGGTGACGCAAAATACTCTCGGTAAACGTGGCCTGAATCATAGTTCCGAAAATACCCGGTATCGAGAGACAACACTTTTGATGTCGGATGCTCGCGTTTCCATTGCGCCCAGGTCGTCGTAATGATTGGTCTAATCTTGAGTTTCAACCCACTGCTTGCAAGGGTGCCTATCACCGGCTCGCCTGTAAACTGGTTCCAGACGCTATTGGTTTTGCGGTCAAACATCAGTTTGTTGGAGCGGTAAAGAAGCCCCGTTGAGCCGAATATGAAGGGTTCATCATCTTGCTTGAGTTTTGTATCGAAAAGTATGCCTGCGCTGCATAGCGTGCAGTAAGCTAGGGTAATTGGAACACCGCCAATCACATCATTCAACATTTCATGCCAGCCCATTATCCTAAGGGGGAAAGCGCGTACGTCACCGTTGATCGCAACACCGAATACAAGATCATCAGATTTCAGATATTCCGCGTCTTCAGCGGAAATCATTTTTGGTTGGTCAAGCGATGGTATTTTGTCAAAAAGAGCCCCACCCCAGATGATTTCTTCAAGCCGGATTTTCATGGCTTCACGGTTGTCATGTGGAGCGCGAAACAAGTCGAGAAACTTCGGATCTGTGTTACCCAGGAGCCAGTATTTTATGTCGGGAAAACTGGGATGAGATGCAATCTGAGGATTACGCTCCTGCCAGGCGTATGCGTCGTGCCAATCGCGCAATGGCTCTCCCGCCAGTCTGGAAAGCGCCTCTGCCACAAAGACATTGTTTCTTGTCCAGCGCATCGCAAGCACAAGTGTAGGGATTAGTTGCTTGTCATTTGTATCTGCGATCTTCTTGGCGATTACCCGCTTTGCCTCTCCCTGCACGGTAAAAAGTTGGCGACTAAGGCTTAGGATGTCAGTATCAGCGCGTGCAGGTGCAGCACAAAGAAAAAGAAGTAGGATATAAGCAAACAGTCTAGCCATGACCCAGGATACACCAATACGGAAGGGAGTGCGGTCAAAGTCTGCTCACATCCCGGTTATCATTGCCTATTGGTTTTTGAATGCACCAAAAACACTGGTTAAGCGGCTAGCACCTGCTCCAAGACCTTGTCAAAGCGCTCAACCGCTCCATCGACATCTTGCAATTTGTCCAACCCAAAAAGTCCAATGCGAAATGAACTGTAATCTTCACCTTCGTCACACATGAGGGGTACTCCTGCGGCAATCTGCATACCATTGGCAGCAAATTTTTTGCCGCTCTGAATATCAGCATCATCTGTGTAGCTTACAACAACACCCGGCGCTTGAAACGCCTTGGACGCTACGCTTTTGAACCCGGCTTTTTCCAATGATGATCTAATCCGGGAGCCAAGCTCAATTTGATTCTCCTTGAGTTTTGCAAAACCGTATTCTTCAGTTTCGATCACAATATCTCGGAAGCGTTTCAAGGAATCTGTTGGCATAGTAGCATGATATGCATGGCCACCACTTTCATAGGCCTGCATGATTTCATACCATTTTTTGAGGTCACAGGCGAAGGACTTGCTCTTGGTTTCAGCCATCTTTTCGATGGCTTTTGCACTCATCATCACAATTCCTGCTGCAGGTGATGCTGACCAACCTTTTTGCGGCGCGCTTATTAGAACGTCAACTCCGCAAGCTTTCATATCTACCCACATGCAGCCAGAGGCGATACAATCAAGAACAAAAAGACCACCATATTCGTGAACAGCATCAGCGGCTGCCTTGATATAGCTATCAGGCAACATCATTCCGGCGGAAGTCTCAACATGAGGTGCAAATACGACGGATGGTTTTTCCTCTCGAATGCGCGCAACAAGCTCTTCGATGTCTGTTGGAGCAAAGGGCGCTTGCCTGTTATCCATTCCGCGCGTTGCTTTCATCACGGTCGAAGATGCTGTCATACCACAAGCGTCGAAAATTTGAGTCCACCGATAAGAGAACCAACCGTTGCGAACGATCATGGTATTCTGGTCGTTTGCAAACTGTCTGGCCACCGCTTCCATACCGAAAGTGCCACCGCCGGGCACCAGCGCAATTCCATCCGCGTTGTAAACCTTTTTCAAGGATGTCGAGATATCGCGCATCACTCCTTGAAATTCAGCTGACATATGGTTGAGGGACCGATCTGTGAATACAACTGAATATTCAAGCAGACCATCCGGGTCGATGTCATTGCGAAGGGCGGGCATAATAGTCACTCCGTGAAAAAAATAGTGGGATTTTCATATCATTCGCAAATTGGCGGGCAATTGCCTTAATGTATGAGTTGTCATGTGGTGAGTTAAGTTTTGTAAAGCTTGTAAATAAAAAGCAGGGCCAGGGCCCTGCTTAATTTGGTTTTAATGGGTTGGGGTCTTAGCCGCGAGAAAACTCCGGATAAGCCTCCACACCAACTTCTGCTTTATCAAGGCCAAGCGCTTCATCTTCTTCAGAAGCACGGATGCCGATTGAGACTTTCAGTACAGTCCAGACGATTGCAGAAGCGACCACTGTGAAGACACCGTATGCGAGGATACCAACAATCTGTGTGCCCAGGCTTGCATCACCATTTGAGAAGACCACAGCGATTGTGCCCCAGATACCTGCAATCAGGTGCACTGGAATAGCGCCAACGACATCGTCAATCTTCATTTTGTCCAGCAGCGGTACAGAGAAGACAACGATCGCGCCGCCAACACCACCGATCAGGATTGAACCAAATGCACTTGGAGCAAGCGGTTCAGCCGTGATGGACACCAAGCCGGCAAGTGCGCCATTGAGAGCCATGGTGACGTCGATTTTCTTGTAGACGATCTGCATCAGGATGATGGCAACAACCACGCCACCTGCAGCTGCAAGGTTTGTGTTTGCAAAGATACGTGACACATCTGACACATCAGCGTTAGTACCCATTGCCAACTGTGATCCGCCGTTGAAGCCAAACCAACCGAGCCAAAGGATGAATGTACCTAGTGTTGCAAGAGGGATGTTTGAACCAGGCATTGGAACAACACGGCCATCTTCAGTATATTTGCCTTTACGAGCACCAAGGATGATCGCGCCTGTCAGAGCGGCCCAACCACCTACAGAGTGAACGATTGTCGAACCAGCGAAGTCTGAAAAGCCCATTTCTGACAACCAGCCGCCGCCCCACTGCCATGAACCTGAGATTGGGTACAGGATACCTGTCAGGATCGCGACAAAAATAAGGAATGGCCAAAGCTTGATGCGCTCAGCCACCGTGCCCGAAACAATGGAAGCAGTCGCTGCACAGAAGACCATTTGGAAGAACCAGTCAGATGCTACTGAATAGTCGCCCTCGTTGGCTTCGCCAGCTCCTGGCCAGCTATAAGATGCAAATGAACCGATCCATCCGCCGTTGTCACCAACACCTGAATACATGAGGCTGTAACCGCAAACCCAGAACATGATGCCTGCAATGGAGTACAGAGCAATGTTTTTCAAACATTGCATGGATACGTTTTTGGAGCGGACAAGACCAGCTTCCAGCATGGCAAAACCTGCCGCCATGAACATGACGAGAAATCCGCCCATCAAGAACAGAACGGTGTTGAAGACGAAGGCGGTCTCAGCCTGGACCCCTTCAAGAGTTGCTTCCTGTGCAAATGCAGGACTGCTGGCTGTAAGAGCAGCAGCGGTCAGGAGCATCAGCTTTTTGTTTTTCATAAACATGATTTATTCCCTGAAATTTTGGTTGGCTTAAAGTGCATCGGAGCCGGATTCACCAGTCCGGATGCGTACAGCTTGTTTGAGGTCGTATACGAAGATTTTGCCGTCGCCGATTTGTTCGGTTCTTGCCGCTTCCGTAATTGCTTCAACAGCCTTGTCTGTGATCGCCTCGTCTACAGCGAGCTCAATCTTGATCTTCGGCAAAAAGTTGATTGCGTATTCTGTTCCACGGTAAATCTCGGTATGTCCTTTTTGTCGGCCATAACCCTTCACTTCGCTAACCGTCAGCCCCTCAACGCCAACTTCGCCAAGCGCTTTGCGGACTTCATCAAGTTTAAACGGCTTGATGATCGCCATGATGATATTCATGCTTGATCCCTTTTTTCTATTGCATTTCTGTTTTGGCGTTATGGAGAGTTTCAGAATTCCCAGCCCCATCGCACCGCTCCCGGGTTTCCTAGACTCGTGTTGGTGCATCGTCTGCTGCTAGTTTTTTCAGTATGTGTTGCAAAAAATGCAACACTCGTCTAAAACGCCAGAAAACTGGGGGGAGTCATGCGTCATCTGCTGCCGTACAAATATGTAGAAGAAATCGCCAAAGCGGGCTCGATCCGCAAAGCGGCAGAAGTTTTGGCCATCACACCTTCTGCTCTCAATCGTCGCTTATTGTCCATTGAAGATGAATTGGGTGTACAAATATTCGAGCGTTTGGCGGTGGGTGTAAGGCTTAATACGGCTGGTGAGTTGCTGCTCAAACACATCCGAAACCAAATGTCAGACCTCGAACGGGTCAAGTCCCAAATAGCTGATCTCTCCGGCCAACGTCGTGGTAGTGTTTCAATCGCTTGTAGTCCGGAATTGACAGGCGGGTTTCTGCCGCAGCAAGTGCAATCCTATCAGAGCGAATTTCCAGGTGTCACATTCAAAATCAATCGAAGGTTTCGGAATGATATAGAGGATGCGCTGGTTGAATTTCAATCTGATGTTGCGTTCGTATACGAACCCCTAAAGCTTGCCGATTTTCAAACCGTCCACACACTCCAGCAACCGCTGTTGTGTATGATGGAGCCGGACCACCCTTTGGCAGACAGAGAATCTCTTAGACTATATGAATGCGCTGAGTTTCCACTTTTGCTGCCAGAAGTCTCTTGGGGAATACGACATCTGTTAGACCAATCAGCCGTGCGCCTGGGATTGAATCTCCGGTCGATAATCCAATCTGATGCACGCGAGTTTTTGCGAGACTATAAACGACAGTACCTTCAACTCTCGTTTGAAATCCCGATCAATGCAGAGCGCGCTACTGAAGGGGGGCGCCTGGTCGCGGTACCACTCAATCCACTGGATGTTCCAGCGGGTAACGTCTTTGTAGGGCATCTCAAAGGCAGGACCCTGCCGGTCGCAGCGGCACGGTTTCTCGAGCAGGTGACAACCGAAATGGCAAAAAGGTTTTAACTCTGCCATCTCGGGGTCGTGTGTTTTACGAAAAGCGCTTTTGAACTTCCTCAACAATTTCCTGCGAGCCAAACCGCATTGGGTCAACACATGGCAAGCCGTGCTCGTCCCCGGTTTTTGCAAGATATTCTTTAGCGTCTTCTTCGCTTAAAGCAGCCGTATTGACACAAATCCCGACGCACTGCGTGTCCGGATTCGTTAATTTGCCCAGCGCGGTTGCCATGTCTATTACCTGCTGGATTGTTGGCAAAGGCGTTTGAACACCGCGCATTGTGGTCCGGGTTGGCTCATGACAAACAACAAAAGCATCTGGTTGAGAGCCATGTAAAAGACCCAGAGTTACACCAGAAAAAGCGGGATGGAAAAGCGAGCCTTGTCCTTCGATAACTTGCCACATGTCGTCATCACAATCCGGCGTCAACCATTCTGCAGCACCGGAAATAAAGTCTGCGACTACAGCGTCCAGCGCAACGCCACGTTCTGCGATCAGCTTGCCGGTCTGCCCTGTCGCGCAGAACTCCGCCTTCATCCCTGCCGCCTTCATGTCTCGTTCGATGCAAAGCGCTGAGTATTTTTTCCCTACAGAACAATCAGTACCAACAGCAAGAAGACGCCTGCCTTTGCGTTTTGTTCCTTTGCCGGTGGCGAAACTAACATCTGAATGGCGAAGGTCATGTAGTACAGCGCCATTTTTTTCTGCAGCTTCTGCGATGGCCGGGATGGACCCCAACCGCACATGCAAACCACAAGCCACGTCCATGCCAGCATTGATTGCGTCAACGATATAGCCGATCCAGCTGTCTTTGAGCATTCCACCCGAATTGACAGCCCCAACAACAAAGGTTTTTGCACCCGCTGCTGCGCCTTCTTCGATGTTCATGTCGGTAACGCCAAGGTCTGCATTGCATCCCTCAAGGCGCATCTGCCCCACCACTTGATCCGGGCGCCAATCCACAACGCCTTGTGCGGTTTTAGCGGCCAGCATATCGGGTACGTCGCCAATAAAAAGTAGGTAAGGTTTTTTCAATGCCATGGTTTTCAGGCCCCATTTGGATTTGCTTCCGGTGGACGTAACCACGGATTCATTTGGGAGACAAATTACCAGATTGGCCTATTGATGGTGCCAGAACTAAGGGTCAAACATACACATAGGCACAGGTCGTGGAGCCAGCGAGTTTCTCTGAACCTTGCTGCCGTATTTCGATCCTGACATTGGCCATCCGTTTCCCGTTGGACTGTATAAAGGCCTCAGCTTCCATCATGCCTTTTGACAAGGGGCGCATGAAGTGCGTTGTCATATCCACGGTCGTCATGATCCGTTGTTCTTCATTGTGAGCGAAGAGGGCCATAACGCCCACTGTGTCAGCAATCGCGGCGATGGCTTGTCCGCAGACGATGTCGCCAGTACGCATGACATAAACAGATGCTGGAATTTCAAATTTGGCGCCTGTTTTGGTGATCTCTACCGGGTTAATCTCCAACTGTTGCACCAATGGAGCAAAAACTGTGGTGCGCATTGAGCGCAAGGCATCCAGATCAAGGCCCTTGTTGGTCATTTGTCTATTCCACCGCTTTCAATTTTGGTCGGGCGTCGCCTTCCACAGATTGAGGTTCTTCAAACTCAAGTTCGGTGATTTTCGTGCCGCGCTTGGTTACTTTCTCGGTTGAAATCAGAATATCGCCAACATCTTTTTGCGCTTGACGGAAATGAGTGTCGAGCTTGCGCACGCGGTCATCGAGGCGTCCAACATCTTCCATCAAGGTTACGATTTCGCGTTGGATGAGATGTGCCTGCTCACGCATGCGCACATCTTTCAGAACTGATTGCATGACCTGTATGGAAAGCATGAGCAGGGATGGGGAAACAACCACCACCCGCGCCTTGTGCGCTTTTTGAACCAAGCCCTCAAAATTCTCATGGATTTCTGCGAAAATGGATTCAGACGGAACAAACATAAACGCTGTGTCTTGGGTTTCGCCCTTCAGGAAGTATTTCTCCGATATTGCTTTAAGATGTACTTCCACATCCCGTTTGAAGGATTGCGCAGCAATCTTGCCCTGTTCCGGTGTCTCCGCTTC